>Ga0209161_10002607_pt1 | contig 14752 bp, 12 predicted proteins | sample GraSoiAngelo_155_FD_186169 | JGI IMG/M metagenome (GOLD analysis project Ga0209161, IMG submission 186169) | Grasslands soil microbial communities from the Angelo Coastal Reserve, California, USA - 14_1009_13_30cm (SPAdes) (version 2) | ecosystem: Environmental > Terrestrial > Soil > Grasslands...
CTTGGTAGGTTGGGTCATGGCCTCCCCTTTACCGCCTTAGCTCGTCAGAATACAGCATGCCCTGACTAGTTGTGGAACGGATCTAAGCGAAGTGTCTGTGTTGGGTTATTCACCGTACTCGAATGGGAAACTGTCCCTTCGCTTGGTGAGGTATCCCTTCCTCCATGCGAAAGCAACAACGCCGAGTGCTCCAACTGTCCCAATGACAGCGGTGCCCGTGGCGATGGTACGGCCGTTGGCCTGGAGCCATGTTGGTTTCACTTCAAAGCTCCCGAGGGCTGAGGCACTAACGCTGTTTTGCTGGGCGGTCGCGATTAGAGCATAAGTTCCCAGAGAGTTTGTACTCGGCACCTTGTACGATGCTTTGTACACGCCCGTCGAGACAGATTGGAGTGCCAGGCTTCTACTTGTTCCGTTCGGAAATAGGATCGACAAGCTGATTGTCCCCGCCGGCATTGGACTACCATTCGACGTGGAGAGAACGTAGATAGCAGCAGTGTCCCCCGGGAAATAGATCGAGCCCACGCTGACAGTAAGCGACACTGTAGCCGGACCTGAGACGACGGTAAAGCTCGTCGACGCTTCCACTGGGATTGGGTACAGCTCTGCGTACGCATGGATCTGGTGCGGTCCAACCTCGGACAGGGGGACGTTGAACACGAAATCGAATGCACCGGTGTTGCCTAGAGTTTCGAACCCAATGAACTGATCATCGAATGTCACTTCGACAGTAACAGAGATCTGGAATGGCCCAGAGGGGACCGCGAAGCCCGACCCTTGAACGAGGACCTTCGTTCCCACTGACCCTTGCGAAGGAGTGACCAGCAAAACAGGAGGCGGAAGGACCGTAACCATCCCGTCAGTCAACTGGTTGTTCGCGAGGTTCTGGTCGGTCGAAAGGAAGACACTCGCCGAGATCGTGTAGTTTCCAGCAGCAACCCCGGTTGTGTCCCAAACGACCTGGAAAAAGTATGGATACGGAGTTACTGGAACGTTAACACCGTGAAGCGCCGCGGCGACCTGCGAGTCGAAGCGGACAGTGATATCGACGTCCTCCGTCTGCTGCCCCAAGTTGATTAGTCCGACACCGAAAAAGACGGGCTGGCCGGACACCACATTCTTCGGCTCAGGGTCAATGTTGACAATCCCAACATCATGAACCAATGCCTCCACGACTGGGATGCTGTGATGCGCGGACGCGCTCAACCCCCCATTGTCAATTACCGTGAGCGTCACAGTATAGTTGCCTGCGTTACCATAGATGTGGTCTGCGAACAATCCGAAGCTTCCGCTTCCATCTCCGAACGTCCACTGGTAAAATGTAATGCTACCATCAGGATCGATACTTGGACTAGCGTCGAAGGTGACGTCCTGTCCCACTCGGATAGGTTGGCCTGGATTTGGCACGCGAATAAGAAAGTCGGCAATAGGCGGCTCATCTGTCCTGTTCACAACGTTCACTACGACACTCGCGAATCCTTTGAGGTTCGAACTATCCGTGACTGTTAGCGCAACATTGTAGTTGCCAGGAAGGGCAAAGGAGTGCTGGACAGTCGTCGTGTTTCCCGGAACAACGATCTGGGTGAGGTCTCCGAACGTCCAGTTGTACGATACGATGAACCCGTCTGGATCAAGACTTCCCGCGGAACTGAAGCTCACGGCTTGGCCTGGCACGGGACTGAAGGGATTGAAATTGATGGTAGCACTCGGAAACTCGTCGGCCCCTGACGGGACTGCTATCAGAGTCAAGACTGTCGAGTTGCTCACGAATGGGCCGCTGAAAGCGTTGACATTTACAGTCCATATTCCGGGTGTCGAATCAGCACCGGTTGGAATGGTGAGGTTGGCGAAAGCTATCGTCCCTGGTGCCAATGTTACTGTGTCAGGGAATAAGTTGGGCACTGGACAGATCCCACTGCAGCCGGTAAGTACGAGCTGGATTGTGATATTTCCGGAGAAACCCCGTTCGCTTATGAACACCAACCTACTAGTGTTTTCAAAGCCAATCGGGATAAGAAGAGGATTCGGGAACGCGATCAATCCGAAGCCGGGTCCTGGGCCCCAAATGTTCGTTTGCACTAGGCTCGCGCCAGCGAACGCGTTGCCTGTCGGTGTCTTGATGGCAAAATCGACGTGGAGCAGAATCCCGGTCGCTTGATCCCACCACGCGTTAACAAACTCCGTTCCTTGAGGGAGGACATGGGTGGCGTTGTAGATGTTGAGGGTTCTCACTGCGCCCGCGTACACCTCTGTGATCGTCGTATTGATTATTGGAGCCCCAGGGGTCGTGTAGATTGGGTCGCCAGTGGTGAGATTCGCAGAGATGAACCAGAAGGTGATGTTCCCGGAGTCCGTGGCGACGCTCCCTTGAATTACATCCGAACGTGTGGTGTCGTTAGTGTAACTGAAAGTTTGATCGGCGGAAACGTTTGCTCCAGTAACGCTTGTAACGCTGAGGGTCGTGAAGTTTAGGTTGATGAACTGGTCGAACGGAGGCTGCGCAGGACCGGGGAGGTTCCATCTGCCAACCGTCTGGGCATAGACCGCTGTTTCCGCTGGCTTGACCCCAGGAGCGTAGGTTGGCGAGGCCCGTGCGGATGGCAATCCGGCAGCAAGGAATATGCCGGTTATTGCGAGGGTTAGTAAAATAATCTGCCCAGAGTCTAGCCTCATAAAACTCACGAAACCTTAGAGGTCCACAAGGAAAGCTCAGATATAAAGAGGAGAGAAAAGTTGGGATGAACGCTCTATCGTTTGGATCCGCTGGATATCGCGGGCAAGATTTCTGTAGCAGAAGTTTTACGCCAGCTTTCGATCTCTCCAAGAACGAAGACGAGTAAGATAGAGAGACCAAGGCGGTCATTAGGACGTGCGCCGGAAACCCCGACCAAATCCTGACAAGAGAAGGTTTCACAGAAGGCGCGACGACCGTATCTTCTGCTGATAGTCTAGTGCAGCATCACTTCGAGATCCTTTCGAGTACTCTAAGAGAAATCTTCAAAGACGAAGGGCAAGCACTCTCTAGTGCCACGCAGGTCAGGAGTAACACTGGAATCTGGGTCTACCCCGGGGTTCACACCGTTACCATTGAATCGATGAGGCCCAAGTGAATCGGCAGTTGCTGCCCTCTATTTTCTGCCGGAAGAATCAGCGAAGCTGCGATTTGTCTAGGAAATATCCGAACCTAGAAACTCTTGGTTCTGCGGTCGGTCTTTGCAGTGTTCACTGCCTGAGTTGTGAGGGTACTATGATGGTCCCTCATCGCACGCCGGCTGACCTATCTCTCGGGTGCCATTAGGATGGACGAGCCGACATGGCTTCCCATTATTCATGATCTAGAGGACTGCGCGCCTGTTTCTGAAGCTCCCTGCCCTCAATTTCGCTAGAACACCAACGGGCCATTCGCAAGGTTCAGGCTCCCTAATCCTCACTAGTGTTCGAAAGTAGTCTATCCTAGGAATATGTGGACTTACGACTCAAATATCTCTCCAGCCTACAACCCTGAGGGAAGGGATAGGCGACCCTGACGGGCTTTCGGAACAAGTTCAGACTTCTAGTTCTATTTCTTGTTCTTCTGGCACTCGCATTCAACCTGCCCCTGAGAATTTCAGGGGCCTCATCAGGGACGGGCGACAACCCGGTCCAGATTACGAGGACAGGTTGTCCGAACGCTCAGAACTGTTCATTTGGCAATTATCCCACAGAAAGTAGCTTCGCACTTCCCTACACCCAGCAGAAGATTCTCCAGAACCCGCGACCGAGCAGCAGGCAGGACTTTTATGTGTTCTACGCCCAGAACGTGTCTCTTCCTGGAAGTGGCTGTACAAGCAACGGGGTGACCACAAATCTCTGCTATGAGTGTGTGTACTCCTACAGCCCTGATGGAGTCACATGGCGGGTCAATCAGACCATCGGTTCAGGCGCTGCTGGCTTCGGTAACTTCTACATCAACTGTTCGGCAACCTACTATGACGACGGTGCCAACAACCAGCTAATCGTCTACGTTGTGGCAGCGCGGAATGCTGGCTCGGTCAATGTGAACCATAACATCGAGTTCGTCGTAGGCACAGTTGCAGACGCGGCGGACGCAATCACTTGGGGGGCAGTTCAGACCGTAAGCAGTTCATCCTCGACCCAGAACTTCCAGTTTCCGGTAATACAAGTGGATCCGAACGGGTATCCTCAGATAGCCTATTCTTGGGTTGACACCTCGGTCAACCGTCAAACAGTAGACCTCTGCAGTAGCCGGATGGTCCACCCAACATCCAACCCGTCCTGGACGTGTAACGGTGGCAACAACAACTTGCTCTTCAATGCTCAAACACAGGCAGCCCAGGCGGCCGCGTCTTTCATGCCGCAGCTTCAACCGGTGCCTGGGCACAGCGTCCTAGTCCTTCAAGGTCCATGCAGCCACATTGCTACATCCGCCTGTACCCCGGCGGTCTCTCTCACAGAGAGTGCTACCCTGGTTGACTGGGACGGTACAATCCAGAACTTCAAACCGACCGCTACATTCGCATATCCAGCATTATCCTCGTCCGACCGACGCTCTAGCACGATAGACCGATCCACAGGCAATTTCTACTTGGCCTATCTCAACGGAACCGACGATAGGTTTTGGACCCGGCTCATGGCCAGCCCATATACTGCCTGGTCGAACCCAAGCCGGATCACTGGCGACAGTGGTGAGGGGCGCATCCTGCTACTCTCAGGGGCCGGGACCGCCGGGGCGCTGGTCTTCATCGAAGCCACCGACATGCCAAAAATCGTGAGCGGAGGAGGAGGTAGCGGCACATGCGGATCCTGCCCCTCGATCAACATGTACGTCAATACCACGAGTACAGGAACGGCGTGGTCGACTGCTATGACACTCTACTCGAACACGACATGGGCTGCCACTTGGGCCAACGCTCCTTGGATCGTCAACACCACAACAAACAACAAGCTACCGATCATGTGGGAGCAGCATGTCTGTGGTTACTCGACGAACGTTCCATGCACCACTCAACCTGAAGAGTTATGGTTCGACCCACACATACTCTACACGCCCAGCAGCTCTCAACTTAAGGCCAGCTTCACATACGCACCGATGACCCCTACCGTAGGTCAGACAGTAACATTCACGGCCACAGCGTCGGGAGGCACCTCTCCTTACTCCTACAGTTGGAACTTTGGCGATGGGACAACGGGAACAGGATCGACCACGACGCACGCCTATTCATCAGCAGGATCATACACTGCCACGCTGACCATCATAGATAGTAGCGTACCGCCGCAGTCAACAACGTCACAGCAGACAATCACCGTTAGGAACCCACCGCCTCTATCGGCAAGTTTCACCTTCACACCCTCATCTCCTCAAGCTGGACAACAAATTACGTTCACGGGAACGGCCACAGGCGGAACATCACCTTACTCGTTCAGCTGGACCTTTGGTGATAACTCTACAGGAACAGGCACGACCGCATCCCACACTTACTCTTCTGCAGGGTCCTACAGAGTAGCTCTGACTGTGCAGGACAATAGTGCGTCGCAACAGACGGCCACATCTCAGCAGACCGTTTTTGTCTCCAGCCCACCATCGACCCTGAACGGAAGCTTCACTTATACCCCGTCTTCGCCTCAGGCCGGACAAGCGGTTTCGTTCACGGGATCAGCATCGGGAGGAACTTCTCCCTACACCTTCTCTTGGAACTTCGGGGACGGGTCGACCGGAACAGGCTCCTCGACTATGCACACGTATTCATCGGCCGGTTCGTTCAATGTCACACTCACCATCAGAGACGCCGGTTCTCCGCAACAGATATCCACATCGCAGCAGGCTATCTCTGTGACAAACCCGAGTCCCACTCTGACGGTCAGCTTCACATACAATCCGTCATCCCCGCAGACTGGCCAGTCGGTAACGTTCAACGGCGTCGCCAGTGGCGACACGCCACCTTACACGTTTAGCTGGTCCTTCGGAGATGGTTCAACGGGAACTGGCGCATCCACAACACACACCTACTCGTTAGCTGGACCATACACAGTCACACTCACAGTCGTGGATAGCGGTTCGCCACAGCAGACGGCAACCTCCGAGCAGACGATCTCCGTAACCAACCCACCTCCACCCCTATCGGCGGGCTTTACGTTTAGCCCAGCCTCGCCAGACGCTGGACAATCCGTGTCCTTCACAGCCTCCGCGATGGGAGGAACATCGCCTTACAGCTACTCTTGGAGCTTTGGTGACGGGGGAACAGCCTCCGGCGGCTCAGTAAGCCACAGCTTCGTGTCTTCGGGCAGCTACACAGTGACACTGAGCGTCCTGGACTCCAGTGGCCAGAGAGCTCAAGCGTCAAAGACGGTCACGGTCAACCCACAACTCTCGGGCAGCTTCTCCTACAGTCCATCGAGCCCGCGTCCAATCCTACCAGTCACGTTCACGGCCACCGGGAGCGGCGGTGATCAGCCATACAGCTACAGCTGGGACTTTGGCGACGGTACAACAGCTAGCGGCCAGACTGTCAGCCACTCATATCTGCTGCCAGGCTCATACGTTGTGACACTGACGATCACCGATGCCAATGGCCAGACATTCACAACTTCCCAGACAATAATCGTCCTAACAAACCTCCTCTAGAGAGGTGAACGGATCCAATCCTAGCCGCCGGTAAACAAATATTCGGCATTTGCCCAGCGGGCCTTCCAAGTTATGATATACAGCCACGGCATCCGACTTCACTCTCCTTGCAAAGTGCAAGCCGACGACACAACCAGAACCTTCCAGTTTCTTGAATCTACGAAGTCGATGCTAGCATGGTGGGCCCGCCCGGATTCGAGCGGCTAGACGTGACTTGTTGAGGCCCGGGAAACGAAGCTGCGACCTTTTCCTAACCAGAGATAAAGGAGTTTAACCGCAAAGATCAAGAGTGAGTCGAGGAGGCAGTTTAGAGCTAGAGTTTTAGAGTCCTTTGCGTTGACGAATGAAGATTAGTTTCGGTCGCCAACAACGCTAGCAAGTGTGAACCTGCTAGGAAGAGATTCATGGCCTTCCAGAGGTAGGGATACGATTTCAACGAATCCTAGACATCGTTCACTTCCTGCAGCCTGAGTAAGGCATCTACGTCATCTGATGTAGGAATGGAGAGAATTTGGAACGTGCTCTATGTGGGAGGGTCGCATAATGTGAGGATATATTTCCTGAGTAAATATTTCTAAGGGATGGACTGACACCCAAATGTTGTGGGTAACGCCACCCATAGATTGGAGACTTGACTGCTAAACGCTGGAAGTTCTATCAGATGAGTGGGCGCGTGAGGGCGAAGGTGTCCCTCTCAATAGCAGCCTATCAACACTCAAGACTTGAACAGGTCGACACGGAGGCCGTCAGCATTCAGGATGCAGAAAGGAACGTTGTACTCGAGATAACGCCATACCCACGCCATGGAATAGCACAGGTTGTGACGATGACCCCGGAGCAGTCACGGAAGGTCGCCGAATATTCAAGGTCACAGTCGAAGATACTCAGGGAAATCGGCGGGGCAAAGCTACTCCTTGACATTACATACGTGCCAGAAAGAAACTGGAACCGGACGACACCTGTCGAAATACCAGCAGGCAGCGCTGTTTTTCTGGTCTTAGACGCGAAGACGGTACCGATAGAAGATGTAAAGCCGTACCTCTCGTGATTCTGCGAACTAGGCGAAAGCTAGTCTGGGGATGGCAGAGGGATGAAGGTTTCCTCCTTCGAACTCGACCTTCGTTCCTTTTCAATCCCTAGCTTAGTAATCTTAGCTTGTAGCGTCGCCACTTCTCTTTTGTGGTCTTGCAGGGGTTTGTTGATGATAAATGATACGTAGCTCTGAATCCTGCTTATGGCTTCCGCTCCGAGCCCTGATTTGTCCCACTCCTTGAACCATATTGGCCTGATCCGATCTAGCGCAGACCGTTCCTCTTCCATAAGATGTTCCAGTTCCTTCATCCCTCCCAGAAGAGACCCCAATTCTGTCCTTATCTGAGCGAGCCTTCTCTCATTCTGAGAAGCCGCGTCCTGGGCAATACCCTCGAACAGATAGTAGGAGCGGCCGGAAACCTCCGTTTTCATTGCGATTCCTTCTTTGACCAGGTCGTTGAGGCATTCCTCAACCTCTTTGAAGTCTCCCCGTCCACGAAAAGCTCTGCTAACCTCTTCCAGGCTGACCTGTCCTGCATGGGCTGGGGCCATGTCGTGGAGAACTGCTTCCCGAATCTGCCTCCTTGTCTCAACCCTCATTCCGGGTCCACCTGGAACCAGCTGATCTGGTCAAGCTTTGTGATGAGCCGTCCAATGTTTCCGCTGTATCGCTTCAGAAGCGCCTCAGTATCACCGATGGCCACATCCCTAGCCAGATAGTCTACTGGGACCGTTCTAACATGAACTTTGATCCCGTCTCGTTCTTCCTCGAAATAGGGAAGTATCACTCCTGAAAGGACGTGCCAATACCCCGGCGCCGGAATCACGCCGATGAGCGTTCTCAGACCAAGGCTCCTCAGAACACTGTTCGCAAAAATTACAAAATCGTCACAGTCTCCACCGCCGACAAGAATAGTCTGCTCAGGTGGCTGGAAGAAGTCGTCAGGCGGATCGTTGATGTAAACCAGTTTCTCGTGAACATAGTCTCGGAGTTCCTTGAGAGTTGCTGAAGCAAGAAGGGATTGGGACATCGCCTCCATTTTCCGAGAAATTTTATCAGTTCCAGGACCAATGTCCTTGATCAGTTCACTGTCTTTTAGCTCCCTGTAGATCGACTCGAAGTCGTATCCTTCTGATAATGAAATCCTTCCTTCCAATCCCGCCTTCGCTTTCGTCGCTATCTCCAGGGCGAGATGACGAACAGTCATTGCCTCGGATCCGGCCTTCGTTTCGCGGATCATTGAGTTGACCGATTCGTGAAGGCTTGCTCCTTTGGAGGAAATTGTTAGAGCCCGGGCCGGATCTTGGCTAGTGGTGAAGGATAGTAGGTTTCTGTAAAGCTTCTCGATGTGCTCCGTCAGTTCCTTGTGAGCTGGCACGCTGATCCGGTTTGACTTGAGCATCTGGTCAAGTTCGAGTCGTGATTTTTGCAGACGCTCTTCAAGAAGCGGAGGAATACTGGCCCAGGCCAACTGAACCTAGTTACCCCTCGTGACCAAGCGTTTGATTTCTTCAGGAAGCTTCTCCAAGTTTGCTTTGAACAAGTACCTTACCGGCTTTGACGGGTCTAGGTTGGGGCTCCGTTGAATGTATCCTTTTTCCTTGAGCCTGGCCAGATACCCCGAGGTGAGGTTCCGGGATAGTTTCACTTTTTTCGCGAGCTCGTCGGCGCTAGCCCATGCTTTCAGCTCGGACGCTGCCTTTAGAAGACGCAATAGCGCGGGTGGAAGGACCTCGTCTCCGCCCTCCTTTGTTTGGGGTTCGGCTTCGAGCTTCTGTTCTATCGCGCCAATTCTCTTCTCCTGCCTCCCAAGCAGGACGCTTAGTTTTTTTTGCTCTTCCAGAATTTGCCTCAACATTTCCTCGGTTGTTGACAACGTTTTTCAAGACATAGTATCGTGTCCGGGTCTATTTAAGTGTGTCCAATGCACATCAAGATTTATATGTATGTTATTGGACATTATTAGACAGTGAAACACTGAATGAAAATCCTCGGAGAAGTCGATAAGAAACAACTAGCCACTGTGGCAGCCGCATTCGGCGTCGGCATCCTCGTCGCCCTAGCTTTCCAGAAGAGATCAGAGCTATCCGAGACAGTTCGAAAAATCGTCGAAAAAAGCTGAGAATTCAAGAATGGGACTCTTGGGAAGCTTCAAAGTACTATGGTACTCTAGCCTCTCCTTGGGCTTCCTTTACATCGCAACATCTCCAATCCTCAACGCTCTAGGAATCGAGCCCCTTAGCAATCTGGTCCAAGGCAACATCAAACTTCTGCTCATTTTGGTCGCCGCGGTTCTCCTAATCGCCGTCGCCACCATATTCTTGTCAGGCCTAGTCGTTCTAACAGGGTGGAAGGCAAAACCCCGTCCGTCTTTGAAGACGCGGTTCCTAATGGCCCTCCCTGTAGGAATCTTGACGTTCCTCATATCAGGAGCCCTCAGTCCCCTCATACCGATGCCTCTTCTCCCGCTTGTAATCGCCGGACTTCTAGTCTGGTCGATTCTCAGAGTCATCTCTGCTCAACTAGTTCCACAACCTGACCTTATCAACGTGGACGACGCGGAGGAAAGAGCCGTCAAGTTCTGGGCCTCCCGGAATCCTGGAGACTCAAAGCCCACACCACTCAATGCTGTCTTGGAGGGGGACCGTTGGATCATCACCCTCTCCGGAGGAGAGAAAACGGGACAATTGGACATCGACTCCCACACAGGACTTGTCAGCGGATGGAGACTGAGTCTTTGAACAGCTTGGCAACGAAACTGTTGGGTGTGATTTGGCCATGGAAGTCCGGCCCAGGGGCAAGCGTATATCAGCTTCTTACCGGTCCGAGCATGAATTCCCTCTCGGGCCGCTACTCCGGAACACAAAGCAAGCAAGTCAACCTGTCCCTAATAGCCCAGCCCGATTATCTGGCAAATATCGTAAACCGGTCTCTCTCATCAATGAAATTCCTCTATGGCAAGAAACTGCCACTCGACGTCAAAGTCTCGACACAAAGTCTCGCTCAATCTCTTCGGTACGGATTGGTAAAGACAGACCATTCCATTCAGATGAGAGGCGAGACACGTTACAGCAATGAATTCCTTGATAGGGTTCGAGCTACAATCGCTGCAGACCAACGCGAGCCTCGGCTGGATTCTCCACAGGTCATGTCCCAATATCCCGAGAACTGGTTGACAGCACGATCTGGGGCCTTGGTTACCACCGGAAACATTCCTAGCGAATCCATCAAACCATTGACCGCTCTTGGGATCACGGGTCTTCTTCTCGGAATCATCGCAGCCCTCTTCCTACTCTCGAAGCGAGTACCAGGACAAAGTGAAGTCAATCCGCTTCAAACGGCAGTCGACCATCTGGAGAAAAGGGGCCTTCGAGAATCCCAACTAGTGAGCCGGAACTCTGTGGAGGGGGGAGAGAAGTTTTACTTTCAGACCCCTACAGAGAATTATACGGTAATCGTGGACAAAAAGGGGAGAGTCTTCTCCTGGTCAAGGGCCCCGTTAGATAGCGGAGGGGAGGCTATGTGAAACGCGACCAAGCTCTGGCAGATGCCGCGTTGGGATCCGTGGCTCTAGGTGCACTCTACTCATCTGCCTTCCCCAGCCTGCCTCTCTACCAAACAGTAGCTTTTGCAATTGGCTCGGCTACCGCCATAACAATACTTCGTCACCGGCTCGTCGAGATGCCATTCTCACTCGCCATTCTCACCAACCTCGGGCTCTGGGCCCTCTTCCTTAGCGGACTCCCACCGACCTCATACTCGCTAGGAGTAGTGCTCGTCCTAGTCCTCTCCTTCGCCCTAACCCCCTCATTCAAGGCACTGGGACAGTTGCAGAAAGGGCTCCTGGAAGGGGAAGAGGCCAAGGACCCTAGCTCTGACGTTGCAGAACGAATCTACAAGACAGCCCGAAACAACGGTGGAATCTCATCGATGGCAAATATTTTTCAGGAGATTAACAGGCCCGAACTTGGCAAGTTCGTTTCTCTGAAAGACTGCGGACGGACGCTCAAGGATCTCGTGGAGCTTGGGGAAGCCTACAAGCTGTCGGCCGAGGGGAACATCTATGTATTTCCAGGAATCACCGCGCTGAACGACCCTCTAACAAGAAGCATCATCGAACTTGCAGCGGGACCCGGGACGGTTACCCTTGAGGATCTGATTCTGAAGCTGAAGCTTGCCCCCGAAGTTGCCCAGAATGCTCTCAACCGGTTAGAACAGTTCGGCATAGCTGTTTCTCAGGTTCAAGATGGAGTCCGATTATACAGCGTCAAAGGATTGGCTAAGCACTATGCTTATACTGAGAGTACCGGTAAAAGTACTAGTGAGGAGCGTATTCTTGCCTGACTTCTCCGACATGCTCAACCTATACGTCTATGTTCTCTTCGGCAGTTTGCTTTTCGTGGTCATACTCGCTGCGGCCCGGGCTTTCGGATCTGATCTTCTCCATCATGATATTGTGGACCATGGTGTTGACGCTGGTGTAGGAGAGATTTCCCGTGTGGAAATTTCATCTGAGGCTCAGTCAAGCGTGGAGGTTCACGGAGCCTCCGCCGGACCGGGTGACAAGACAGGGCTCGTCAGATTCCAAGGAATGGTCCTCATGACCATCTCCATATTCCTAGTTAGTTTTGCAGCGATGGGGATACTCGGGCTGTACTATGTAGTACGACCTTACAACCTTGATCCTCTAACGAGTATTCCAGTGTCAGCAGGGTCGTCGGCAGTTCTAGCTATTGGAATCAGTTATGGCGCTTTCAAGTACTTCGTTGCTAGTGCGGCGGGAAGCGAGATATCGCTAGGGGAAGTAGTGGGAAAGCCCTGCGAAGTAACCGTCGGAACCTCAGGCAAAGATCTCGGGGAAGTGCGCTGTGATGTAAAAGGTCAGATCATGTCCTTTCCCGCCCGAAGCATTGACGGAGCCCTCATCAGTTCCGGGGACAACGCCAAGATCATTAGTATGACTGGTAACATAGCCGTCATCCAGAAGAGGTCCAATAGTTGAGCCTGGTAGGACCAGACGTTTTCCTCGCGCTGGACGCAGCCCCCATCGCGGCCGTCGCAGCTCTAGTCATAACTATCATCATTATTCTCGGCATCTACGCGAGCAGAATCATCAAGGTCACCCCGGGCGCAGCTGCTGTAATCTCAGGCAGAAGACATAGATTGCCTGATGGAACGGTTGTAGGCTACCGGGTCCTGACTGGTGGAAGAGCTTTCATCTTCCCCGTCATCGAACGTGTCGACTGGCTGCCCCTCAACGTAATTACCGCAGACCTCGTCTCACCTGAGATTTTCACAAAGAACCTCGTCCCTGTGAAAGTTGAAGCGGTCGCGCAGATTCAGATAATGAGTGACGATGTAGGAGTAGGAACAGCATCAAGAGCCTTCCTCGCCCTCATCGAGGGTAAACGAATGCAGGAAGCTGAAGTTTCGATATTACAAACCGTCAACAAAACTCTTGAGGGACACATACGGATGATCTGCTCCACTCTAACAGTCGAGGAGACTAACAGTGACCGGGAAGCCTTCGCCCGGAAGGTCCAGGAGGTCGCTGAGACAGACCTGAACAAGATGGGCGTCCACCTCGTCAGCCTCGTGGTCAAGAACATAACTGATGAACGAAGCTACCTCCTCAACCTCGGACGGCCCAAGATTGCTGAGGTTGAACGAAGCGCTGTCGTGGCCGAGTCAGAGTTCAACAAAGACAAAGTGCAAAAATCTGCAGTCTACAACATGGAGGCTCAAACTGTCAAGTTCGACATGGACACCAAGGTCGCCGAGGCTAACCGGGACTACAACCTCAAGCTCCAAGAATACAACGCCCAGATAGCATCTCAGAAAGCGATAGCCGACATGTCAGAGCCTCTCAAGAAACAGGAACTGAGCGTTGACCTGGCCCAGAAAGCAGCCGAGGCGAACAGGCAGACGATAACAATCGCCGCGGATGCTGAAGCGCAGGCGGCCATCAAGAGAGCTGAAGGAAACTCCGAAGCGATCAAGAAAATAGGTTACGCGGAAGCTGAAGCGATCAAGGCGAAGCTCCTCGCCGAGGCGGAGGGTATGCGGGCCAAGGCGGAGGCTTGGAAACAATATACAGAGGCCGCTGTGCTTCAGATGTTCTTCGACAAGCTCCCGGACGTGGCTGAGAAGCTCGCTCTTCCCTTGGAGAATACTCAGAAAGTGGTGGTGATAGCGCCAGACAGCTCGAAAGGCATCCCATCGATAACAGATGGGATCGTAGGAGTCGCTGCCAAACTACCTGCCATAGTGGAAGCTGTGACAGGGGTTAGCATACCCGAGTATATCAGAAGCCTCCGGCCAGCAAGCCTTGGAAACCAAGAGAATCCTGATAACCCGAAGCCAAAGAGCGAGGAAAAGGCGAAGACGGTGGGGTGAGTTCGGGTGCAGGCCCACTGGAGTGGCCAGCACTGTCTGGTGATACTAGAGAAGGGAGAGGAACTCATCCAGGCCCTGAAGAGCTTCGCTGAGAAGTATGCGGCTACGCCCTCATTCTTCTACGGGCTCGGAGCCGTCGACAGAGTAAAGGTCGGGGTCTTCAATGAGAGTGTTCGGAGCTATCTATTCACCGAGTATAAGTTACACCTTGAAATATCATCATTGACAGGCAACATTTTCCTTCATGAGGGAAAGCCATTTGTTCATGCCCACGGCGCTTTCTCCGGAAATGGTGGAATGTCGTTCGGAGGTCATGTCGCAGAGTGCGAAATTTCACCCGTTTGCGAGATTCACTTGATCAAGCTGTCCGACATCAAGGTCAGACGTGCAGGGTCTCTCCCACTGCCCAAGATCTCGGAGCGGTAGCCAGTAGTAGCCTCAATTTCGGGCAAGGGTCCCGCTTGCGCTTCGTCAAAGCATAAGATACAGTGCCAGCTAGAAAGAAGGATTCGTTAAATTTCTTGGTGGGCCCGCCCGGATTCGAACCGGGGACCGTCAGGTCTCCCGAACTTGGGGCTATGAGCCTGCCGCTCTTTCAGTTCTTCAACCTGAAGAAAACCTAGCTGAGCTACGGGCCCTCCAAGAAAGCCGCTCGCACATCCCGAATTCTTAATGTTTTAGAAGTATAGTTGACGCGTGAA
>Ga0209161_10002615_pt1 | contig 14729 bp, 13 predicted proteins | sample GraSoiAngelo_155_FD_186169 | JGI IMG/M metagenome (GOLD analysis project Ga0209161, IMG submission 186169) | Grasslands soil microbial communities from the Angelo Coastal Reserve, California, USA - 14_1009_13_30cm (SPAdes) (version 2) | ecosystem: Environmental > Terrestrial > Soil > Grasslands...
GCCAGGCGATTGGCCGGAGGGATCCTTCCGGCGCCGCCTCCGCGGGCGGTAGCGCCATTTTCTTCGGCGCAGGTTTCATGACTCTTGCGGGCATCGTTCTGTTGCTATTTCCACATGCAATCGCGCGGGTCTACACTCCGGACCCTGTTGTGATTAAGAATACAGTGACCCTGCTGGCTGCTGGCGCGGCCTTCCAACTTTTCGACGGCATCCAGACCGTCGCCACCGGCGCTCTCCGCGGAGCGGGTGACACGCGCACGCCAATGTTCTGCCACTTCATTGCCTATTGGATTATTGGTCTTCCGCTGGGCGCCTGGCTGTGCTTTAAGCGCGGATGGGGCGCTTTTGGCTTGTGGGCCGGCCTGAGCCTGGCGCTCATTTTGATCGGTATCGTCTTGCTTTTCGCCTGGCGGCGCACAGTCCGTCGCTTAGTTCACGCTGGCTAACTCAAGCTGGCGGGAACATCACTTCAGGATGGAAGATCGCGCGGTTGGCTTACAACGTCTTACATCTTGTAGCGGCCGAGGTCCTCATCGGAAAGCCCATCGAGCCACGTGCGGAGTTGCTCGCTGGTGTTGCGCTCGGAGAATGCGCTCGATATTTTGGAGTTTTTGAGGACGGCTTCATCCACGAAGATGGGGCAGTCCATACGCAGCGCCAGAGCCAGCGCGTCGCTTGGCCGCGAGTCGATCGTCATCATTTGCCCTTCGCGCTCGACCCAGATCAGCGCGTAAAACGTATCGTCCTTCAGATCATTCACGACGATTTTCTGCACGCGCACTTCAAGTCCTAGCAGAACATTCTTTAATAGGTCATGAGTCATCGGCCGGGGAGTTTGCACTTTCTCGATTTCCAGCGCGATGGCGTTCGCTTCGTAAACGCCTACCCAGATTGGCAGGATCGCCTGCCCCTGCACGTCCTTCAGCACCACGATGGGCATGTTCGTGACGGGATCCATCATCAGGCCGCGGATTTTCATCTCCACTTCCATCGATGCCTCCCTCCGCTAGGTGACGTGCTCTCCCGCCAAACCGTTCGGCGTCGCTCCCGTAACTCGCACCTGCACGTAGGTTCCCAGAAGCTCTCTCCCTTGTGAAGCAAAATTTATCATGCGGTGCGAAGTGCTATACCCCGTCCACTGATTCTCGCGCCGCGATTTTCCGCTGACCAGAACCTCGAAACGCTCCCCTACCAGGAGGGAGTGCTTGGCAGCCTGAATTTCGCGCTGATGGTCCTGCAGAATCGCGAGCCGCCGACCTTTTTCCTCTTCCGAAATCGAATCACTCATCGAAAGCGAAGGGGTATTCGGCCTGGGCGAGTACTTGAACGAAAACATGCTGTCGTACTGCACTTCCTCCAACAAACTGAGGGTCTCCTCGAACTCGGATTCTGTCTCGCCTGGAAAGCCCACAATAATGTCCGTGGTGATCGTGATCGGCTTGCTCGCCTCGCGTATCATGGCGATCTTTTCCAAATACTCTTCGCGCGAATACGTCCGCTGCATTGCGCGCAGCACTCTCGTCGAACCGGACTGTATCGGCAAATGAACGTGGTCGCAGATTTTCGGCTGCTGCTCGATGGCTTCCACAATGTCAGGCGTGAAATCACTTGGGTGTGACGTGGTGAACCGCACGCGCCGAATTCCCTGCACATCCGCCACGGCCAGGAGCAATTCTGAAAAACGCATCTTGCGCGGTGTCGGATCGGCGTACGAATTTACCGTTTGTCCGAGAAGCTGAACCTCCGAATAGCCGAGGTCAGCAACTTGCTTCACTTCCCTGAGAATGGAATCGCTCGCGCGGCTGCGCTCCGGACCGCGCGTGAAAGGCACTACGCAGTATGAGCACGCCTTATCGCAGCCCTCGATAATCGTCAGGTAGGCGCGCCACGGATTGTCCCGCCGCGTCATCTCCGTCTCAAACGTTTCGTCGGTGTCCGTATCCAGCCCGGTAACGCGCTGATTCCCTGCTTCCAGTTTCGCGAGCATCTCCGGCAGCTTGCGATAACTTGCCGAACCGCAAACCAGACTCACCCACGGCGCGCGCCTGAAGATCTCTTCGCCTTCCTGTTGCGCCACGCAACCCAGCACTCCGATGACCTTGCCTTCGCTCTGCTTCTCCCGGTATTCACCCAGCCGCGAAAACACTTTCTGCGCCGCTTTTTCGCGAATACTGCACGTATTGTAGAGGATCAGCGACGCCGCTTCCGGTGTCTCCACCTGTTGGTAGCCGCGCGAGAGCAGCAGCCCCGCGACCTTTTCCGAGTCGTGGTCGTTCATCTGGCAGCCAAACGTTTCGAGGAAAAATGTTCCCCGCTGCCTCGCAGCCACACCGGGAAATACGTCGGAATAAGACGTCTGCCCTGTCAGTCTTTCCAATTCGATGTCGAACGGTTTGCCCATGCCCAATTCGCAGTTTAACATACCTGCACTGTTCTGTCGGGCGGCGCTTGCTTTTCAAATTTCGCTGTGCCGCCCTAAGGAACTCGCCGTCGGTTCCGGGCCGCTCTGAACTGAGTAAGTAAGGCACCCGTTGCCCGATAAGCAGCAGATTCAGAAACAGTTGCATCCTATTTGTTGCGTGCTCTGGATGCGTATGCTACGTTTTGAACGCCCAGAAAAAATTTCGTTTCCACTGAGGGGTACGTCATTTTTCTGTTCACCGCAATTTTTGTCACCGATCTCCTTGACATTCTCAAGCAAACCGGCTTGGTTGCGCGCATCGTTCTCCTGCTTCTGCTTTTCTTTTCCGTCGTTTCCTGGGCCATGATCCTGCAGAAGCTGGGGATGTTCGGCCGCATCCGGCGGAAGAGTGACGAATTCCTGCGCATCTTCCGCGCCACGCGCAGCGTCGCGAACCCGCAAGCGCTTGTCATGGTGCCTTCGCCGTTCGCCAGCGTCTATGCGGCAGGCTATCGCGAGTTGCAAAGCCAGGTCGGCGGTGTTTCCAGCAACCCGCACCCGCCAAGGCTCAAGAGTTTGCAGGCGGTAACCGTCAGCATGCAGCTTGCTTCCGCCGAAGAAGTGCGCCGCGTGGAAAAAGGAATGTCCTGGCTCGCCACCACCGGCGCGGTGTCGCCGTTCATTGGGCTTTTCGGGACCGTTTGGGGCATCATTGACGCCTTTTCCGGCCTCGGCAGCGCAGGCGCTGCCAGCCTTCGCGCTGTCGCACCCGGCATCGCTGAAGCACTCGTCACTACTGCTGCGGGCCTTTTCGCCGCGATCCCCGCCGTCATTTTCTATAACCATTTTTTGCAAAATATCCGTGATCTCGCTCAGCGCTTGGATACCTTTTCATTGGAAGTGACGGCGCTGATCGAAAAAGCCATGAATTAGATTTTCGCGGCCGCCCCAACCGGCCGCCTTGGTAAAATGGGAACATGCCGCAACTCTCCAAATCGACGCAAACTTCGCTCTCCGAAATCAATATGGTCCCGTTTGTGGACGTGGTGCTGGTGCTGCTCATCATCTTTATGATTACCGCCCCCATCCTGCAATCGGGAATCGAAGTCGACGTCCCCAAGACGCGCACGGTGAAAGATATCAGCCAGGATCGTCTCGTCGTCACCCTCGACAAGTCGCAGCGCGTCTATCTGGGCAATGACCCCGTCAGTATTCACGAACTTGGGGCCAGGATTCATGCGCAACTGAAGAGCACGCAGCGCAGCGTCTTCTTGCGGTGTGATGAAACCGTGCCCTTCGGAGCGTTTGCCTCCGTCATCGATGCCTTGCGCCAATCCGGCATCAATAACATCAGCATCGTTACGGAACCCCTCACCGAGCGTGCGCGGACGAGATAGAAATGACCAGCGCCGTCGCCAATGCGAACGATTTCAATCTCAAAAGTTACCTCTTCTACTCTGTCGTGTTTCATGCCCTGTTAACCGTGGCGGTGGTTGGCGCTTCCCTTCTCGAGCGTCGCGGCGACACGTGGGGCGGAGTCGGGGGCAAACTTGGCGGAACGAAAGTCAACCTGGTTACTTCCGCCGGCATTCCCATGCCCATGGAATCCGTGGTCAAAGAAAGTAAGGCAGTCGACCCCACCAAGGGCCTTCACAAGGAAGAGCCTCCGAAACCGCCCGAGCCGAAAACCGATGCCGAGAAAATCCGAAAATTTGAGAAGGAAAAACCACTTCCTCCTTCGCCTAAGTCCAGAACCCTCGAGAATAAGGCGCCCGTTCACGATAACGACATCAATTATGGCAAAGGTGGCAATCCTGACGTTTCCTCAGGTTATACCCAGAATCCCGGCGCATCCTCGGGTGTCGCCACCATGGGTCAAGGAGGCGGAGACTTTGGCGCTCGTTATCCTTGGTATGTGGATGCGGTCCGTAACAGGGTTCGCCAAGCCTGGGATCAGACCACCATTGATCCGGCCGTACGGGCGGCCCGCCGCGCCCATGCAGTGGTGACATTCAGAATCAGCACGAATGGCACCATTTCTAATATTCGCATGTCCCAAAGCGGCGGCAACTCATCCATGGACAATTCGGCTCTGAGGGCCCTGCAGAGCATTGACTCGTTCCGCGCGCTCCCCAACGATTACATGGGGTCCTACGTGGACGTGACCTTTGATTTCGATCTCTCGCTGATGCAGTAGCAAGGCTGTCTTTCTGGAACTACGTGTTTCAAATCTCTGGGGGGTGCATGTGCTGAATCTTGGGAACTTTACGAGGCCGCTGCTCTTCGCCGCGGCTATCCTGCTCGTAGCACACTCTGCTGCGGCCCAGGACCGCATCAGAATTGCCACTGGGCTCGGTGAAGCGAAGCCGCGCATAGCCATCGCGGATTTCGCAGCCCGCTCTGATGCCGCCAAGTCCCACGCCGCCCTTTTTACCCAGGTCGTTCGCGACGATCTCGAATACAGTGGCATCTTTGAACTTGCAAGCCCCAGTTTTTATCCCACGCAACCCCCTACCGTGCCCGCCGAACTGAAACCAGCCATTTGGATGGATCCCCCCACCAACGCCAATTTCCTTGGCTTCGGCAATCTCACCGAGTCCACCGCCGAAGTTGCCATCGAAGCCTGGCTCTATGACGTCCGCAATCCTTCTTCGCCGGCAGTCGTTGGAAAAGTCTATCGCGGCGCTCCCACCGATCTTCAAGTCCGAAAATTTGCACACCAGTTTGCCGACGAAATCATCGCCAAGCTCTCTGGAGGTCTCCCCGGCGTCGCCGGAACGCAAATCGCCTTTGTTAGCTCGCGCGGTGGCCCCAAGGAAATCTGGGTCATGGATTATGACGGCTCCAACCAGCGTCAGTTGACCAACCTGAAGTCCATTGCCCTCACGCCTCGCTGGTCACCCGACGCATCGCGCATCGCTTTCACTTGTTTTGCTCCGTCCATGGGCCTCACCAGCGCACAGATTTGCATGTATTCGATAGACACTGGCAAACTCGTTTCCTTTCCACGTTTTCGCGGTACCAATATCACGCCCGCATGGTCTCCCGACGGCACGCAGATTATTTTTTCTTCTTCTATGCAAGGCAACCCCGAGCTCTACGTCTCGGACATCAACGGCGGCCGCCCAAAACGCCTGACCATATCCAACGGCGCAAACATGTCCCCGAGCTGGAATCCGAAAACCGGCCAAACCATCGCGTTCGTCAGCGATCGAGGTGGTACGCCCCAGCTCTACCTGATGAATTCCGACGGCACCAGCACAGCCAAACTGGACCTTCCGGACAAGGGTTACGTCATCGACCCCGCCTGGCACCCCAGTGGCCAGTTGCTGGCTTTCAGTTGGCGTCGTCCCAATGATAACTACGACCTCTACATCATGGACGCCGCTACCCGCCAGCTTGTAGAGTTGACGCGGGACCAGGGCCGCAATGAACGTCCCAGTTGGGCTCCAGACGGCCGCCACCTTGTCTTTGAATCCACTCGCGGCGGCACACGGCAGATCTGGACTATGCTCGCTGATGGGTCTCAAGCGCGCCAGCTAACGACCAGCGGCCACAACGAGTCGCCCAATTGGTCGCCAAAGTGAAAAACTTTTTGGAACCAGACCGGCCGGTTCATGCATCTCACTCATGCACGGTGCTTTTCTTTGGGGCTCTGTTGAAACAATCAAGGTTTACTTTTTCGCGCAATCCCAGGCAGGCATTTTTGCGCCATGTATAATATATCGTGATACGAGATATTACCCGGACCCAGCCCGCTGGTGGTACCATGTTGGCCCTGGTGGGACATTCACGGGATCTTATAGTCCAGGAGGATAAGCATGTACTCGGTTTCACGCTCGCTCTACCGCGCCGGTTTCCTCGTCGCGCTCGCCGCCGCTGCCCTTACCGTTGGTTGCGGCAAGAAAACCGTCGCGCCGCCGCCAACGCCGCCGCCGCCCGCACCAGCGCCCGCGCGTCCCACGGTAACCTTGCAGGCTAGCCCGTCTTCCGTCAATGCAGGTGAATCGTCCACTTTGAGCTGGAATTCCACGGACGCTACGCAACTCTCCATCGATCCAGGAGTTGGCGCCGTGCCGGCTCAGGGCACAGCCAAGGTCACGCTCTCCGACACCGCGACCTACACGATCACCGCGTCCGGCCCTGGCGGCTCCACCAGCGCCACGGCTACTGTCACCGTCAATGCGCCTCCTCCACCGCCTCAGAAAGTGGAGCCCGAGCCCGATTTTAACCAGGAAGTGCGCGACGCCTATTTCGACTACGACAAAGCAGACATTCGTCCCGACGCTCGTACGGCGCTCTCGAAAACCGCTGATTACCTGAAAGCGCACCCGTCCATCAAGGTCACCGTCGAAGGCCATTGCGACGAGCGTGGTTCCACCGAGTACAACCTCGGTCTCGGCGACCGCCGAGCCAACGCCGTCAAACAGTATCTCGTTTCTCTGGGCGTTTCTGCTGACCGCTTGAGCACTGTCAGCTTCGGCAAGGAGAAGCCTTTCTGCAGGGAGAGCAACGAAGCCTGCTGGCAGCAGAACCGCCGCGGCCACTTCGTCAAAGCTAACTGAGCCGCTTCACCCTGTCCGCCGCCATGACCGTTTGGTAACGAATTCAGCCGCGAGGCCAGGCAAACCCTTGCCACCTCGCGGCTCTCTTATTAGAGTGGGAGTTGTTCCCCTGGCCTGTAGGATTTTTTGTTGGCTGCCCAGCAGCCTTCATTCGTTTGCAGCCCTGCGGAGTCCCTTAGTAGCCCTTAGGAGGATGTTCATGCGTATTCGTCACATTGCTATTTTTAGCGCCGCCGTTTTGGCCGGCGCTCTCGCCGGAAGCCTGGTCGGCCCTCGTCCTGCCGAAGCCGTCGCCCGTGAACTTATCGAGCTTCAGCGCGACGTCACCTCCCTTCTCCAGGGCCAGAAGGATCTCTCCACGCAAGTCACTCAAGACAACACTGTCATGAAGACGCTCATCAGCCAATCCAGTGACACCGTCGGCAAGCTTGGCTCCACCATGAGCTCGCTCCAGAAGTCCGTCCAGGACGTTCAGGCCAATGCCGGCGCGCGCCTGGACACGATGTCCACGCAGGTCCAGGGTCTTTCGGACAACCTCGAAGAAATTAAGTCCCGCCTCGGCAAGCTCAACCAGCAGCTCGTTGATCTCCAGAACTCCGTGCAAAGTCTCGATGCCAAAATCTCCAGTGGCGCCACATCGGCTCCGGCCGCGGGCCTCGCCACTCCCACTTCCTCCGCCGGCACGACCAGTACAACAAAGCCCACCGCTTATTCTGGAGGCTCCGGTTCCGGCGGCATTCCCGCTGGCGCGCCTTCCGCCGACACGCTCTATTCCAACGGTCTTCGCGACATCACCAGCGGCAAATACGATCTCGCCCGCTCCGAATTTGAGGACTACCTCAAGTATTACTCCGAAACCGATCTCGCCTCCAACGCTCAGTTCTACCTCGGCGAAATCTTTTACAAGCAGAAGCAGTATGTTGACGCCGTCGCCGCCTACGACAAAGTCCTCTCCAACTATCCCAAGAGTTTCAAGCTCGGTCCTGCGCGCCTCCGCAAAGGCATGGCCCTCCTCGAACTCGGCCAGAAAACCGGCGGCGTCCGCGAACTCCGCGAAGTCATCAAGCGCTTCCCCGGCAGCGACGAAGATCGCCTCGCCCGCGCCAAGCTCAAGGAACTCGGCGTCCCCATCACCGCCACCGCGTCCCGCTAACTCCCCGCCCCGCTGCTCCCTGTGCGGCGACTATAGGTCGCTATCTCCTTCGCTTTGAATCGCTCTTCGCCTTTCTTCCTTTCGGCTTTCTAGCTTTTCTTTCCCTCCGCTCCTCCCGTTGCTGTGTAAGCGCGTTCTTCTTAGCGACTCAGTTACTTTAACAACGAAAATGCCAAATGGTCTGGACGATCAAACTTCCGGCCAGTGAACCAATTCTGTGCCTGAGGCCAGTTTACGCTAACCGTCCTTCGCTCTATATGTTAGCTGCGGGACAGTGACGGCCCTTCGCGCGGTTCGTAGCCGTCTCTGTCATTAGCGCCCTCTTATGACCGCGACGATTGCGAGAACACGCCATCGGTGGCTGGAAACGTCGCAGAGTTTTGCTGAGGCGTAGAAATGAATGTTCGCTCACGCAGAAAACTCGGTGATCGGAACCGAACCGGGTACTCCCTCATAGAGCTTCTCATTCTCCTTGCTTGCATCGGTGTCATTTCCGGATTTGTGTTTATCCAAGCTACAAACGTCTTACCAACCTTCAAATCCAACTCCGCCATGGACCAAGTAATTCAGCAAATGCGGGTTGCTCGAAACACCGCAATTGCTGACCGGCGCGCCGTGATCGTCAACATTTCCCCGGCTGCGGGCACCATGCAGTTGCAGCAGGTGCCGCCAAACGGAGGAGCACCAGTCACACTATCAACCGTGCCGCTGACCGGAGCTCAGTTCTGTCTAATGCCGGGTGTCCCGGATACGCCAATGAGTTTTGGAAACATTCAGCCGGTCACTTTCGTAAACGCGGGAAATCCGGGCGCCGCCGTAACGGTCACCGAGTTCCTGAGCGATGGAAGTTTTGGCGCTGCTGTGGGTATACCCGTTAACGGAACTATCTTCACCTGCATTCCTGGAAATAAGGTGTCCGCGCGGGCGGTGACTGTTCTCGGCACAACCGGGCGTGTCCGGCCTTATCGTTGGGACGGCATGACATGGCAGGAATGAGAGGGCACTCATGAAATTCCGGAACCATGCGCTTCTTAAGAAACATTCAACGGGGTTTACGTTACTCGAAACTCTGATCGCCATGCTCGTACTGGCGATTGGAGTCCTCTCCATGATTGACGTAATGACTCAAGGACTCAAAGTTTCAGCGACAACGCAGTCCGACTACATTGCCAAGAAGAAAGCGGAACAGGCGATCGAGGCTATTTTTACGGCGCGGAACTCCCAGGAGAAGTCCTGGGATCAGATTCAAAACATCTCGCAAGGCGGAATTTTTAAGGACGGGCCTCAACCGTTGTACGCTCCCGGCAACGACGGCTTGGTGGGAACTCTCAATGACGACACCGCGCATCCGGATGTTGTAATCACGGGGCCTGGACCTGACGGACTCATCGGTACCGCCGATGACACGGTCATCCCTTTGTCGAGCATGACGAGGGAGATCCAAATCACCACGGTTGTCGACAAAACCGGCAATACGATTCTGAATCTGCGGCAGATTACCGTGATCATGCGCTACATGGCTGCGGGCGGGCAGAAGACCCAGACGTTCATCAGTTACATTTCGCCCTGGGCTTGAGCCGAAGAAGGAGCTGACCTTGAGGAAGCAAATTGGTTTCACCATGATTGAGTTCCTGGTGGCAGCAGCCATAAGCCTCGTGCTCATTGCTGCAGCCGTTGCCGCATTTACCGATGCTCTCCGCAGCAATGAAATGGTGACCCTCGCAGCCGATCTGAACGACAACCTCCGCGCTTCCATGGACCTAATCTCAAGGGACTTGGTCTTTACGGGGACGGGCATACCGCCTTCAGGCATTAGCATTCCTTCCGGGGGAGGCGCCACCATCAACCGCCCAAATCTGACCCCGGCCACCTTTTCGGGCACGATACTTCCCGCGGTCAGTTTGGGCACAGGCCTTGGGCCCGCCGTCCCGGTTTCCGACTCCCCCGCGTCGTCCAATCCCGGCACTCCCACGGATATTCTGACGCTTCTCTATGAGGACAACACGTCGAACACAGGGGAGTCCATGGATTCTGCTCCCATTACCCGCGCAGCCGTTGGCGCCACGCCCGCATGCAATGGCACGATCAGTCCCACGGGCGATTCGGTCACCTTTGACCCGGCTTGCAACGATCTATCGAAAGCCCGGGTTCCCATTAAGCCGGGAGACCTCATCCTGTTCACGAATCCGGCGGGCGCGACAGCGATTCAAACCGTTACGACGGTTAATGGTCAACAGCTTAACTTTGCTGGGAACACGACCATCGACAAATTTGGCTTCAACCAGACCCGCGCTAATCAAGGCACCATCCTCCAGTTGCAGAGTTCTCCCGGCACCTGGCCGCCCATCACCGCCACGCGCATCTTCATGATTACCTATTATCTGGACAATGTTGCGGACCCATTGCGTCCGCGTCTGATGCGGCAGTTGAACTTTAACATTGCCCAGCCCGTCGGGGACGTTGTAGAGGCTTTGACAGTTCGCTACAACTTTGTGGATGGGAACACGCCGCCCACGTTCTTTGCAAAGCAATCCACGGTCCCGCCTGGGCTGAGCGAAAGCAACATTCGTTCCGTGAATGTTTTCCTGGGAGCGCGGTCCAATCGGCCACAGAGCAGGACGTCCAAATACCTTAGGGACAATATGTCGACCCAGCTCAGCCTTCGCAGCTTGTCCTACTTCAATAGGTACCAATAGGGGAGTACGTCACATGAAAGCTAACAGAAAACTGACAAAGTGCGACTCCGGTATGGCACTGGTCACCACACTCCTTCTGCTGGTGTTGCTTTCCAGTCTGCTCGTGGGATTTTTCGTTTTGGTTACGACCGGCCAGCAGCTTACCGGAGGAGCGAGACAGGAAACGCGCGCGTTCTACGGCGCAGAAGCTGGCCTGGAAAAAATGACCGCAGACCTGGGCACCCTGTTCGACAGCACTTACTCTCCGACGGCTGCCGAACTGAACAACATCACCGCGAATCCCCCTCCCAGTCTTGGAGACATCACGTTTCAGGCAGCCGACGGGACGCCGGGTTACACTCTCACCTATCCCACGGATCCCTCCGGCAAGCCTTTGGCTACGGATGCGCAAGTCAAGTCCGGCTCCTACGCGGGTATGACCGGTCTGATCACTCCCTATACGCTGACAGTCACCGCGCGCACCTCTTCCGGTGCGGAGGTCATGCTCCGGCGCACCACGCAAACTGTAGGCATTCCAGCGTTTGAGTTCGGCGTCTTCTGTGATAAGGATTGCGGTTTCCACGCCGGTCCTGATTTCAATTTCGGCGGGCGCGTTCACTCCAACGGGAATCTATACGTCGCTGAAGGTAATGGCAACGTCCTGACTCTGTCTGACAGAGTCACTGTCTATGGCGAAGTGGTTCGCACCAATATCATGAATGGACTGCCCCTTGCCGCCGGTAGCTGGACGGGGAGGGTAGACATGACCACGTCGCCTGGCTCCAACTCCTACCGTGCCTTGGGCGTCGGCGAGGGCAGCGTCAACGGCATGCCGCCCCGTGTCCCGTCTGTACCCTACACAGCCCCATCGAACAAGAACGGCAACTGGCCTGCTATCTCCAAAACGAGTTACAACTCCGCTCTCATCAACGGCCTGACTGGCGCCAAAAAGCTCAGTTTGCCGATCGAGTTGTTGACCAAAAATAAGCTGGTCCCCGGACAACCCGTCGATATTATCCGCCGCCCATTACAGGCCGACGACGCCGTTCTTCTGGGAGAGCGTTATTTTTCGCAAGCCAGCCTGAAGGTTCTTCTTTCCGACAACTTGCAGGACATTATGCTCTTGCCCTGTGTTGATGCAGCAACTCCGGCCGTCGACCTAAGCACGCTCGCTTGGGATGCATCGATGCCTGCTTCGTATCCCGCCAGCAACCCCGGCGGTTTCGCCAATTGGTATACAACTTCCAACCCCAATCCGGTGCCGGCTCCGCTCGCCACTTCGGCGGCTGGAACTGCCCGGACCGGTGGCGCGACCGGCACTGTGCCGGCCACCGGCTACACTACTGGAAATGGTTACTGGGTGCCGAAGTGGGATCCCGTCATCACCGGCTTCATCAAGATTGAAATCCAAATTGGGTACAACCCTCCCTGTGGCAGATGGCAGGATGTGACTCAGGAAATCCTTAAGCTCGGTATCGCGGGACGCAACCTGAATCCTGGCCTCGCGGTTACGCCGGCCACTCAATTCCCCAATCAGCCGCCACTTACCGGCGCGCAGGTTGCCCCCTCCACGTGTGCCAATCCCAATCCCGACGCAGTCATTCGTCTGGAACGCGTTCGCGACAACCCTTCTAATGCGCTCACAAACGGCACCTGCGGAGTGGACTTCTCTAAGCTTCCGGCCATCCCTACGAATTCCAACGATTATTGGCCGAATGTGCTCTTCGACACGCGCGAAGGACTTGCCCGCGACGTCGCTCCTCTCAATGGCGCGGTCACACTCGGCGGCGTAATCCACTACGTGGAGCTTGACGCCAAAAATTTGGGGCGCTGGCTCACTGGGCAGATCGGGAAGAATGGCCCTGGCGCCTTTGACCCGCAGAATCAGCCTTATAACTACGTCGTGTACTTCTCTGATCGGCGCGGAAATTATCTCCCCACCGGCGGCTTGAGGAGCGCTTGGCCGCCGGTATCTCCGTCGGGAAATGAAACCGGCGAATACGGCTTCAATGACTTTGTGAATTCCAATGACGCAGTCAACGGTTGCCCCGATGGACGGGCCGAAATACCAGGTGAAGATCTCGATGAGAACGGTGTTCTTTACACTTACGGCATGAAGCCCGCTCCTTCCGTAACGAACGGAATGTTCGGCGATGCCGTAGGTAGAGCGCTGTTGCCCTCAACCTGCGCAGGTGTTGGCGCAGTATGGCCCGGCTCCTATGTCCGGAATGCGCAGGACGCGCGCATGAATCCTCCGCTCTTGTTCCGGCGCGCCCTGAAAGTCGTCAACGGCAGTAATCTCAAACAGTATTTGAACGCGGTTCCCTGCCCGGGGGCTTCTGTGTGCGGTCTAACGATCGCGTCGGAGAACCCCGTCTACGTGCAAGGCGACTACAACGCCAATTCCGCCGGCATGGGATTCACGGATCCCCACGTCGGCTCCGCTGTTATCGCGGATGCCGTCACACTCCTTTCCAACAAGTTCAACGATTTGAACTCGTTTTCTCTTCCCTACAATTTGGGACAAAGGAACGCTACGACCACGTGGTATCGCGTGGCCATCCTTGCGGGCAAGGGCCCGGGCTTCCCTTGGATAACCGGCACCGGCACGGATTTCGGCAGTGATGGCGGAATGCACAACTTCCTCCGTTATATTGAGAACTGGGGCGGTCAGACCTTGAATTATCGAGGCTCGATTGTCAGCATGTTCTACAACCGCCAGGCCGTGGGCACGTTCAAGTGTTGCCAGACGGTCTACTCACCGCCCACGCGCGGCTACAACTTCGACACCGATTTCTTGGATCCATCCCTGTTGCCGCCGCGCACGCCCATGTTCCGCGACATCAACACAACTGGCTTCGCTCAGCTCCTCTACGCCGATCAAAAATAGCCGCCGGCCGCAGCCCCGTGTCCCTTCAACCCGGCGCCCCTCATTCCCGCCGCCCGCCCGTCATTCCCTCTCCTTCCCGTCATTTCGAGTGAAGCGAGAAATCTGTCCTCGGTTTCTCCCCCATTTCCAGCTTCTGCTTTCTAACTTCTAGTTTGAATTCCATTCCCCCTAGTACTCCCTTAGTACCTTCCCTCAGCAATTCACCTGATTCCAATCTAAGGAATCCCCTCGATTGTTGCCTCCATGGTTCTGCTTTACTTTCCCGCGCGTCGCCTTCCCTCCCTGGCGCGCTCTTTGCGTCCCGAGCGGTTTTACGGGACGACAATTTACAGCTTCCACGCTCCTGCTCGCGCTCGATTGGTCCGTGGAATCGGCAACCAGGAGGCCCCATGCGAGTGGCTCGTTTCGTTCTTTCCTTTCTCTTAGTTTTTGCCTCTTCTCCACGTCTCAATTCGCAGCAATCGGTGGCAGCAGTGCAGCGCGACCCAGAAGCGCTGGCCTTGCTGACCCAGGTGCTAGCTTCTGCCGGTGGCTTACAGGCCTTCGAGTCTGTTAGCGACTTTCAGGCAACGGGCACCATCACCTACTTCGAGAGAGATCAGCAAAATGTTGGCGCTGTTTCTTTGCGCGGCGGGACTGCTGGGCATTCCGTATCGACGCAGACCTCCCCAACGGCACTCGCTCCTGGGCGATAAAAGATGGCCGGCACGGCTCGTCAAAGGAATCGGATGGCACAGTCAAATCAATTGCCATTCACAATGCCGTAAACGTCGGCTCGTTGACCCTGCCTTTCTTGGACATTCTCTCGGCGCTTCGCGGCACCACCTTATCCGTCAGCGGCGTGGGACAAGCTGATATCGCAGGTCGGCAATTGAATCGTGTTCGTTTGCAGAAGCACTTTGATGTGAGGATTGACCCTAGCGGGGTGACTTTCAGACCGCTATTCGCGACTATCAGAAGTTTCTTAAACTCCGTCCGAATTCCCTTCAGGCGCAGGTGAACCTAGGCGCCGCTCTTGTTCATGAGGGGCAGTTTGACGCCGCGA
>Ga0209161_10002617_pt1 | contig 14728 bp, 17 predicted proteins | sample GraSoiAngelo_155_FD_186169 | JGI IMG/M metagenome (GOLD analysis project Ga0209161, IMG submission 186169) | Grasslands soil microbial communities from the Angelo Coastal Reserve, California, USA - 14_1009_13_30cm (SPAdes) (version 2) | ecosystem: Environmental > Terrestrial > Soil > Grasslands...
AGCCACCTAAAGTGAGGCAGAATACCGGCGGCATCGCAATGCGTCGCCGGGCCCTCACGATCTGCTGCGGACTCCTGCTGGCCGGCTGCCAGCTCTACTGGACCAAGCCGGGGGCGACGCGCGCCGATTTCACGACCGCTCATCAGGCGTGTCTGCGCGAGGTCGGCGTGGCCACGCCCGACGACCCCGCCAGCGTCCTGGTGAACCCGGAGACCTACAAGAGTTGCCTCAAGGCGAACGGTTGGCAGCGAGTCGAGGACGGGACCGTCGCCACCCAGTCCGACAGGTTCCGCGGCATCGAAGAGGCCAAGCGCGTCAGGCTCGACTCGATTCCCGAGCAAATCCCGTGGGGAAAGAGAAACTAGCGCGGCCCGAGCGGATCGTGGAACGGGACAGATCACGCTGCCATTCGCGGTGCGGGGCTACACGATCCTCGCGCTGGAGCCCGGCGATGCGATGGCCGCTCTTGCCGCCCGCAAGTGTCGACCATACCCGAACGTCGAGATCGTGACTCTCGGGTTTGAGGCCTGGCCCACGGAGCCGGAGGCGTTCGATCTCGTCGTCTCGGCGCAGGCGTTCCACTGGATCGAACCGGAGTCCGGCATCACAAAATCCGCCGAGGCGCTCAAGCCCGGCGGCTCCCTCGCGCTGGTGTGGCATCTCGACGTCTCTCACGACACGTCGTTCTGGAAGGCCACGCAGCCGATCTACGACGTGTTCTTCCCGAGGACGTCCGCGGCCGATACCGGCTGGCTCCTCGGCGCCGTGGGTCGCTACGGCGAGGCGCTGCGCGTCTCGGAGGTCTTCGCCGATCCCGGCGAGATGCGCCGGGCCTGGGAGAAGACATACTCGGGCGAAGACTACTTGAAGCTCCTGAACACGTTCTCCGACCATCGTGCGCTGTCCGTGACGGACAGGGCGCGGTTCTTCGGGGCCATCGCCGAGACGATCGACCGCGCGGGAGGCAGCGTGCACCGGAGATACGAGACCGTCCTGCTGCTGGCGCGCCGGAGGTAAGAGGTGCGCGCCGCCGGCCGTCGCGGGGCTGGGGCCCCGCCGGCCGAGGCGCGGCGATAAACGGATGAGCACGCTGATCGAGCTGGTCCGCACGCTCTACCGCTACAACGAATGGGCCAACGCGCGCATCGTCGCGGCCACCGGGCGGCTGAGCCCCGAGCAGCTCTCGGCGCCGGGCGACGCCGGCCACGGCTCCGTCCACGAGACACTCGTTCACATCATGGCCGCCCAGTGGATCTGGCTCGCGCGGTGGAACGGCACGTCACCCACGTCCATGCCGTCCGCCGCCGAGTTCCCCGATCTCACATCCCTCCGCCGACGCTGGGAGCAGATCGAGTCCGACACGCGCCGGTTCGTAACGACGCAGACCGAAGAGGATCTGAACCGCGTCGTCGCCTACCGCAACACCCGCGGGGAACGCTGGACCTATCCGCTGTGGCAGCAAGTGGTCCACCAGGTCAACCACGCGACGCAACACCGAAGCGAGATCGCCGCCACGTTGACTCGCTTCGGCCACTCGCCCGGCGATCTCGACCTGCTCGTCTTCGTCGACGAATCAGAAACCCGCTAGCTGCACGCTACGCAAAAAGGTCCAGACGCCGGCGGCGCCCGAAGTGCAGTCGAGGGCTAGATGCCGAGCTCGCGGAGGTAGCGGCGGACGCCTGCGTGAATCAGGTCAGGGTTCGGCGCGGCGGCCGCGGTGTTCGAGGCGGTGGTCTCGCGCGCCTGCGGCAGACGGCGTGCCAGTGCGGCCTCGCCCCGGTGGAGCGCGCGCGCCAGACGGTAGGCGATGTGGTCGGATAGATCGGGCCGTGCGAGCACGAAGCTCCACGAGCCGACCGACGGGAGGGGCGCGTCCAGGCTCGCGTAGGCGCCCGCGGCGACCGTCATCGGCTTGAGAAAGGCGTGCTTCGCGAGGATCCGCGCGATGCCGGCCGCGTCCGGCGCGATGAAGCGCGCCCCGGCCGGCCCCTGCGCCACCGTCGAGAATCCCGGCCAGCCGAGCCCGCCGCCCCAGAGCGCCGCGGTGCGTCCGTCGAGCACCATCGCGGGGCCGTCGCCGGCGCGGTCGAGGTAGACGGCCTGGAAGTCGCGATCCTGGTCGAGGCCGAGCCCGTCGAGCACGTACCGCGATAGGATGACGAGCCCCGAGCCCTTGGCGCCAAAGGCCACCGGCTTGCCGCGCAGATCCTCGACCCGCCGATACGGCGTGTCGGCGCGCACGACGAACATCCCCGGGGTCGAGTACATCGCCGCGACGATCCTGAGCTTCGTCGGCGGCCGGCCGATTCCGCTGAACGCTTCGTGAGCGACCTCGCCCTGCACGAGCGCGATGTCGAGCCGCCCGTCCTCAAGTAGCGGGACGTTCTCGGTGCTGCCCTTGGTGTTCCGTTGCTCGATCGCGAGCGTTGGATCCGTCTCGTTGACGGTATCGGCGAACGCGGCGCCATACACGGGAAAGCCGCCGCCTGGTGTCGCGGTGCCGAGCACGACGACGGTCTTCGGTGCGGTGGACATGGCGGATACCCTACCACGTCACCACGCTATACTCCCGCGGGGAGGAACCCGATGAGGCGCATCCACGACGAGAAGCCGTGGCTCGAGCTGTTCCAGGAGGTCATCGTGTACGGAGTGAGCCGGCGCGTGACCTTCAAGCCGCGGCCCGACTACCGGCTGATCGTCGCGGAGATGACGGCCAGCGCGCGCTGAGGCGCCGCTCGCTCAGCCGTACCGGCTTCGTGACGGAGCAGGCGGCGGTCGACGCGGTGGAACTCGTGCCGACTTCGCCGTGTGTCGGCGGAGAGACGCTGGCTCAGCCGCCCTCGAGGCGCGGGTCCAGCAGGTCGCTGAGCGCGTCGCCCAGCATGTTGAAGCCGAACACGGCAAGCGAGAGCGCGACCGCCGGCCAGATCGCGAGCCAGGGCGCCTGGTACATGTGGTCGAGCCCGGCCAGCGACAGCATGCCGCCCCACGTCGGGTAGGGGGGCGGCACACCGAGGCCGACCATGCGCGTGGCGACGTCGCCCGGCATGAGCCGCATCATCGCGAACACGATCACGCTCACCAGGAAGAGCGTCGGGACCGCGAGCGCGACGCGGTGGAGGACGTAGCGCTTCACTGATCCGTCACCGAGTGGCCCATTATCGCTTAACGACGCGGCGCGATGCTCGCCTTGTCCGCGGCGCCGTCGCTCGGGCTCCAGCCGGAGAAGTCGCCGACGAACTGCGCGAGCGTGAGGAGCGTGACGCGGTCGTCACGGCGCGCCGCTTCTCGGTCAGGGACCGTGTTATAGCCCCACGCGGCCAGGAAGAGCGCGACGCCGTCGAGCTCCGGGACGCGCTTCACCGCCGCCAGCGCCTCCAGCCGGTCCTCGACGAACCAGAGCGCGCCGGGCGTCGGACCGGCGCCGGCGAGCTCACGGAGGATCGTCGGCTTGGGCCGCTGCGTCTCTTTGCCGTAGACGTTGCCGTCGCCCAGCTCGAGCCCATGCCGCGCGAGGATCCGGCGCGCGAAGCGGCCCTCCTTGGTCGTGACGACGACAGGGCGGATGGCCCCGCCGACGAGTGGGCGGATCTTCTCGACGATACCGGGATAGAACTGATGGTGATCGAGCCAGTCGGCTTCGTCGCTGGCGATCCACTCGTCGCGAACCTGATCGACCGCGGCCGCGACCGCCTCGCGCGCGAGCCCGAGCTCGGCCAGCAGCGGCGCCGGCCGCCAGCGCTCGAGCAGCTCGCTCTCGGACGCGCCCGCCAGCAGCGCCATGATGACCAAGGGCATCTCCCAGCCGCTCTCGACGACCGGTCGCACGCGGGCGAAGCGTTCGAAGAGGCCGGACGGCGGGTCCAGCGCGATCGAGGGCCGGAGCCTCCGCCAGGCGCGCCAGGCCGCGGTGAAATACTCGCGCATGCCGTCGCAGAGGACGCCGTCGAAGTCGAGGGCGAGAATCGCGGGGACGCGCTCGGGCACGGCTGTGACTCTAGTGTAGAGTGGGGGCATGATCAAAGTCGTCGCAGCGCTCGCGCTGATTCTCGCTGCCGCCGGGCCGGCGCAGGCACAGTCGCTGGACGAGGTCGTCCGCGACGTCGAGACCGCGTACGGCCGCATCACGGACCTGCGCGCCGAGTTCAGCCAGTCGTCCTTCAACAAGAGCCTCAACCAGACCATCCCGGCCAAGGGCACCGTCTATCTCAAGAAGGGTGGCAAGCTCCGCTGGGAGTACACCGAGCCGACGGCGCAGGAGATCGTCTCGGACGGCAAGAAGCTCTGGGTGTACACGCCGACGCTGAACCAGGCCAACGTGGGCGACGCGCCGGCGGCGCTGGCCGGCCCCGCCGGGAGCTTTCTGGCCGGGCTCGGTCGCCTGCGCGCCGAGTTCACCGTGCGCTTCCTGAACCCGGCGCAGCCGAAGGACGCCGAGGGCAACTGGGTGCTCGATCTCACGCCGAAGCAGCCGCTGCCGACGCTCAGCCGCCTGATCCTCTCGCTGGAGCCTCGTGGCTGGGAGGCCCGGAAGGCCATCGTGCACGATCAGTTCGACAACACCGTGACGATGAAGTTCACGAAGATGGTGGTGAACAGCGGGCTGCCGGAGCGGACGTTCACCTTCGTGGCGCCGAAGGGCGTCGCGATCGTGCCCCTCCGGTAGGCGCAGACGACGATGGCCGCCGAGAACTCCTTCGACATCGCGTGCAAGATCGACATGCAGGAAGTCACCAACGCGCTCGACCAGGCGCGGCGGGAGGTCTCGACGCGCTACGACCTCAAGGGCTCGAAGTGTGAGATCACGCTGGAGAAGACCGACATCACGGTGCTGGCGCCGGACGACATGAAGGTCAAGGCGCTCGTCGACATCTTGCAGTCGCGCCTGCACAAGCGGGGCGTGCCGCTCAAGGCGCTCACCTACGGCGACGTCGAGCAAGCCTCGGGCGGGGCGCTCCGGCAGAAGATCTCACTGCAGCAGGGGATCCCGATCGAGCGCGCCCGCGAGATCGTGCGTCTGATCAAGGACACCAAGATCCGGGTCCAGGCGTCGATCCAGGAGGATCAGGTCCGGGTGGCCGGCAAGAACCGGGATGACCTTCAAAAGATCATCGCGCTGCTGCGAGACAAGGACCTCGGCATCGCCCTGCAGTTCACGAACTACCGCAGCGTGTAGCTAGACCTGCTCTTCGAGCCGCTCCTCGGCCTGGAGGGCGGTCCACGTCTCCGCGTTCTCGAAGCGGACCGAGGTGAACTCGATCGCGATGCCCGCCTTGCCGTCGAGTCGCTCGACCCGCACGACCCGCCCCGCCGCTTCGAGCTGCACCGGCGGCATCGGGTGAAGGTCGTTCAGGATGAGCGAGACGTGCAGCGTGCGGCCGAGCTCGAGCGGCTCGGCGAGCTCGAAGAACAAGCCCGAGTTGCTGATGTTGCGCACGAGGCCCCGGCCGTTCGGCAGCTCGATGGGCGCCACGAGCCGGTGACGTGGCGACCGCGTTTGGCGCCGCGTTTTGCGTTTTTCCATACTCTTTCAATGGTACCCGGAGCTTCCACCAGGACAAAGGGATCTCGCTCGGACACGGTATACTGGCGTCCGGAAATGAACGTCCATTTGACGACGCTCGGCTGCCCCAAGAACCAGGTCGATTCCGAGCTGATGCTCGGCATGTTGACCGAGGCGGGATTTCCGCTCGCCGAGCGGGCCGAGGACGCCGAGTGCGTGATCGTGAACACGTGCGCCTTCATCGACCGCGCGCGGCAAGAATCGGTCGACACGATCCTGGAGCTCGCGAAGCTGAAAGAGCACGGCTCCTGCCGGGCCCTGATCGTCACCGGCTGCCTGACCCAGCGCTATGGCGGCGATATCCTCAAAGAAATGCCGGAGATCGACGGCATTCTTGGAACGTCGAATCTCTCGCGGATCGTCGACCTCGTCCGTCAAGCCGCCGGCCGCCACGACTGGGCGACGTCGGCGCCGCCGGGCTATCTCTACGACGCCACCACGCCGCGGCTCCTGGCCGCCCGCGCGCCGTACGCGTACGTGAAGATCGCGGAAGGCTGCGACATGGGCTGCACGTTCTGCGCGATTCCCCAGTTCCGCGGACGCCATCGGAGCCGAGCCCTTCCGGATATCGTGAAGGAGGTCGAGGGGCTCGCGGCCCGCGGCATCCAGGAAGCGATTCTCGTCTCGCAGGACACCCTCGCCTACGGGCGCGATCTGCCGGGCAACGGAGACATCGCCGACCTTCTCCTGGCGCTCGGCGAGACGCGGATGTCGTGGGTCCGCCCGATGTACCTCCATCCCGCCCACGTCAACGAGCGACTCATCGCGCGGTGGGCGCGCGCCCGGGTCGTGCCATACCTCGACCTGCCGGTGCAGCACGGCGACGACGGCGTGCTGCGCGCGATGCGACGGGCGGTGACCGCGAAGCGGATGAAGGAGATCGTCGGCGCGTTCCGCGAGGCGATCCCCGGGTTGACCGTCCGGACCACCGTGCTCGTCGGCTTCCCGGGCGAATCGGAGGCGGCATTCCAGAACCTCCTCGAGTTCCTGGACGAGACCCGCTTCGACCGCCTCGGCGTCTTCACGTATTCGCCCGAAGAGGGAACGCCGTCGCCCGCGTACGCCGACCAGGTGCCCGCCGAGGTCGCAGCCGAGCGCGCCGCGCTCGTCCAGGAGCGGCAGGACGCGCTGGCCTGGGAGCGCGCCGCGGCACTCGCGGGGTCGGTCACCGACGTTCTGGTGGACGGCCCGAGCGAGGACCCCGCGTTCGCGTGGGAGGGAAGAACCGCCGGCCAGGCACCCGAGATCGACGGCGTCGTCTATCTGCGCGACGCCGACCTGACCGCGGGCCACTTCGCGCGCATTCGGATCGTCGAGGCCGAAGGGTACGAGCTCGTCGGCGAGCGCGCCTAGCCGCCGCGCGGCGGTCGATCGTGTCGCGCTCGTCGTCGCCACCGGCTTCGGCACGGGCTATGCGCCGGTGGCGCCGGGCACCGTCGGGAGCCTCTTCGTGGCCCTGATCATCTGGCTGGTGCCCTTCGCCCCCGCCGGGCTCGTGATCTTCTTCGTCGTCGTCACGCTCGCCGGCACGTGGGCCGCGCATCGTGCCGAGCGCGTGCTCGGCGGCAAGGATCCTGGCGCGATCGTCATCGACGAGATCGCCGGGATGACGCTCGCGGTCCTGCCGTTTCCACCGACGCTCGCGGTGCTGGCGGTGGGCTTCGTCGTGTTCCGGATCTTCGACGTGACCAAGCCGTTTCCGGCGCACGCGAGCCAACAACTCCGCGGCGGCGCCGGTATCGTGGTGGATGATCTCATCGCGGGGCTGTACGCTCTGATCGTGATCGCCATCCTCCGCACCACCCTCGGCTGGCCATGACGGCGAGCGCGTATCTCGTCACGGTCGGCGCGGTGCCCTCGGCCGACGGCGACGGCGCGGCGGTCGCGACGGCGCTCGCCGGCGCCGGGGTCGCGGTCGTGACCCGCGCCTTCGTCGAGGACGACGAGACCGCGCTGGAGCGCGCGCTCGGCCCGAGCGACGCGCTGACCGTCGTTCTCGCGGGTGGCGGCGGCTCGGCCGGCGACATCGTACGCCGCGTGCTCGCGCGCGTCACCGGCACGCGACTGGTGCTGAACGATCGCGTGCTCGGCGCCCTGGAGGAATGGTACCGACGCCACGATCGACCGCTGCCGCGCCGCGCGGAGCGCCTCGGTCTCTTGCCGCAGGGTGCGAGCGCGTGGGTGACGACCGACGGCGAAGCGGCGTGGGTGCTCGAAAGCAGCCGCGGCACCTTCGCGGTGCTCGCGCGCGACGCGGGTGTCGAGACGATGATCGCTCAGCACCTGGTGCCCTTCGCCCGCGCGTGGGCGGGTGGGCACGGACCGGTGCTCCTCCGCACCCTCCGGACGGTCGGACTCAGCCCCGTCGAGGTCGAGGAGCGACTCGTCGACTGGCTGGGCCGCGAGGGCGAGGTGACCGTGTCGACGATTCCGGCGGACGGCGAGGTCTGGGTGCGGCTGCGCGCGCGCGCCTCCACGCACGCGGAGGCCGCGGCGGCGCTCTCGAAGGTCGAGGCGGCCCTCGGCGCGGCCCTGGGCGACGACTGCTACGGCCGCGACGGCGAGACCCTCGAGCAGGTCGTCGGTCGGATGCTGCTCGAGCGCAAGCTGACGCTCGCGGTGGCCGAGTCCGCCACCGGCGGGCTGCTGGGCCATCGTCTGACCAGCGTCCAGGACTCGTCCGGCTACTTCGAGCGCGGCGTGCTCGCGTACTCGAACCACGCGAAGGAGGCGATGTTGGGTGTCCCCGAGTCCATCCTGAGAGCCCACGGACCGGTGAGCGCACCGTGCGCCGAGGCGATGGCCCGAGGCGTCGCCGAGCTGGCGAGCGCGACGTGCGGGCTGGCGATCACAGGCGTCACCGGCCCCGCCGGCGGCTCGCCGACGAAGCCGGTGGGCACTGTCTTCGTCGGCCTCGTGCTCCACGGCCGAGCGGTCGGGCGGCGCTTCGTCTTCGCGGGCGACCGCGCGGCGATCAAGTGGCAGTCGACCCAGGCCGCGCTCGACCTGCTCAGACGATCCCTCGGAGACAAGCCGTGAGGCGCTGGCTGCTCGGCGTGGCCGTGCTGGCCGCGGCCTGCTCCACGGTGCAGCCGCTCGATCGCGGGCTGACGCTTGCTCGCCAGGGCCAGTACCGCGAGGCACGCGAGGCGTTCGACGAGGCGATTCGTCGGTCACCCTCGTCCTCGGCCGCCCACTCGCATCGCGCCGACGTCCGCATGCGCCTGGGTGAGGTGGACGGCGCGATCGAGGACTACACGAAGGCGCTCGCGCTGGCGCTGAACGATACCGACGTCCTCTTCAATCGAGGCGTGGCGCTGCTCGCGCGGCACGATTACAAGAACGCGATCGACGACTTCAGCGTGACCCTGGCGGTGAACCCTCGACACGCGCGGGCGCTCTTCGCGCGCGGAACCGCCCGATCGCTGAGCGGTGACACCGAGCAGGCCCGCGCCGACTGGCTCCGGGCGCTCGAGCTCGAGCCCGATCCGCTGCAGCGAACCGCGATGCAGGCGCTGGTCGACCTGGCGCGGGCGGTGCCACCAGCGGCTCCCGTAGCGACCGCGCCCGCATCCCCGCCGCGGGTCGTTGCGCCGCCCGCGGCCACGCCCGCTCCCTCGGTGTCTCCGGCTCCCAGCGTCGCCTCGCCAGAACCAGTAGCCGTGGGGCCCGCGGCGCCGCCGGCTCCCAGCGTGGCGACGTCCGTACCTGGTGCAGCGATGCCGCCAGCTCCCGACGCGGCGGCACCCGTGGCGCCGCCCGAACTCGTGGCCGGAGCGCCTGCCGCGCCGCCGGCGGCGGCGACGCTGCCCGCCGGGGAGGACCTGCGCCCGCCATCGCCGGCCGCAGCCGCCGTGCCGCCTGCCACTGAGGCCGCCACGCCGCGCGCGGACCCGGCAGCCACGGCGCCCGCCACGACCGCTGCGGTGGTCCCACAACCGACGCCCGTGCCGGCGCCCGCGACGCCTCCGGTTCCCGCGCCGGCGACTCCGCCACCCCTCGACAGTCGCGCGCTGACGGCTCGCGCTATCGACAAGGAGCTCCGCGGCGACCACTGGGGCGCGATCGCCGACCTTCGCGAGGCGCTCGTGAGCGAAACGGACGCCGAACAGCGCCAGGGAATCCAGAATCTGCTGAAGCTGCTGGATCCTCCGCGATAGACACGATCCGCTCCTTCGTGGCGATCCTGCTCGAGGGCGCCGTGCGGGGCAAGCTCGCGGCAGCGATCGAGAGACTTCGGCCGGTGTCTCGTGACGTGGCGTGGGTGAATCCAGGGAACATCCACCTGACGGTCAAGTTCCTCGGGAACGTCGCTCGGGATCGGATCGACCCGATCGTCGCGGCACTCACCGGCGCCCTCGGCGAGGCTGGGGCCTTCGACGCCACGATTCGCGGCCTCGGCGCCTTTCCCTCGCTCGCTCGCCCTCGTGTGATCTGGGCCGGCGTGACGGAGGGCGCGGGCGCGATGGTCGAGGCGGCCCGCCGCGTGGACGAGGCGCTCGCGGCGGTCGGCTTTCCCCGAGAGGCGCGGCCCTTCTCGCCGCACGCCACCCTCGGCAGGGTGCGCAGGCCCGGGGCGAATCCGACCCTCGCGAGCGCCCTGCGGGCCGAAGAGTCGAGCGAGTTCGGCCGGATCCACGTGGCCGGCGTTCGGCTCATGCGCAGCGAGCTGTCCCCGCGCGGCGCCCACTACACCGAGCTGGCCACGGTGGCGCTCGGATCGTCATAGGCGCGCCCCGGCTGGCGGGGCCCCAGCCCCGCGACGGCCGGCGGCGCGCACCACCAGGCTGTGTCTGAATGTCCCGACATTGACGCCACCGCCGACCGGCACCTAGAATGCTCGAAAGCGGAAAAATTCGTCGAGCAGCGAGCGATCGGGAGAAGATTCGAGGAGATGCGAATGGCTGAGGCAAAGAACGAGCGGCGGCAGGCTCTCGAGCTGGCGATTTCGCAGATCGAGCGGCAGTTTGGCAAGGGCTCGGTCATGCGGCTCGGCGCGAACGGTCCGCTCGAGGAGATCGCCGTCGTCCCGACCGGCGCGATCTTGCTCGACGTGGCGCTCGGCATCGGCGGCCTGCCGCGAGGTCGGGTCACCGAAATCTACGGCCCGGAGTCCTCGGGCAAGACCACGCTGGCGCTGCACGTCGTCGCCGAGGCCCAGCGCCTGGGCGGCATCGCCGCGTTCATCGACGCCGAGCACGCGCTCGACCCGATCTACGCCAAAAGGCTCGGCGTCAACACCGACGAGCTGCTCATCTCCCAGCCCGACACCGGCGAGCAGGCGCTCGAGATCACCGAGACGCTCGTCCGGTCCAACGCGGTCGAAGTGATCGTGATCGACTCGGTGGCGGCGCTGGTCCCGCGCGCCGAGCTCGACGGCGACATGGGCGACTCGCTGCCAGGCCTGCAGGCGCGCCTCATGTCGCAGGCGCTGCGGAAGCTCACCGCGGCCATCTCGCGCTCGGGCACCGTCGTGATCTTCATCAACCAGATCCGCGAGAAGATCGGGGTCATGTTCGGCAATCCCGAGACCACGAGCGGTGGGCGCGCGCTGAAGTTCTACGCCTCGATACGGCTCGACATCCGCCGCCAGGACGCGATCAAGCAGGGCACCGAGTCGCTCGGTGTGCGAACGAAGGTCAAGGTCGTCAAGAACAAGCTCGCGCCGCCGTTCCGGGAGGCCGAGTTCGACGTCCTCTACGGCGAGGGCATCTCGAAATCGGGCAGCGTGCTGGACGCTGGCGTCGACCAAGGCCTCATCGAGAAGTCCGGGACCTGGTACACGTACAAGAACGAGCGGATCGGACAGGGACGCGAGAACGCCAAGAAGTGGCTTCAGGAGAATCCGGCGACGCTCACGGACCTCGAATCCAAGCTCCGCGAGACTCTCGGGCTCCGCCCGGCCTTACCGATCAAGTAGGAGCTATTCATGCCGATGGAATTCGACAAGCTCCTGATCACCGGCGTCGAGCGCGGCGCCTCCGACCTCCACCTGAAGGCCAACACGCCCGTCATCCTCCGCATTCACGGGCGCCTGGTGCCCCAGGGCGATCTCGGCGTCATCACCGCCGAGGACATGGACGCGATCGCCCGCCGCTGCCTCAGCGAGCGGATGTACGCACAGCTCAAGGACGGCCGCGAGGTCGACTCCGCGTACTCCGTGCCCAACTTCGGCCGCTTCCGCGTGAACATGTTCCTGGCCCTCGGCGCCGTGCGGGCCGTGCTACGGTCGATCCCGTCCAAGAAGCCGAAGTTCGACGAGATCGGGTTGCCGTCGGTGCTTGAGCAGCTCGCCATGGAGCGCCGCGGACTCGTGCTGGTCACCGGCATCACCGGCTCCGGTAAGTCGACGACGCTCGCGTCGATGGTCGACTACATCAACCGGACGCGGAACGACCACATCATCACGATTGAGGATCCGATCGAGTTCACCCACGACGACATCGGCTGCGTGGTCAGCCAACGCGAGATCGGCCACGACTCGCCGTCCTTCGCCACCGCGCTCCGCGCCGCCCTCCGCGAGGACCCGGACGTCATTCTCGTCGGCGAGATGCGCGACCCCGAGACGATGTCGGTGGCGCTCCACGCCGCGGAGACGGGCCACCTGGTCTTCTCGACGCTCCATACCCTGAACGCGGGTGAGACCGTCAACCGGATCATCGGCACGTTCCCGCCCCACCAGGAGCAGCAGATCCGGGATCAGCTCGCGGCCGTTGTCGTCGGCATCGTCTCCCAACGCCTCATCCCCAAGATCGGCGGCGAGGGGCGTATCCCGGCCGTCGAGGTGCTGGTCGGCACCGGCGCCATCAAGGATTGCATCCGGGACGCGAAGCGGACCCCGGAGATCGTCTCGTTCATCGCGCAGGGCCAGTCCCAGTACGGCATGCAGACGTTCGACCAGTGTCTGCTGAGGCTCTACCGCGACGGAATCATCTCGTACGAGACCGCGCGGGAGGCGGCGACCAACGCCGACGACTTCGACCTCAAGGTCCGGGGCATCTTCTCGACGGGCGAGCAGTCGTTCGAGCAGAAGCGGGACGAGCGCTCCCCCGTCGCGCCGACCGGCAGCTCGTTCTTCAAGAGACAGTAATCGCGGCCAGGCGCGGTCTGCGCGAGCCACTCGACACGCGGGCCGCGCGCCTGGTTGCGGCCGATCTCCTCTCACGCCGTCCCTGGACGACGCGCGATCTGGCGGCGCGCCTGCGCCGGCGCGGCGCGCCGGCGGCCGTGGCCGCCGAAGTCGTCGCCGATCTCACCGCGCGAGGCTATCTCGACGACGCCGCGTTCGCCCACCACTGGGCGGCCGCGCGCGCGGCCCGCGGCTACGGTCCGGCGCGCCTGCGCGCGGAGCTGCGGGCGCGCGGCGTCGGCACGCCGCTGATCGACGCGGCGCTCGCCGCGCTCGACCATGACGCCGAGCTCGAGCGAGCGCGCGCGGTGGCGCGGCGACGTCTGCCGGCGCTCCGGCGCGCCGACCGCGTCCGCACCGCCGCGCGGCTGCGCGATCATCTGCTGCGCCGCGGGTACGCCGCGGCCGTCGTCGCGCGGGTCGTGCGCGAGAGCGCGGGCATCGCCCGGGAGGAGTGAAGGGCGATGATACAATTGGCCTTCCAATGAAGGGCCACGAGCTTCGCGAGACGTTCTTGAAGTACTTCGAACGCAACGGCCACACGCGGGTGCGCTCCTCGTCGCTGGTCCCGGGCGACGATCCCACGCTTCTGTTCACCAACGCCGGCATGGTGCAGTTCAAGTCCGTGTTCCTCGGCGAGGAGCGACGCGACTACGTCCGCGCGACGACCAGCCAGAAGTGCGTCCGGGCCGGCGGCAAGCACAACGACCTCGAGAGCGTCGGCTACACCGCGCGCCATCACACGTTCTTCGAGATGCTGGGGAACTTCTCGTTCGGCGACTACTTCAAAGCGGAGGCGATCGCGTTCGCGTGGGAGTTCCTCACGCGCGACCTCGCGCTCGATCAGCGACGCCTCATCGCGACCGTGTTCCGGGACGACGACGACGCGTTCGCGCTGTGGAAGCGGGTGGCCGGCCTGTCCGACGACCGGATCTTACGATTGGGCGAGAAGGACAACTTCTGGGCGATGGGCGACACCGGGCCGTGCGGCCCGAGCGGCGAGCTCCACTTCCACCAGGGAGACCACATCGCCTGCGCCGAGGTCGCCGCCGGCCGGCCGTGTCTCGGACCCGAGTGCGAGTGCGATCGCTGGCTCGAGGTGTGGAACCTCGTCTTCATGCAGTTCAACCGCGACGCCGGCGGCACGCTGACGCCGCTGCCGCGCCCGTCGATCGACACCGGAATGGGGCTCGAGCGGATCGCGGCCATCGTGCAGGGCAAGACGTGGACCTACGACACCGACCTGTTCGTCCACGTCTTCGCGCGCATCGACAAGCTCGCGCGCAAGAGGTACGGGGCCAGCGCCGAGGACGACCGGGTGTCGATGCGGGTCATCGCCGACCACGCGCGGGCGACCGCGTTCCTCATCGCCGACGGCGTGCTGCCGTCCAACGAGTGGCGCGGCTACGTCCTGCGACGCATCATGCGGCGGGCGATGCGCCACGCGCGCAAGCTCGGCATCACCGGGCCGTTCTTCTGGAACGCGATCGAGGGCGTGGTCGCCGACATGGGCGACGCGTACCCGGAGCTCGGCAGCGAAAGCGACCGGATCCGGCGCGCCGTCGGTGAAGAGGAAGAGCGGTTCGCCGCCGTGCTGGACGCCGGCATGAACCGGATCGCGGAGTACGCGACGGCGCAGGGGGCGGGCAACGGTCGCCCGATCGACGGGCGCTTCCTGTTCACGCTCTACGACACGTTCGGCTTCCCGCGCGATCTCGCCGAGGACGAGCTGCGCGATCGCGGCTGGGTCTCGACGGCGGAGACCGAGGCCAGCTGGGAATCGGAGATGGACGCGCAGCGCGAGCGCGCCCGGGCCGGTGCGAGCTTCGCCGTCGGCGAGGGCGCGGACGGCGGCGCCGTCTTCGCGGCGATTCCCCAGACCTTCGGCGTCCAGAAGTTCCTCGGCTACCAGCAGCTCACCGCGCCGGCGCGGATCTGGGCGATCGTCCGCGAAGGCACCGCGGCCCGAGCCCGCGAGGCGCGCCAGGGCGAGACCGTCGAGGTGATCCTCGATCAGACACCCGGGTACGCCGAAT
>Ga0209161_10002626_pt1 | contig 14704 bp, 9 predicted proteins | sample GraSoiAngelo_155_FD_186169 | JGI IMG/M metagenome (GOLD analysis project Ga0209161, IMG submission 186169) | Grasslands soil microbial communities from the Angelo Coastal Reserve, California, USA - 14_1009_13_30cm (SPAdes) (version 2) | ecosystem: Environmental > Terrestrial > Soil > Grasslands ...
CTTCAATTGAATGCGGAATGCGGAATGCGGAGTGCGGAATTGAAAGGGAAGGTCGTTCGCTGCTCGAAGCTCCCCCTGACATTCCGCATTCCGCATTCCACATTCCGCACTTGTTCGCGGGCGCGATAGTCCTCGCCCTGCTCCCCCCGCCCGCCGGCGCTCAGCAGCCCGATTCTCTCCCCAAAGACTCCGCCACCCTCGCTCCCGTCGTGGTCACCGGAGTCCGCTTGCCCTCGGTGCGCGAGCTGGCGCGCGGGCTCGCGGGCCGGACGGCGGCGCTCTCGGCGACGGACCTGGACGCGCGGGGAGTGCGCTCGCTGGCGGACGCGCTGGAGCAGCTGCCGGGCGTCACGACCTCCGACGAGCTCGGCGCCACCGGGCAGCTCGACGTGTCGCTGCGGGGCTTCAACGTCTCGCCGGTGATCGGGCTGCCGCAGGGCGTGACCGTGTACGTGGACGGGGTGCGCGCCAACGAGCCGGGAGCGCACGAAGTGAACTTCGACCTGCTGCCGCTCGAGGACGTGGAGCGGGTCGAGGTGGTGTACGGGCCGTCGGTGCTGGTGGGGCGGAACGCCCTGGGGGCGGCGGTGAACCTCGTCACGCGGCGCGGCGCGAACCCGCCGTCACGCGAGCTCGAGGCGTCGGCCGGGAGCTTCGGCCGCTACGAGCTCAAGGCGCACGCGGGCGCGCGCCATGGCGTGTGGGACTACTACCTGGGCGCGCGCTACGAGCGCGAGGACGGCTGGCGCGACGACACGCAGAGCCGGATCGCCACGCTGTTCGCCAAGGCCGGGCTCCTGAACCACACGTGGGACGCCACGCTCAGCTATTCCGGGGCCGACAACAAGATCTTCCAGGCGGGGAGCCTCCCCGAGACCGAGCTCGCCCGGGACCCGAGGACGAACTTCACCCGCGGCGACTTCTTCGCGCCGCAGGCGCACCTGGCGGTGCTGAACGCCCAGCGGCTCGTCGGGCGCGGCGTGCAGCTCGCCGTGAACGCGTTCGGCCGCACGCTGAACAGCGAGCAGTTCAACGTGAACTTCGTGGGGGAGGACTCGCGGCAGCGCACCGCCACGCGCCAGGCGGGAGGAGCCGTGCAGCTCTCCGGAAAGCTGAGCCTCGCCGGCCGCGCCTTGCGCTGGCTCGCGGGTGCGGACGGCGCGTACCAGCGCACGGCCGTGCGCATCTTCACGGTCCCGCCGACCGGGCCCGACGCGCTGACCGAGTCGGTGCGCACCAACGAGGTGGACCTGGGCGCGTTCGCGGGCGCGAACTGGGACCTCGCCCGCTCGCTCACGGCGACGGTGGCGGCGCGCTACGACTGGATCCGGCTGCCGTTCGAGGACCTGGTGGACCCGTCGCACAGCGGGCTGAACATCTTTCAGCGGGTGAGCCCGCGCGTCGGCCTGACGTGGACGGGGCTGCCGGGCCACGAGGTGTACGCGTCCGTGAGTCGCGGCTTCCGCTCCCCCGCGGTGGTGGAGCTGGCGTGCTCGGATCCCTCGTCGACCTGCCCGCTGCCGTTCGCCCTGGGCCCGGACCCGGCGCTCCGGCCCGTCGTCGCCACGAACTACGAGCTGGGGTGGCACTTCCGCAGCCCGGCAGGGCTCGACGCCAGCGCCACCGCGTACTGGTCCGCCGTGCGGGACGACATTTTCTTCATCGCCTCAAGCGTCACGGGCGGGTACTTCCAGAACATCGGGGCCACCCGGCGCGCCGGCGCCGAAGCGGCGCTGGACTGGACGTCCCGCGCCGGGCTCCGGCTGTACGCGAACTACGGCTTCACGGCCGCCACCTTCCGCAGCAGCGCGCTGCTCGCCACGACGCGCGATCCGGCGGGCGAGACGGTCGCGCCGGGCGACGCGCTGCCCATGGTCCCGAGTCACCGGGTCAACGCCGGCATCGCGCTGCCCGTGGTGCGGGAGCGCGGCGCGCGGCCGTCGGTGCGCGTCGCGCTCGACGCCCGCTACGTGGGGCGCCAGTGGCTGCGGGGCGACGAAGCGAACGCCACGCGCCGCCTCGCCGACTACGGCGTCGCAGACGCCGCCGCCACCCTCACCTGGCGCTCGCTCGAGCTGCGCTGCATGGTGCGCAACCTGCTCGACCGGCGCTACGAGAATTTCGGCACTTACGCGGAGAACCCCACGCGCCCCGGCAATCCGGTGGAGCGCTGGCTGACGCCGGGATTGCCGCGGCACCTCACCGTCAGTCTCAGCACGGACTTCTAGCCGCCGGCCCGGGTTTGGGTCATGTTGAGCGTCGGAATCGCCCTTCACCGCCGGCCGGCGCCGGCAAGGAGTGCGTTATGATGCGGTGCTCGCTCGCCTGCGGCGCGCTCGTCGCCGCGCTGCTCGGCCCCCCCGCCGCCGCGGCGCAGGGGTCGTTCGACGGGCTCGTCGTCTACAAGGTGTCCGATGCGGACGGCAAGTCGGGCCTGATGCGGTACTACCAGCTGGGAAACCGCACCCGGCAGGAGTTCGAGATGAACGGCGTGGCCGCCGTGTCGATCTTCGACGGCACGACCGGCGACATCCTCACGCTCATGCCCCAGCACAAGCAGTACCTGGTGATGAACATGAAGCAGCTGGGGCCGCACATGGGGCAGATGGCGCAAGCGCTGCAGGGGCAGAAAGGCGCCACGGGGGACCTGTCGAAGATGAAGGTCACCGCCACGGGGAAATCAGAGACGATCGCCGGCATCTCGTGCGAGCACTTCCTGTTCGCGAGCACCGACGAGGGCAGTCACGGGCCCGTGGACGTGTGCGGCGCGACCGGCATGGGCTTCATGGGAGTGGGGGACCAGGCCTCGTCGGCGATGCCCTCCACCGCGGGGTTGCTGCACTCGAGCAATCCGGATCTCGCGCGGCTTGCCCGCGCGGGCTTCTTTCCGCTCAAGATCACGACGCCGGAGGGCGCGGGCGGCAAGAGCGCGGTGTTCGAGGCGACGCAGGTGGACCGCCAGCGCCCCGATGCCGCGCTGTTCCAGCCGCCGGCGGGATACACGAAGCTGACCCTCCCGGCGATGCCGGGGATGAAGCCGTAGGGATGAAGATCGCGGTCTGCATCAAGCGCGTCCCCGACAGCGAGACGCGCGTGAAGATCGCCCCCGACGGCAAGTCGCTCGACGAGGCCGGCGTCAAGTTCGTCCTCAACCCCTACGACGAGTTCGCGGTCGAGGAAGCCCTGCGCCGGAAAGAGCAGGCCGGCGCGGGCGAGGTCGTGATCGTATGCCTCGGCCCCGCCGCCGCCCAGGAGACGATCCGCAGCGCCCTGGCGATGGGCGCGGACCGCGGCGTGCTGCTCCAGACCGACAGGATCCCGGCCGACGGTTTCGAAGTCGCGAAGGCGCTCGCCGCCGAGCTCAAGGACGGCGGCTGGGACTTGATCCTGTTCGGCAAGATGGCGATCGACGACTACAACCATCAGGTCGGGCCCATGGTGGCGGAGCTGCTCGGGCTTGCCTGCGTCACCGCGGTGGCGCACCTCGAGCTGGCGCCCGGGACGGGGACCGCCGAGCGCGAGATTGAGGGCGGGATCGAGGTGGTCGAGTTCCCCCTCCCCGCCGTGCTGACGACCGAGAAGGGCCTGAACGAGCCGCGCTACCCGGCGCTCAAGGGCATCATGGCGGCGAAGAAGAAACCGCTCCCAACGAAGCCGGTGGCCCTGCCTCCAGGAGGAATCGAGGTACTCGCGCTGCTCCCGCCGGCTGAGCGCAAGGATGGCAGGATCGTGGGGGAGGGGCCGGATGCCGTGGCGGAGCTGGTGCGGCTGCTGCGCGAGGACGCGAAGGTCTTGTGACGGCCGTCCTCGCCGTGCTCGAGCAGCGCGACGGGGCGCTGCGGAAGGTCTCTCACGAAGTCGTCACCGGCGCCCGCAGGCTGGCCGACGGGCTGGGCGGAGAGGTCGAGGCCCTGGTATTCGGCACCGGGCCCGTCCGCGGCACCGACCAGCTCGCCAAGTACGGTGCCGACAGGGTCGTCACGGCGACGGGCGCCGCGTTCGCTAGCTATGCGCCGGAAGGATTCGCCCGTGCGGTGGCCGAGCACGCGCAGGCAGGAGGGTACCGCGCCGTCCTGTTCGCCGCGAGCGCCACCGGAAAGGACCTCGCGCCCCGCGTCGCGGCGCGACTCCGTGTCGCCCTCGCCATGGACGTCACGGACGTCGCGATGGAAGGCGGCGCCGTGACCGCCACGAGGCCGGTGTACGCGGGCAAGGCGCTCCTGCGCGTGCAACTCGGCGGCGCGCCGGTGATCCTCGCCCTGCGGCCCAATGTGTTCACGCCGGTCGAGCGGCCGCGCCCGGGCGCCGCGGCGACGGTCGCGCTCGACCTCCCGGCGGGCCGCGTGATCGTGAAGCACGTGAAGGCGGCCGCTGCGGGTGCCGTGGACGTGGCGGAGGCGCCGATCGTCATCTCGGGCGGTCGCGGACTCAAGGAGCCCGCGAACTTCAAGCTGCTCGAGGAGCTGGCGCGGGCGTTCGGCGGCAGCGCCGCGGTGGGGGCGTCCCGCGCCGTGGTGGACGCGGGCTGGCGACCGCACGCCGATCAGGTGGGCCAGACGGGCAAGACCGTCTCCCCGACGCTCTACGTCGCGGTCGGGATCTCGGGCGCGATCCAGCATCTCGCCGGCATGCGCACGTCGAAGGTCATCGTCGCGATCAACAAGGACAAGGACGCGCCGATTTTCAAAATCTGTGACTACGGGATCGTGGGCGACCTGTTCGAAATCGTGCCGCGGTTGACGGAAGAGATCAAGAAGGCCGTTGGCCACTAGCCCTTAGCATGATTCCCGCCCACTACCAGCCGCCGCTGCCGCGCGAGCGGCTCATCCTGCCTCAGGACGCGCCGGGCGCCGGCGATCGCATGGAGCTGGACGTCCTCATCGTGGGCGCGGGCCCCGCGGGGCTGGCGGCCGCGATCGAGCTGGCCGGGCTGGCGCGCCGCAGCGGCGCCGAGCTCAACATCGGCGTGCTCGAGAAGGCGGGAGCGCTGGGAGAGCACTCCCTGTCCGGGGCGGTCGTAAACCCCCGCGCCTTCCGCGAGCTGTTTCCCCATCTCTGGGATGCCGACTTCCCGTTCCGCGGGCCGGTTCGCAAGGAAGCTGTGTATCTGCTGACGGCCCAAGGCCAATGGCGCCTTCCCGTGCCGCCCACCATGCACAACAAGGGTCTCTACGTCGCGTCGCTGTGCGAAATCGTCCGGTGGCTCGGGCACAAGGCGGAGGAGCTCGGGGTCACGGTGTTCACCGGCTTCCCCGCGGCCGGCCTGCTCGTGGACGGCGAACGCGTCGCGGGCGTACGCACGGCGGCGACGGGGCTCGATCGCGACGACAAGCCGCTCGCGAGCTATCAGGCGCCGAACGACATCGTCGCCAAGGTCACGGCGCTCGCCGAGGGGACGCGAGGAATGCTCGCGCAGGCGTGGCTCGAGTGGCAGGGCATGCCGTCCGAGAATCCGCAGATCTTTGCGCTGGGCGTGAAGGAGATCTGGGAGACGCAGCGCCCCCTCGACCGGGTGATCCACACGCTCGGCTGGCCGCTTCCCAGCGACGCCTTCGGCGGCAGCTTTCTCTACCCGCTCGAGCCGAACCTGCTGGCGCTCGGTCTCGTCGTCGGGCTCGACTACCGGAGCGCCGCGCTCGACGTGCACGTGCTGCTCCAGAGGCTGAAGCTCCATCCGCTCTTCCGGCGCTACCTCGACGGCGGGGAGGCGGTCGAGTGGGGAGCGAAGACGATCCCCGAAGGGGGCTACTACGCAGTGCCGCAGCGCCGCCACGGCGCGGGCGTCGTCCTCCTGGGCGACTCGGCCGGGTTCGTGGACGTCCCCTCGCTCAAGGGGATCCACTACGCGATGCAGTCGGGCATCTACGCCGCGCGCGCGATGTTCGCCTCGCTCAAGGCGGGGGACGGCACGCAGCTCGCTCAGTATGATCGCCTCGTGGACGACTCGTTCATCATGCGCGACCTGTACCGGACGCGGAACATGCGGCTCGCCTTCAAGGACGGGTTGTACGCGGGGGGCATCAAGGCCGGCCTCATGACGCTGACGCGAGGCCTCGTTCCCGGCGGCAGGATCGCGATGGCCGCGGACGCGGCGGTGGAGCGGCGGCCCGACCCACCCGATCCGTTCGCGCCGGACGGCAAGCTCACCCTGAGCAAGGTGGACGGCGTGTTCAAGTCGGGGAACACGACCCGCGACACGATCCCGAGCCACCTCGTCGTGGGGCGGGATGTCCCGGCCGAGGTGGCCGAGTTCTACGCCCACGTGTGCCCGGCGGGAGTGTACGAGCTGGTGGACGGACGGCTGCAGGTGAACGCGCCCAATTGCGTGGACTGCAAGGCGACCGACGTGCTGGGGCCGCGCTGGACGCCGCGAGAAGGAGGCAGCGGGCCGAAGTACAAGCGGATGTAAGGCATACCTCGACGCTCAGGGCGTGGATCCGCAAAGGGCCAGCGGTTAGTGGCGCTTTTGTTGCGGGCGTGCCTCGCACGAGACCTGTTGAACCTGGGGCGCGGAGCGCCGGCTGCTCGCGCTCTGTCGCGCTCGCGCCTCACACCTTGGATTTTTACCGTGGGTCGCCAATCGGCCCACGCTGCTGCGCTCGTCGTCCGCCGTCGGGCCCAAACGCGGCCCAAAATTTGCCTGCGTTTCACATGGCCGCACTTGTATGAAGCCTGATCCTTCGTTCAATGGCGCGGCGCTGCTACGTGCGCCACCACGGTGTGTCCATGGACCCGCCGGTTGCGGCTCTTCGTCCGCCCATAGCTCGGAGGTGGGTTGTGAGCCGTACTGTTCTGCTCTCCCTGACCGTCGTGATGCTCACGCTCGCATGCGAAGATCGTCCGGCGCCCACGGCGCCTCCAACGCGCCCCGCGATGTCGGTGACCGCTCCCGTCGTCAAGGGTGCGTCGAGCATCTGCCGCACCTACAGCAGAGCGCTGAACCGCGTCAACGCGCTGCTCGCGCGGGGAGCCGCAGCTCGCGAGCTGCAGAAGAAGGCCGACGCGTACAACCGCCTCATCGCCGGCGCCTGCAACTAGCCCCGACAAATAGTGAGCAAGCTGCTGCGGTTCGTTGCGATTGCAGGCGCGCCGGTGGCGGCGCTGGGCGTCGCGGTGTACGCGGTGGCCGTGACGCCGCAGAAAGCCCTCGTCTACTGCCCGGTAGCGATCGACAGCATCGGATGTGACCACGTCGTCGCCGCGTTGTCGGGACCGAACGGTCTCTTCCCGAACGGCGTCGATCGCGGCTACGACGGGACCGCCGGGACGGTCGACCTCGCGACCGCCGATCTCAGTCCCTATGCGGTCTTCATCGTTCCCTCCCTCGCCGACGATTCCCTTTCCAAGCCATACGACCTGCTCCGCAACAGCCGGATCGCTTACCGGCTGAGTGTTGCGCTGCAGGGGCGGCTGATTGTTTGGTCGGGGACTCCGGATCAAGGCACCCAGAACCGGGACCTGAAGGACAAGCTCATCCGCAACTTGGCTGTCTGGGCTCGGGGTGCCGACTCGGCGTCGGCGACGGGGCTCGTAGTCCTCGGTGACCATTCTGAGGTTGCTTCGCAGCGCTATGCGTGGCTCACGGGGTTCGCGGGCTTGGCGGTGAGCCCCGATACGGTGGCGCAGGTCTACGATAGCGTGAACACGTTGACGGCGACGGGGATAGCGATTCTGGACAACGGCGGCACCCAGCTCGCGTACCCCGCCATGGCATCGTTCGGTGTGCAGCCGCCCCAGGCCGCGTCGGGCGCGGCGGTCGCCGCGCGGGGCGGCTCGGGGGACGGGCAGGTGGTGTTGGTGACGTCGCCGCAGCGGTTGGCGTCCGTCAAAACGGACAAACCAGATTACAGCCCGGGCGAGACCGTCACCTTCACGGGGTCGGGCTGGAAACCGGGCGAGGTCGTGACTCTGGTGTTGCATGAGGATCCCTGGTTCGACGACCACCCTGTGCTGACTGCGACGGCTGACGAGTCCGGCAACATTTCCAACAACCAGTTTGTGCCCGATGAGCACGACGTCAACGTGCAGTTCTCCGTGACCGCCAGCGGTCAGACGTCGGGGCTCGTCGCGCAAGCGACGTTCACGGATGCGGCCCTTCCGAGTAACGTCAAGCTCCAGCAGTGGGAGACGCTCCCGACCGGGAACTGGACAACTGGTAACCTGGGCTCGAGCAACTCCGATTACGCCGAGGGAGAGGTCGTTCCGTTCCGGCTGGATGTGGGCGGCCTCGCGACGTCGGGGAATCCGTACACCTTTTCCGTTTGCCGCGATTTTCAGAGTGGGACGAAGCGCGGCTATCTGTTCCTTGCTCCCTTCAACACGAGCCGTGCAGCGGCCCCCGGCGGCACGATTACCTCGACCAACGGGCCGTTCAACGGCGTCAATGTCACTATTAACTCGGTGACGGAGGTCGGCGGACAGGGAGGGTGCGGGACCGGTCAGAGGGAGACGGGCGTTTCCGTTAACAGCACGGGCAACGCGACGGCCTTCGTACTCTGGGGTGGGCACCTGGCCGCGCCTGGCGACGTCTTTGAAGGACAGCCGGTCGGCCCGGGCAACGGCGCAGCCTCGTTCCCCGGTTCGAACCTCCACATGAACCTGCTTTCCCCTAACAAGAGCGTCACAATCAACCCCGGGGCAGTCAAACCCGCGAAGGCGACCCCGGCGCTCGCGACCACGCCGACCCCGACAAGTGGCACGGTGGGCGTGACGCTCAATGACGCGGCGACGCTGTCAGGCGGCTCCAGCCCAACGGGCTCGATCACCTTCACCCTGTACGACCCGGATCAGGCAACCTGCACCGGCACGCCGCGCTTCACGCAGACGGTGACCGTGACTGGCAACGGTACCTACAGCACCACTGGTGGCTTCGTCACGGACAAGCCCGGGACCTGGCGGTGGACAGCCAGCTACTCGGGGGACGCCAGTAACAACCCGGCGAGCACCGGCTGCAATGACGAGCAGGTCGCTATTGGCAAGGCGACCCCCGCGCTCACGACCACGGCCAGCGGCTCGGTCGCGGCGGGCGGGCAGGTGTCGGACGTCGCGCACCTCACCCTCGGCACCAATCCGACGGGGACGATCAGCTTCACGCTGTACAGCGACGCGGGGTGCACGATCTCGGGCTCGGTCTTTACCAGCAGCGCCACCGTCAACGGCAACGGCGACTACTCGTCGGGGAACTTCACGGCGACCCAGGCGGGGACCTATCACTGGCGCGCCAGCTACTCGGGGGACCCGAACAACAACCCGGCGGGGCCGACGGCCTGCGCCGACCCGGCCGAGGCGGTGGTGGTGACGAAGGCGGCGCCAGCGCTCACGACCACGGCCAGCGGCTCGGTCGCGGCGGGCGGGCAGGTGTCGGACGTCGCGCACCTCACCCTCGGCAGCAATCCGACGGGGACGATCAGCTTCACGCTGTACAGCGACGCGGGGTGCACGATCTCGGGCTCGGTCTTTACCAGCAGCGCCACCGTCAACGGCAACGGCGACTACTCGTCGGGGAACTTCACGGCGACCCAGGCGGGGACCTATCACTGGCGCGCCAGCTACTCGGGGGACCCGAACAACAACCCGGCGGGGCCGACCGCCTGCGCCGACCCCGCTGAGGCGGTCGTGGTGACGAAGGCCTCGCCCACCGTGACGACGAGCGCCACGCCGCAGGCGACGGCGGGTGGGACGATCTCCGACCAGGCGCTGCTCGCGGGCTCGAGCGGGCCGAACGCCACGGGGACGATCAGCTTCACGGTCTTCGGGCCGAACAACGCGACCTGCGCCCTGCCGGGCACGCCGGCGGGGAGCGCCGTGGTGAGCGGCGACGGCACCTACCCCTCGAGCGCGGTCCCGGTAGTCCTGGCCGGGGCCTACCGCTGGATCGCGAGCTACTCGGGCGATGTCAACAACAACGGCTTCACCACCGTGTGCAATGCCCCGAACGAGACGAGCGTGGTCAGCAAGGCCTCGCCCACCGTGACCACGAGCGCCACGCCGCAGGCGACGGCGGGTGGGACGATCTCTGACCAGGCGCTGCTCGCGGGCTCGAGCGGGCCGAACGCCACGGGGACGATCAGCTTCACGGTCTTCGGGCCGAACAACGCGACCTGCGCCCTGCCGGGCACGCCGGCGGGGAGCGCCGTGGTGAGCGGCGACGGCACCTACCCCTCGAGCGCGGTCCCGGTAGTCCTGGCCGGGGCCTACCGCTGGATCGCGAGCTACTCGGGCGATGTCAACAACAACGGCTTCACCACCGTGTGCAATGCCCCGAACGAGACGAGCGTGGTCAGCAAGGCCTCGCCCACCGTGACCACGAGCGCCACGCCGCAGGCGACGGCGGGTGGGACGATCTCTGACCAGGCGCTGCTCGCGGGCTCGAGCGGGCCGAACGCCACGGGGACGATCAGCTTCACGGTCTTCGGGCCGAACAACGCGACCTGCGCCCTGCCGGGCACGCCGGCGGGGAGCGCCGTGGTGAGCGGCGACGGCACCTACCCCTCGAGCCCGGTCCCGGTGAACGAGGGCGGGGCCTACCGCTGGATCGCGAGCTACTCGGGCGATGTCAACAACAACGGCTTCACCACCGCGTGCAACGCCCCGAACGAGACGAGCGTGGTCATCGCCCAGGCCGATCTGTCGATCACGAAGACCGACAACCCTGATCCGGTGAATGCGGGCGCCACGCTGACCTACACCGTCACGGTCACCAACGGTGGCCCATCCACGGCCGCCAACGTGCAGGTGACCGACAACCTGCCGGCTGGGGTGACCTTCCAGAGCGCCTCAGGAACCGGCTGGACCTGCGTGCAGGCGGGCGGAGTGGTCACCTGCACCCGCGGGATTGTGGCCCCGGGTGGCGCTCCCCCGATCACCATCACGGTGACGCCGGCCATCTGCGGCACGATCACCAACCGTGCCACGGTCAGCTCGACGACGATCGATCCAAACGCAGCGAACAACACGGCGACCGAGAACACCACGGTTCAGTGCTTGCCTGGCAAGGTGACCGGCGGTGGCGAAATCCGAGTGCCAAAGGGTTCGAATGGCAAGGACTTCGCGAACTTCGGCTTCGTCGTACAGCGTATGATGCTGAATGGCCCCGCGATTGGTCAGCTGCAGTACCACAACCATGCGAGGCTCGTCGATGTCCACAGCACAGGCATGCTCACGCTGCTGATCGTCGGTAATACCGCGACGTTCAGCGGCACCTGCACGAAGAGGGTGGGTAACGGCAACCCTGGGATGTGCACCTTCACGGTGTGGGTCGAGGACAATGGCAACCCCGGTGCCAATCGGGACAAGTTCACCATCGCGGTTTCGGGTGAACCCGTGGAGGGCTCGATGAGCCCCGGTGGACAGCCCATCATCAGAGGGAACATCAAGATCCAGTCGGGGGGGATCCTGGTGAGCGCGCCATGAACGGACGCACCGGCTTAGTGGCGACGCTGGTCGCGGTGGCGATCCTGCTGTGGTCCCCGGTGGCGGCTCAGAGCTCCGATGGCCTCACCGCCGGCGCCGGCGCCGGCGTCTACCCCAGCGGCACCACGTTCAACGGCGTCCCGATCACCGGGCTCCGGTTCGGAATCGGGATGGCTCTCCCCGCCGACGGAACGGTCAGCGGACAGTTCCAAACTGTTCTGCTCGGCCTCTCGGCTCTCGGTCAGCCGCAGGACATCAGCCTCGAGGGTGAAGCGACGAGCGGTGCCGTCAATGCCGACGGCAGCTCCACGTTCTCGGGCACCTGCACGATCAACATGGGCAACGGCACGCCCCCGCTCACGGGCGTTCCGTTCACCGTCACCTCGACAACCAACAGTCTGCTTTTGATCCTCGGTGGTACGACCTTGCCGACGGCTTCCGTCACGGCCGGGAGCATCACCATCCAATAGAACGGCTCCTAACGTCCCGGCAGAGGTAGCCGCGTTCTACGCCTGCGCTGGACGCCGCGAGAAGGAGGCAGCGGGCCGAAGTACAAGCGGATGTAGGCTCCGCCGCTTGCCGTGGTTCCCCGGCGCCCGTACAATCACCCGACTGGAGCTGCCGACTATCGCAACCGAGAGGCCAGGGATGTCCGAGCGGGTGCTGCTCGCCGATGACCACGCGGTGGTTCGGCAGGGGCTGAGAGCGCTGCTGGAGAAGCGGGGGCTGGAGGTCGTGGGAGAGGCGGCCGACGGCCAGGCGGCCGTCGAGCTCACCACGCGGCTCCGCCCCGACGTGGTGGTGCTCGACATCGTGATGCCCCGTCTCAACGGCGTCGAGGCGGCCCACCACATCGCCCGGGCGTGCCCCGGGGTCGGAGTGATCCTGCTGACGATGCACACCGAGGATCACTACGTCCTGGACGCGATCCGTGATGGCGTCCGGGGGTTCGTCATCAAGACGCAGGCGGCGGAGGATCTCTTTCAGGCGATCCGCGAAGTGGGTCGGGGCGGCATGTACGTCAGTCCCGGCATCTCCGCCGCCGTGGTCCAGGCCCTGCGGGCCGCGGCCGGACCGCGGCAACCGCTCACGCACCGCCAGCTGGAGGTGTTGCAGCTGTTGGTCGAGGGGAAGGGCACGAAGCAGATCGCGGGCGTCCTGGAGATCAGCGTCAAGACGGCCGAATTCCACCGCACCCGCATCATGAAAAAGCTGGACATCCACGAGACGGCCGGGTTGGTGCGGTACGCGATTCGCACGGGGCTGATCGAACCGTAGGGCCATCCCAGGCTTTCCCCGGTGTCGCTGCCAGGGAATTTCCTAGTTTCGCGGATGCACCATCCTGCCCACCTTCGACAGCGAGAGGTTGCTGTGACGGCCCCTCGGGGGTCCCGTAGCGGCGACGGAGTCGCGCTGGTGCGGCTGCGCGCCGTTCGTCGGGGGGCGCCCCCCGAGGGGTTATCGCTTTACCTTCCCGATCTTGCCCTGTCCGTTGTTCGCATACCACACGGTGTTATGCGCGTCCACGCTGAGCTTGCGCACCAGCGCCGGCCCGCCCGGGATCTTGTACCTCGTCATCTTCCCGGTGGCGGGATCGAGCTCGACCAGGTCGTTCGCGGTCGGGTCGAACTGGCTGAACCAGACGTGCCCGGTCGAGTCCACCTCGATCGTGTACGGCTGGCCGCGGGGGCCACCCGGCGCGTCGTACTCCCTGAACGTCTGAGTGCCCGGGTCGAAGCGCGCCACCTTGCCCGCGCGGTTGTAGCTCATCCAGATCCCTCCGCCGCGGTCGATGGCGAGCCGCCGGACGCCGGAGTTCGGCGTCGGGGTCGGAAACTCCGTCACCTTCCCCGTGCGCACGTCCACCCGACCGAGCTTGTGCCCCTCGAGCTCCGCGAAATAGACGGCCATTTCCTGTCGCGATCCGATGATGCCGTAGGCGTTGGCGCGCGGCGTCGGGACGTCGTACTCCGCGATCCTTCCGGTCGCGGGATCGAGTCGCCCGATGCGGTTGCCGGCCTGCTCGGTGAACCAGATCATCCCGTCCGGGCCCTGGATCGGCGTGTGCGGGCCCGAGCCGTCGTGTGGGAGCGGATACTCGGTGAAGCGCTCGGTCTTCGGGTCGAAGGCGGCGATCTTGTTGCCACGCTGCTCGGTGACGTACAGCCGTGCGTCCGAGGCCCAGGCGATGCCGTGCGGCCGCCCGTCCGCGGTGGGCACCGACCACTCGGTGAACCTTTCCGTCCGGGGATCGAACCGCCCCAGCTTGTTGGCCCCGATCTCGGCGAACCAGATGAGACCGTCCGGGGCGGCGACGAGGCAGTGGGGGGCGCTGTTCGGCGTGGGGATGGCGTACTCGACGATGGACGGGCTGGCCGTGAGCCCGACGGCTACGCTGCAGAGCATCGTCGCAATGCGCATAACTGACTCTCTGTTTGAGACGTCAGGCCTCAGACCTCAGATAATACTCATTTCTGATGTCTGACGTCTGATGTCTGACGTCTGACGGTCTACCTTCCCGCCACCCCGGTCATTTTGATTCCGTCCACCACGAACTGCACGGCGATCGCGCACAGCACCAGGCCCATCAACCGGGTGAGGATCCGCATCCCCGTTTGGCCGAGACGCCGCTCGACCCGCGCGGCGGCGGCGAGCGTGAGATATGACAGGTAGGCGGTGAGCGCGATCGCGCCGAAGACCCCGAGGGTGGTGACGAGGCCCTTGGAAGCGCCGCTCAGCACCATGACGGTCGAGATGGCGCCGGGTCCCGCGAGCAGCGGCACGCCCAGCGGCATGATGCTGACGTCCTCCTTCGCAATCCCCTCCGCCTGCTCGGCGGGCGTCTCCCTCTGCTGGCTGCGGCGCGCCTGCACCATGTCGAGCGCGTTGAGGCCGATCAGGATCCCGCCCGCGATCTTGAACGCGCCGATCGTGATGCCGAACAGCCGGAAAATCAGGCCACCGCCCAGCGCGAATGCGGTGAGCGTGATCGCGCAGGTCCACGCGCCGCGGCGCGCCATCGCGCGGCGCACCTCGGGCGTGTCGCGCGCCGTCATCGCGAGGAAGCTGGGCACGGCGGTCAGCGGGTCGACGATGAACAGCACCGAGGTGAAGATCAGAAACAGCTCCTGCAGGGTCTTCATCATCGGGCGCTCGTCAGATCGCCACCCGCACCACCCGGTCCTTGCCCGCCCGTTTGGCCTCGTACATCGCGGCGTCGGCCTTGCGGAGGACGTCGTCCGAGTCCGTGCTGCCGCCGGTCCAGGACACGACCCCGATGCTCGCCGTGACG
>Ga0209161_10002634_pt1 | contig 14684 bp, 15 predicted proteins | sample GraSoiAngelo_155_FD_186169 | JGI IMG/M metagenome (GOLD analysis project Ga0209161, IMG submission 186169) | Grasslands soil microbial communities from the Angelo Coastal Reserve, California, USA - 14_1009_13_30cm (SPAdes) (version 2) | ecosystem: Environmental > Terrestrial > Soil > Grasslands...
GGCGTCCCGCCAAAACGAACTTTTGCGGCGTGATAATCGTGCCGAGGTTTCCATTCGCGTTTCGAGAAGTTCGCGGCGGCGAGACGCGTGCGCTACCCAGAATCCACTCGCGGCGCGCAACGAAGCGCGTTAACTACAGCAGGTATGGCGAAAAAAATTGCGCTGCTGTTTGCGGGACAAGGTGCGCAAGTCGTGGGAATGGGATGCGATTTAGCGGAGCAATTTTCAGCGGCGGCGGATTTGTTTCGACGAGCGGATGAAATTCTTGGACGAAAGCTGAGCGAAATTGCGTGGAACCGTCCGATTGAAGAATTGACCAAGACTTCGAATTGCCAGCCGGCGCTTTATGTTCACGGGCTCGCATGTCTGGCGGCGTTGCGCGAAGTAGCGGGCGAGTTTCCGATTGAAGGCGCGGCTGGTTTGTCGTTAGGCGAAATTACCGCACATGCCGCAGCGGGCACCTTTGATTTTGCGACCGGACTCAAACTCGTGCAAAGACGCGGCGAATTGATGGATGAAGCCTGCGCTGCGACGTACGGCGCAATGGCGGCGATGATCGGCGCAGATGAAAGCACGGTGCGTTTATTGGCCGCGGACGAAGACGTCGATGTTGCCAATATCAATGGACCGGGGCAGATCGTGATCTCGGGGGAGCTTGCCAAAGTCGAAGCCGCAATTGGCGTGGCCAAAGAATATGGCATCCGCCGTGCGACCCTGCTCAACGTGGCGGGCGCTTATCATTCGCGTCTCATGGAAAGCGCCTACGTGAAGCTGGGGGAAGCACTTGCCGAGATTCCGATGCAAACGCCGCGTTTCGCGGTGATCAGCAATGTCACCGGCGAAGAAGTGACGACTCCCGATGAAATTCGGCGTACCTTGCAAGATCAAGTAACGGCCACGGTCCGCTGGCTTGATTGCATGGAGCGGCTGCTTGAGCGGGGCTGCGAATTATTCATCGAGCTTGGCTCCGCCGGTGTGCTCGCCGGTTTGCTCAAGCGCACGCGCAAAGATGTCGATGTTGTTTCGGCAAGTGACGCGGAGTCGGTGCGGAATTGCGCCGAAAGAATTGGCGCAACGAATTAATCGCTCGCGGGTTTCAATTCAAAATGTCGCCGCGGCCCGCAAGATCGACAACGAAGTCTTCGCAACGCGGATCGCTCGCGCAACGCGGTGCACATTATTTCGGCATGTCCGGCCCGGCGGAGTTCATCGCGGCCACCGCCCTCTTCGTGCTGTTGATCGCTCTAAGCATACTGAACGTGCTGCGTCGGAGCTTCGACAGCGACGAGTCACAGCATCTCCACGTCATTTGGGGATGGACGCGCGGGTTTGTGCAATATCGAGACAATTTCGACAATCACATGCCGTTGTTTCACATCATGTTCGCACCCGTCGCTGGACTGATTGGCGAACGCCCCACCATTCTTTACTGGATGCGTTTCATTCTCCTGCCGATGTATTTCGTCGCGGCGTGGTGCACATATCAAATCGGAATCCGACTTTTCTCCCAGCGCGCCGGTGTTTGGGCAGTCCTCGGGGTTGCATTCTTCAGCCGGTATTATTCAAGCGTCTTTGAGTTTCGAACGGACAATTTATGGACGCCGATCTGGTTGTTGTGCGTCACGGTCTTGATTGGCCGCGCGACCAGTGTGCGCCGCGCGCTAGTCGCAGGGCTTCTACTTGGGCTTTGTTTCGGTGTGTCCATGAAATCGACGCTTTTGCTGCTTTCATTGCTGCTGGGCGCGCCTGTGGCGCTCGTTGCGGCGAGTCGCGGAAAATTTAATAAGTCTTGGGCAGACCTTGTCCAGTGTGCAGTGCTCTTTCTCGCGGCGACGGCCATAGTTCCCGCCATAATCATGATCTTTTTTGCGCTCAACGGCGTTTGGCGCGACTTCCGATACGGCGTTTTCGATTTCAATTTTTTGACGGATCGACTCTACAAAAATCCTATCCTTTACAAAAATCATCCTGCGGTGGCAGTGATAATTTTTTTGAGCGCGTTGTTTGTTGCTGCTTATATCTCGCGACGGATCGCCCGGGCATCTCATCATTCTGAGGCTGCTTTTCCGCGTGCTTTGATCTTTCTTGTCTGTGCCACTTATGTCCTCGCGCTCCGTATTTTCTGGCCTCCAATCTCCCGGACTTATTCGCCGTTTTATCCGCTCGCGTTCGTTATGTGCAGCGGCGCGCTGCTCGCTCTCTCCGATCGTTTGGCGAGTCACGAGTGGCGCGTCTTCCGAATTTTGCAGTCCACGCCGTTACCGGCATTCGTCGCGCTCGCCGAATTTTTTCTTTTACTTGGAACACGATCCGTCCGGAGAGACGGAACTAGAAGTGAAGCCACGTTGCTTCGCAACGTCCTCGCGCTGACCGGGCCGAGCGATTACATTTTTGATGCTAAAGGGGAAACCATTTTCCGCCGGCGTTGTTTTCGTCCGGTTCTGGAGCGGATCACAATGAAGGCAATTCGGCGCGGCATCATAACGGACACAACTCCCGAGCAGTTTGTTGAAACTCACACATGCGTGGTTGCGACAATAATGGTCGAGAGATTTTCATTGTCCACGCGTCACTTTGTGAAACACGATTATCTGCCCGTCACGCACAACTTGCGAGTAGCAGGCACGATCCTAAAATCTTCGCCTGAAAATCCACGTCGCTGTAATTTCGAGGTCGTGATTCCCGCGACCTACAAAATTATCTCCCGCGATGCGAGCGTGTCAGGGACACTGGATGGCACTCCTTATATCGGCGCGCGATTTCTTGCTGCCGGGCCGCACACGTTTGACTCTGCATCGGCGCCCGACAATCTCGTGTTGCTATGGTCGCAAGCGGTCGATCGTCACTTCACGCCGTTCCATTCCTTGCATCTGTAATCTCACGCCCGACACCGCGAATTCTCTTTGCTCGCGCGCCTTTAGTGGACAAGCTGCAACTGTTATGACTCCTGCGTTAAACTCCGCATCGCGTTTGATGTTGATCGCGCCGCATCCGGATGATGAGGCGCTGGCTTGCAGCATCATTCTGCAACAAGCGGTTCGTGCGGGAGCGACCATCCGCGTTGTCTATGCCACCGATGGCGATGATAACCCCTGGCCGCAGCGCGTGCTCGAACGCAAGTGGCGATTGAACGCGGCCGATCGCAAACGCTGGGGAAAACTGCGTCGCGCCGAAGCGTTGGCGGCTTTATGTGCCCTTGGCGTGCGCGCATCGGATGCGCGTTTTCTCGCTTTGCCCGATCAAGGCCTAACGAATTTGCTCAAGTGCGATTGCCGATCCACGCTCGAGCGCTTCGCCGCGATTATTCGCGACTGGCCACCCACTCATCTCTTAGTTCCCTCGATTGCCGACACGCATCCAGATCACAGTGCGCTTGCTGTCATGCTTCGGCTTGTCTTGGCTGAACTTCCCGGATCGCAAATGTCTGTCTGGAGCTACGCCGTTCATGGCGAGAGTCCCGCATTTTTCGCCCGCGCCGAACAACATCGCCAATTGGAAGCCGAGACGGCGATCAAGCTTCGGGCGATCCGTTGTCACAAAACGCAAATCAAATTGTCGCGCCGGCGCTTCCTCGCCTACGCGGCCCGACCCGAGCGATTGCTCAAGCTCCGCGCGCGCGAAACAACCATCGCGGATGGTTCCATTCGCTCGATTTCGAGACAACCGCATACGCTTCGCTTGGATCTCCAGCTTTCCGTAAAATCGATACACGCGGCGGAACCGACTCTTTATCTTTTGAGCCGGGATGTCGAGGAAGCATTGCGCTGTCTAAGTGTGCAGCTTCCGGTTCGCTCTTGTCGTATCGAACTGCGCGATGCTGCCACTCAACGCCGTGTCGGTGTAGCGCGCTATCGCGGCAACGCGTTCGCGGGCGAGCTTACAATTCCCATCGATATCTTTTCATCTGCTCCTGCACTTTTTGTTAAACTCGAGCGTCGCTCGTGGTTCTTTGACGAGGCTGGCTGGCTCGAAATCCCGGCTGCCATTCATCCGCGACAGATCATCTCGTCAAATATCGCACAGCCGTCGCTTGCGATTCGTTAGGCAATTTTGAATGGTTGCGCTGCAGGTTCGTTGCCGTAGCCTGCAGAGATGACTTTTCAAGAGCGTCTCGATTCCGATTTGAAAGAAGCGATGCGCGCCAAAGATGCGACCACGCTCGGCGTCCTGCGCATGCTCAAATCGGCCCTGAAATATACCGCGATCGAAAAATCAGGCGCGGAAGCCGAGCTGAGTGACGCGGAGGCCGCCCAGGTGATTCGCAAGCAAGCGAAGCAACGACAAGATTCGATCGAAAGTTTCGAGAAAGGCGGGCGGGCCGAGCTCGCGGCGAAAGAGAAAAAGGAGTTGTCGATCTTGAACGCGTATTTGCCGCAAGCGATGAGCGCCGACGAGCTGTCGAAAGTTGTGCGCGAAACAATTGCGGAAATCGGTGCGACATCGAAAGCACAAATGGGCGCGGTCATGAAAGCGTCGCAAGCCAAAGTCGGGGGCCGTGCCGACGGCAAAACACTCAGCCAGGAAGTGCAAAAGCAGCTGAGTCCGTGATTCGTTAAAACCTTGAATCGTTGTCGATGTAACGATGTAACGATGTAACGATTCAACCATGCTCACTGCCATCATCGTCGCCGGGGGCAGCAGCCGGCGAATGGGCTCGGATAAACTTTTCATCGCGATCGCGGGCAAACCGGTGATTGCGCATGCAATTGGCGCATTTGAGAAAGCGAACTCCGTTTCCGCAATCATCGTCGTCGCCCGCGAAGATCGACATCGTGACTTGGAAAAGCTCGTGCGCGATCAAAATTGGAAGAAGATCCAATCGGTTGTCGCCGGCGGCGAACACCGGCAGGATTCGGTTCGCGCCGGTCTGGAGCATGTGAGCGAAGACGCGCGCTATGTTGCCGTGCACGACGCCGCGCGCCCGCTTGTAACAGCCGAGCAAATCGAGCGCGTCTATCAAGCTTGCCGCGAACAGGGCGCTGCCACGTTGGCGGACCCGATCACCGACACGCTCAAACGCGCCGATGTCGATCTTGTTGTCAGCGAATCAGTGGATCGACATCAACTTTTTGCCATGCAGACACCACAGATTTTTGCGCGCGAATTGTTGATTGAAGCTTACGAAACCGTCACCGCCAAAAATATTTTGGTCACGGACGAAGTTTCCGCAGTCGAATACCTCGGTCGCAAAGTTGTTCTCGTGCCCAACGAGGACTTCAATTTCAAGATTACTTATCCCCGCGATTTTCCGCTGGCCGAATTTGTCATTCAGCAGCGAGCGACACACTTAACAGTTTCTTGCTCGAATGGGACGTAGGCCATAGAGGAATCAAGCCAGCATTGCATCGACCGGCACGAGAGGGCGAATGAGTTCTGCCAGAGCGGCGACATCTTTGGTTTTAAAGCGACGGCCGCGTCGTCGAATCTTGGCGGTTTCGAGTTCGCTGACGCGAAGGAGTTGACCGTTTTTCCAAATCCAGGCGTCGGGATTGTAGGGACCGACGCGGCGCGGATCGGTCCAAGTGTGGATCGACACTAAGCGATGGGTAACGGCGGCGGCGATATGCATCGGACCGCTGTCCACACTCACGATGAAACCCGCCACGCGAATCAGCCAGATTAACTGAAGCAGCGAAGTTTGGTTCGTGAGCTCGACGCAGTTGGCCGGCGGGTCGAGCTTGCGATACGACTGACCAACGACCACGACGCGGGTGGGAGCAAACACACGGCAGAACTCCTCGATTACGGCATTGGAGAGAGATTTGCGCCGGCCGCGTGCAAAGGGATGGAGCAAGATAAATGGCGGATGCTCATCGAAACGGGGCAGCGGGTCGCCGCTCGGAAGCGGATAGCGCAGCGATTCATCGACCTTGGCGCCGGCACATTCCGCCAGTTTCAAATATCGCTCGATGGCGTGTTCGCCGTACTCGACTTTAGCAATGCAGTCATAGAACCAGCGCGAGCCTTCGCGCGCGTCGCTCATTCCGTAAATCTCTTTGGCGCCGCTGACTTTTCCGATGAGCGCGCTGCGCAAGAGACCTTGGAAATCGAGTGCGAGATCGGGACGAAGTTTTCTTGTTTGCTTCAACCAGGGCAGCAAACTTGCCGCCGCGCCCAGTCCGCTGAATTCACCGCGCGGAAAAAGATGAACATGATTGACATCGGGATTTCCGCGCAGGAGCGGCGCCCATTCGGGATTAATGACCCAAGTAATATCAGCCTCCGGGCAGGCCTCGCGAATTAAGGCTACCGCCGGCAGGGTGTGCACAATGTCGCCGAGTGAACTCGGCTTGATGATGAGAATGGAGTTCAAGCGTTGAAGCGTTGAATCGTAACTCGTGAATCGATGTAAAGAATCTCGAATCTCAAATTACGAAATCCGATTCGAGATCTCATCTTCCGATTGCCAGGCGCTCAGCGAGTAATCGCGGCAGGCCGGCGTTGATGATTTTCTTCTGCGCCGAAGCGAGATCGTACTTTACTCGTCGTTGTTCGACGACATTGTTTTCGATGTCGTAAATGCAGTAGGCGGCGCGCCATTCGGAATCACGCGGTTGCCCGACACTGCCGGTGTTAATGAAGTATTTTTTGCTCATCTCGATTCGAAGCTGCTCGATTCTGACGCGTCTTATGCCATTGTCGTCGCGAATAAATGCCATGGGCACATGGGTGTGGCCGAAGAAACAAACGGTCGTGTGCTGATAAGTGAAACTCGCGGCGGCGTCGAGATTATTGAAGACGTAACCCCATTGCTCCGGCGTATCGAGGGTGGCGTGGACGATGGTGAAATCGCGCACTTGCCGCTGCAAGCGTAGGGCGCGTAACCATTCCTTATCGTCCGCCGTTAAATTGTCCCGCGTCCAGGCGATTGCTTGTTCGGCCAATTCGTTGAAATCGCGCGACGATTCAATAAGCGACGCCTGCTCGTCGTGGTTGCCCTTGACGATGGGGCAGTCCATTTCGCGCACGCGCTCGACGCACTCATGCGGGTTGGCGTTGTAACCGACCACGTCGCCCAGGCAAACAAAGTGCGTGCACTTGCGCTCGCGCGCGTCCTCCAGCACGGCTTCGAGCGCCTCGAGGTTGGCATGAACGTCACTGAAGATCGCGAAACGCATCGGGTTGAAAACGCGGCGGCTACGACGCCGGATCGGGAATCCGCTGATCCTGCGCGATGTTTAATTTGTTTTCGAGAAACTTCAGCCGCGTGATCAAAGTCGGCAGCCGTTCGTTTTCACCAGTGTCGTAGAGCTGGCGCAGACGTTGATAGGCCTCGCGCTCACGGCCTTCGCAATAGGAAAGCTCGTAAGCGGAAAACCGTTTGTCGTAACTCGGCGCGCCCGGTATTGCCGCGGCTTTCGCGAAAAATTCGGACGCGCGCGCGTGATCCTGATATTTCTCTTTGTAAAGGCGAGCGAGCGATTCGTAGAGCTGCGGTCGTTCGGGATTATTCTTTATTCCGCGCTCAAGGAAATCTTTACCGATGGCAAAATATTCCCGTTGTGCCTTGATGCGCAGGGCGAGGCGCGGCTGAGTTCGATCGTTCATGGCCGCCACGCTCGCGTTCCAAGCCATATGCCACGCGGCCATGTCCCAGAACAAACTCGCGCGGGGCTGCAAAGTTGTGACCTGGCGGAACAACCAAAGTACGCGGCCCCAATCAGTGCGTTCCCACGCCGCGTGCGCCTGCATAAAAAGAACGTCAGCAACAATCGAGCGAAATCCACTGAGCGCCGCGATAAAACCGAGCTGCCCAACTTGCTCTCGAAGATCGAGATTGAACTCGACGCCGCGAAAATGTTCTTGTCGATGAACGGCGGAGAGTTCGCGTTCGATGGGCAATTTTGCGGCACCGAGCACAAGCACGATTACGAGCACGAGTACCAGCCTTCGGTCGCCGCGGCGACGTACGGCCTGGCAAGCGAGACGCGTCATAATTCTTTCCCAGAGAAAACGAACGCGGCCAGCAATCCGTAGATTGCTGTATAAAAAATTCCGAGCCCAGCGGTTTTTGCGAATAGTCCGAGCGGAATCGCCGCGCCGGCCACGATATCATCGACCAGATTGAAAGTTTGCAAATCTGGAAAGATGAGCGCGACGAGCACGAGAAAGAGGCGCGCCATCCAGCCAGCGCTGTGCTCTTGCAACCAATATTCGCGCGCGATCGCTTGCAGATGGCCGATGAAATAAATGAAAACCATCACCACAATCGTGAAGATGTTCGTGGTCGCGAACATGGAAACAAAAAGTGTCAGCGCTGCGAGCAAACATGCCTTCAGATAAATGATGGCGACGCCGGGGAAGATGTTGATATTGAGAGTGGAAGAGCGGACCGCGCGCAAAGCATCATCAACTTGCTCGCGCGGCGCGGCGGACATCTGGCTCAATGTTTGGTGCAACATAGCTTGTTCGCGCGTGTAGAGCACCACGAGAAACATCGCGCTCATGACCAGCGTGCTGATGGCAAGCAGCAACAGCACGCCGGCGAGCTTGCCGAGCACGTACTCGAAACGCGGCACCGGCTTGGCGAGAATCGTATAGACGGTGCAGTCCTCGACGTCTTTCGGGATGAGTCGCGCGGTCGCAACAATGGCAAGCAACGAAGTAAAGATTGACATCGCGCCGAGCGAGACATCTTTCAGAATCTGGAATTCCTGCTGAAAAGTGAGGCGCGCCATAAAGATGGAACTGCCGATCAAAAGCAGCGCGAAGATGAGCAGAACATAAAAAGCCTTTTGGCGCGTCAGCTCGGTCAGCGTATTCAGCGTGATCGCAGCGATGCGGCCGAAAGAGAAAAAGCGACGTGGCGTGTCCATCAGCGATACGAATGACGAAGCACGAATGTCGAATCACGAAGGAATGACAAATCCCGAATGACAAATGCGTGCGCTACAACCTCCGCGCTGTTTCGGGTTTCGTCATTCGGATTTCTTTCGTCATTCGTCATTCGGATTTCGTCATTTATTCCGTGCTTCGTGATTTTTCGTCGCGTCGAGAAAGAGGCGCTCGAGCGTAGTTGTCGATCTTCGGCGCTCGATCAGTTGCGCGTTTGATCGGCCGATCAACGATTCAATTTCCTCGACGAGATGGGAAGAGGCATTGGCCACGATAAACTCGGTTTGATTTTCGATGGCGATCAGTTCCGCGAGCTGTCCCTCGCGCACGAGAACGCCGTTCGCGAGAATGGCGACGCGGTCGCAGATTTCCTGGACTTGGGCGAGCAAATGTGAGGAGAGCAAGACGGTGATTCCACTCCGTTTAAGATCGACAATCAAATTCCGAATTTCGCGTGAGCCGGCCGGATCGACACCGGCGGTCGGTTCGTCGAGCAGGACCAGTTTCGGTTCGTTGATCAACGCTTGCGCGAGTCCGATGCGCTGAAGCATCCCTTTTGAATATGTGCCCAAGCGGCGATCACGCGCATTGGTTAGGCCGACGAGTTCCAGCAATTCGTCGATTCGTTTTTTCAATCGGGCGCCGCTGAGTCCGCAGAGCCTGCCGAAAAAACGCAGGGTTTCTTCGCCGGTAAGATATTTGTAGAAGTACGGATTCTCCGGCAGAAACCCGACGGCTTCACGGCTCTCGACCAAACGGCTGTCGTGGCCGAAAATCTCCGTGTGGCCGCGCGTCGGCGAAACGAGGCCAAGAATGATTTTGAGCGTCGTGCTCTTGCCGGAGCCGTTCGGGCCGAGCAGTCCATAAACTTCGCCCGCTTGGACGCGAAGATCGAGACCGCGCACCGCCACGATCGGTTGTCGATGGAACGGGACGGGAAAAACCTTCGTCAATCCGCTGACCGCGACCGCCGCATCAATCATGGCGAATTTCAAAGCCGTGCGCAGTCACCGGCGCCGGCAGCGCAGTTTGTGTTTGCTTGCGGATATGGGCGCGGAGCTCGCTTTGCATGATGGCATCGAGAAAAGCGCGCACTTCGTTTTCCTCGCCACTGATCTGAAGTTCAACCTGGCCGTCGGGCAAGTTGCGGACCCAACCGGTGAGCTCGAAACCTTTGGCGATGTGCCGTATCGACCAACGAAAGCCGACGCCTTGCACATTGCCCTCGTAAAAAACCTGGATCGACATCATCGCCAAATTGCCGCAGAGAAAATAGACCACGGATTAGACGGATTTAACACGGATAGAAAAATGGCGCATCCCAAAACTCTAAATCGAAATGACGAAGCACGAATGACGATTCAATGACGAAGCTCGAATGACGAAAAGGAAATGCCGCCCACAACACGCGTCGGCATTCGTCCTTGCTTATTCTAGTTGCCGGATGGCGATAGACCTGGAATCGGAGTCGGTTCCGGGTTGAATTCTGGAAGCGACTCTTGCGGCTCGACGAGGCGCGGGTCTGCCGAATCGAATGGAAAGCGCGCGGCTCGGGACGGATGAGATGGCGTCGCGGTCGCGGCGGCGACAAGTGCGGGAGGCGCCAGCCGGATATCGTCACTCGCGACGTATCCTTGCTCGCCGGTGGTCAATTTCACTTTGCAATAGCCGAACGACGGGTGGATCAATGTCATGAGTCTATCTTTTTGCAGCTTTATATCGGGGCCGTTGCCCTGTTGCGGACCGTAGCGATAGAATGGAGCGGAGTCCGTGATGACGGCGTAGAATTTTCCGCCGTTCGCGGCCGTCGGCTGATTCGGATTGGATTCGGCGCATCCGGCCAGAACGACCGCGGCCGCAATCGATGTACTCAGGAGAAGGAAGGTCTTTCTTTTCAGTTCCATATTCCCGAAAGCTTCCCCGGAGCTTAAACCATTCCCCCTATTTCCGTGCGCGCGTTACTTGTAGGAATAAATCAGACAGAAGCTGCTTGCCGCGCCTTCGACCAGATCGACTGAAACGAAGTACTGGCCGCTGTTCGTGGGTGAAAACCCAACGGCGGCTTTTTCGCTCGCGTTGTAGTTTTCGGTCGTGACCTGCTTTCCGCTCTCGTCATAAAGGGCCACCGCGATCTTTTTCGCCGGTTCGATCGTGCCGACTGAAAACCAATACTGATTTCCGGCGTACAAATTTACGGCGACAAGGGCGAGCTCATGCGGCGCGATCGTCCCGCACCAATGACCGTCGCGCATTTTGAATCCATCGTTTGTAAATGCGCCGGCCAAATCGAGCGCGGTTTTGCGCGCTTGCACTTCGCGGTCCGTCTCTGCGCCCGAGAGGCTGGCAGCGAGCAGGAGGATCGACAAGAAGATTGGCAAGCGGCGTCTCATCTTGCATCCGTCTTGTTCTGGATTGCCTCCATCACTTTGCCCACCGCTTCGTTCACTTTACGCACCTCCTCGACACTGGGTGCTTTGCTCGCCGGGAAAGAGACAAGCTTCTCGATGCCGACGAGTTGTTCATTCACATCTTTGACGAGCGGCTCAGCGCGAAGTCCGGGCGAAATGTCGTTGATTTTCGAATGGATGAAGCTGACCAGCGCCGGCTGCCGCAAAACTTTTGCGCTACGTTCATCATAATTTTGCATGATTGCCGCGCTTACCACTTGCGTGCCGCGAATCCAGCCGCCCACGCTGACGAGGATGACCAGGTCCTGGTCGCTGTGCGTTTGCATGGACGATTTCACTTCGTTTTGCGTCGCTTCCAGTTCTTCTTGCAAAACATCCCATTCGTCGTTCTCGGCAAATTCGTTGATGCTGTTGCCGCGGCTGAGCAGGTTCTCACTTACGCCGAGCGCTTTTGCGAGTTTGATGATGTCCGAGCCGATGTTCTTGACCTGCTGGCTGTCCTTCGCTTCGACGGCGATGAAGCCGTCGGCGATCAACCCGCCTAGGTTTAGCGCAATCTGCGCCCGGTTGCGATAGGTCATCAGGATGGGGCCGCGATATTGGCCCGTCCAATTTGGCTTGCCTGGTTTTTCGAGCGCGGTAAAAAGCTCGCCCGGCGTGGGAATGCTGATCGAATCGCTGCGGACCGCTTTCGCGAGTTGATCACGCGACAAATGTGGCACGTCTGCCGTGAAGGCGACGGACAATACCAGCAAAAGGGTGGCGCTCAGAGATCGTCGCGTCAGGAACATTGCCCCACGTTATTCCACGTCTCGCAGATTGCCACTGGGAATGTCGGCGGCGGATTGCGCTACGGATCGGTTCGGAAACGGCCCTACCGCTCGTTTGGAAAAGACAGCCATTGACTTGGAAAGGTTTCGCGAGTTGATTAAATCGACTTCCCCGTCGCGCATGCTGTAGCCGCCGCCTCTGTGAGCGATGAGACGCGCCTGAGCGTTGAACGGCACACACTGCGCTTCGCAGCACCTGTGTAGCGTTGATATCGGTCCCGCCGAGCGCCGTAGGTGCAGCATGTTTATAGCACTGGCTACACACCAAAAGAGATTAGCCCCATAGGGGTGACATGTTTATCTCCGCAGCAGATGCCGCTCCTGACGGAGCTCGCGTCGCTTCTCTTTGCCTAACCTATGAACAGTGCCGCGCCTATGGCGCTTAACACTCGGAGCCGAGCACGGCGACAGAGCGCCGCGGCCGCAGAAAAAATGAGAAAATCTCATTTTTGTCTTGCCAACAAAAAACGATCCTGATATTCCTCAACGCATGAAAACCTTGGCCTCAACCCGCGCGCGCGCTCAGTCCGTTTCGAATAACCTGGAGAAGTCTCTTTCCCGCTATGCCTTGGCGACGGCGACTATCGCCGCAGTGGCCATCCCCGCGGCAGCGAAAGCAGATTTTTCGGGCTACTACGCCCCAGCCAATTGGACTTTTCAAAACACCGGTGGCTCCACCGATGGCTCTGTCGACACCTCAGGAGCGCCCGCCTCCATCACTTTGACCGGCGGTAATTCACAGTCGGGCACTCCCGGCGATACGAATTTTACGATTGCCGCCGGTGCTTCTGGTTTGGTCAGTTTCCATTGGACCTATTCCAGTATGGACAGTGGTACTTACGACAGTGGCAACTTTCTCTTGAATGGAAACCCCACTTTCTTGGCCGATAATGGCAGTCAAGGAAGTGGCGACTTTTCGATTGCCGTGAGCGGCGGCAACATTTTCGGCTTCAACGTGCACAGTATGGACAACTTGTTTGGTCCCGGTGTACTCACGATCTCAAATTTCAGTGCGCCCGTGCCGGAAGGCAGTACTCTGTCGTTATTCGCGCTCGGTGCCCTTGGAGTAATGATGGTGATGCGAAGGCGCGCGCGGGCGGCCGCTTGATCTCACTTCGCTGGCCAAGGCAGGTTAGCTCGGGGCGCCAGCGAAAACGGACGTTTCCGGAAGCGAACGCATTCGGCAAGGGTGCCGCATGCCTTTAAGCCGGGGACGCATAGGTCTGCGGTTCATGACGGTCAGTCCGGAATCCGGTTAATGCTGCCTAGGTCATCGGTCATGTCCGAACGGCTCGCGAAAAAAGTGCTCTTGCTCGGTTGGGATGCCGCGGATTGGAAAATCATCCAACCGCTTCTCGAAGCCGGGCTGATGCCGAATCTCGAACGGCTGGTTTCGACCGGTGTAATGGGCAAGCTGCTCTCGCTGCAGCCCATGCTCTCGCCCATGCTCTGGAACTCGATCGCCACGGGAAAACGCGCGGACAAACATGGCGTCCATGGCTTTATCGAACCTGATCCGCTCAGCGGAGTTCGTCCGGTCACGAGCACCAGCCGCCGGTGCAAAGCGATCTGGAATATTCTCACCCAATCCGGGTTGCGCACGCACGTGCTCGGTTGGTTTGCCAGCCATCCCGCGGAACCGATCAACGGCGTTTGCGTGACCAACCAATTCGGTTTGGCTCGTGGGATCCCTGCCGGAGAGCCGTGGCCGCTCCCGCCGGAAACCATTTATCCGGCGCGTCTCACTGAGCTGCTCGCGCAACTCCGTGTTCATCCCTCGACGCTCTCCGTTCAGGATATGCGTCCCTTCATCCCGCAAGCGGAAACGATCGATCAAAACAAGGATCGCCGCCTTTGGATCGCGGCCATCCTGTTGGCGGAATGCGTGAATATGCACGCCGCCGCCACTTGGGTGATGGAAAACGAACCGTGGGATTTCATGGCCATTTGCGACACGTCAATCGACCATTTCTGCCATCAATTCATGCACTATCATCCGCCGCGGATGGATCACATCCCGGAACAGGATTTCGCGCTCTACAAAGACGTGGTCAATGGCTGCTACCGGTTTCACGATATGCTTCTGGGCCGGCTGCTAGAGCTGGTTGGTGAAGATACGACCGTTCTGCTTTGCTCCGATCACGGTTACCACAGCGATAATTTGCGACCACTCCTTACCCCGCAGGAGGCTGGCGGTCCGGCCGTCTGGCATCGGCCATTCGGAATTTTTGTGCTCAAAGGTCCGCATGTCCGAAAGGATGAATGGATTTTTGGCCCGCCGACATTGCTCGACATCGCACCGACAGTTTTGACATTGTTCGGGCTGCCGCTCGGGGCGGACATGGACGGGAAACCGCTCCTCGAAGCTTTCACTGGTTCGGTCGAGATCGCGACAATCCCGAGTTGGGAAACGGTCGAAGGCGAGTGTGGAATGCATCCACCAGATCGCCGCCAGGATCCAGCTGCTTCGCGTGCCTTGCTGCAACAGTTGGTCGCGCTCGGTTATATCGAAAAGCCGGATACCGATGCCGAGAAAGCGGTCGAGAGCGCCGAACGAGAGGGCCGCTACAACCTGGCGCAAGCACTTCTCGATGCGAGACGCCCGGCCGAA
>Ga0209161_10002647_pt1 | contig 14648 bp, 14 predicted proteins | sample GraSoiAngelo_155_FD_186169 | JGI IMG/M metagenome (GOLD analysis project Ga0209161, IMG submission 186169) | Grasslands soil microbial communities from the Angelo Coastal Reserve, California, USA - 14_1009_13_30cm (SPAdes) (version 2) | ecosystem: Environmental > Terrestrial > Soil > Grasslands...
ATCGGGCATCGGGCCGAAGCTGGCGCAGGAGTTCGCGACACTGCTTCCGTCGTCCCCATCGTGAGCGACGGGGTGCACTATTCGTCGCCGGTGAGTCTCCGGTAGCTGGAGAGGTGCCGCAGCGCCGCCGCTTTCTTTCCCGCCTTCTCGTACAGCCGCGCCACGTTGTAATGCGCATCGGCGAGCCGCGGATCCGTGGCGAGCGCCGCGCGATACGCGTCGATCGCATCCGCCGGGCGGCCCAGGTCTTCGAGCGCGATCCCCAGGTTGAAGGCGGCCGTGACGTGCTCGGGGCTCTCGCGCAGCGCCAACCGGTAATGGCGCTCGGCTTCCTCGACGAGCCCCTGTTCGTGCAGCAGCCGGCCGAGGTTGACGTGGGCGTCGGCGTGGTGGGCGTCGAGCTCGAGGGCCCGGCGGTAGGCGTCGCGGGCTTCGATCGGCGCGGCCACCTCGAGCTCCAGTCCGAGGTCGTACCAGTCCTGGGCGGAGAGGTCCTGCTCCACCAGCCGGGCGGCGCGCGCGGCGCGCCGCGCCATCGGGGCCGCCCGCGTAGCGAGGTCCGAGATGGCGAAGTCGATCTGCATCTGGTCGGACTCGGGGCTCCAGGTCGACTCGCCGTCGCTCACGACGATACGGTCGCCCTCGGCCGCGATCCGCAGCTCGGCGAGGGAGCGGCCCCGGGGCAACTCGGTCCGGAGCCGGCGCAGTGCCTGCCGGATGCGGCGCGTCGGAATCCGCGCGGCGACGAGCCCCTTGGCGGTGCGGAGGATGACCAGGTCCTGGAAGGAGAACTGCAGCTCGCCGCGAGGGCCGCGACCGGGCGTCAAAAAACCGTCGCGCGCGAAGCCTCGCACCTGCGCGACGGTCAATCCCAGCAACTTGGCGACATCTCGGGACGTGTATCCCTTCATTCCCGCAACTTAGCCTCGCGCACCTCCCACTTTCCGCTTGGCGGCCGGAGCCACTTTCGCCCCCTTGCCCTCGACTCGCTTCGCCGGCTTGCGCTCGCCCGTCGCCCCTTTGCCCTTGAGGCTCGCCTTCAACGCCTCCATCAGGTCGATGATCTGCGTCTTGGGCGCCTCAGTCGGCTCTTCGGTGATCTCCTTGCCCTCCACCTTCCGCTGAATCTGCTCGAGGACCCGCTTGCGCACGTTGTCCTCGTACTTGTCGGGCTGGAAGGCTGCGGACGCCGCCTGCTCCACCAGCTGCACGGCGAGCTGTAACTCCGGTTTCTTGACCTCGACCTTGGGAATCGGCACCTCGGCGATCGAGCGGATCTCGTTGGCGTACCGCAGCTGCTCCATCAAGAGACCGGCCGCCTCGGGACGCACGGCGATGAGGTACTGCTTGCCCCGCGCCGCGTACTGTCCTACCGCCACGCGCCCCGTCTGCTTCAGCGCCTCCGCCAGCAGGCGATAGGCCCGGTCGCCGCCCTTGTCGGGGCCGAGGAAGTACGACTTCTCGACGTATTTCCGGTCCACCTGGTCGGCCGGCACGAACTCGGTGATCTCGACCGTGTTGGTGGACTTCTCTTCGAGGGCCTTCAGCTCCTCCGGCGTGAAGATCACGTACTGCCCCTTCGTGAACTCGTAGCCCTTCACCATCTCGTCCTTCTCGACTTTGTCGCCGTCCTTGGAGCAGACGTACTGCTGCTTCAGGCGCGCGCCGTCCTTCTTGTGCAGCCAGTTGAAGCTGATGGCGGCGGACGACTCGCCGGTGGAAAACAGCTTGATCGGCACGGACACGAGGCCGAAGGACAGGGTGGCGGAACCAAGCGGGTGTGCGCTCATGGGTTAAGATTTCACCCTTATGCCCGCAAAACGGAAGCCCGGGCCTGATCCGCTCAGTACCTACCGTGCGAAGCGGTCGTTGGATCGCACGCCGGAGCCCGGCGCCCGTCCCGCAACCCCCGCACCCTCCGCCGGCGGCTTGTTCGTGGTCCACATGCACGCCGCCCGGCGGCTCCACTGGGACCTGCGGCTCGAGATGGATGGCGTGCTCAGGTCCTGGGCCGTCCCCAAGGGCCCCTCTCCCAACCGTGCCGACAAGCGGCTCGCGGTCCATGTGGAAGACCACCCGCTCGAGTACGGCGACTTCGAGGGGATCATCCCCGAAGGCAACTATGGCGCGGGGGCGGTAATCGTGTGGGACCGCGGGCGCTGGGTGCCGCTCGAGGATCCCCACGACGGGATGCAGAAGGGGAAGCTGCTGTTCGAGCTGCACGGCTACAAGCTCAAGGGCAAGTGGACCCTGGTGAAGCTCAAAAAGGGCGAGAAGGAATGGCTGCTCATCAAGGAGAAGGACGGCTACGCCGCGACGGACGGTGCGCTGCCGCCCGAGTCGGTGCTGTCGGGGCTCACGGTGGAGGAGCTGAAGGCGGGGAAAGACCGGGCGGCGCCGCTGGAGAAGGAGCTCACGCGTCTCAAGGCGCCGCGCCGTGCCGTCGCGGTCGAGGAGGCCGAGCCGATGCTCGCCGAGACGCGGGAGCAGCCGTTCTCGAAGCCCGGATGGCTGTTCGAGCTCAAGCTCGACGGGTACCGCGTCCGCGCGGCGCGCCAGGCAGGAGAAGCGCGGCTCGTCACCCGCAACGGGCACGACATCGCTCCCGCGTTCCCCGAGATCGCGCGCGCCCTGGCGGCGCTGCCGTACGAGGGACTCATCGTGGACGGCGAGCTGGTCGTGCCGGACGAGGCGGGCCGGCCGAGCTTCCAGCGACTCCAGAACCGCGCCAAGGTGTCTCGGGCGCTCGACGTGCGGCGCGGCGCCGTCGAGTCGCCGGCGGTGCTGTACGTGTTCGATGTGCTCGCGTTCGGGGGCTACGATCTCCGGCCGTTGCCGCTCGAGCGGCGCAAGCCCCTGCTCGAGCAGATCGTGCCGCGCGTGGGCCCGATCAAGTATCTCTCGCACTTCGAAAAGGACGGCGAGGCGCTGTACGAGCAGGTCGTGAAGCTGGGGCTCGAGGGGGTCGTCGCGAAAAAAGCGGACTCACCGTACCGCGCCGGCCGTTCCCCCAATTGGCTCAAGATTCGGGCGGACCGGACCGATGACTTCGTCGTGGTCGGCTTCACCCGGCCCAAAGGATCCCGCTCGGGGTTCGGCGCGCTCGACCTGGGCGCGTACGAAAACGGCAAGCTGGTGTACGCCGGACGAGTCGGCAGCGGGTTCACCGCCGCACAGCTCAAAGAGGTGAGCGCCGTATTAGAGCGCGGGGTGCGCCCGGCCCCGGCCTTCAGCGGGCCTGTGCCCCAAGACCCCGGGCATACCTGGGTCGAGCCCGCGCTCGTCGTCGAGGTGAGATACAAGGAATGGACCGACGAGGGACTGCTGCGGCAGCCGGTGTTTCTCCGGTTCCGCGACGATAAGCCGCCTACGGAGTGTGTACTGCCGGGGAAGCGGGAAGGGGGAAGGGGAGAACCCGAGCCGGGACCCGTGCCCCTTCCCCCTTCCCCCTTCCCTCTTCCCCGAGAGGTCAAGTTTTCCAACCTCGACAAAGTCTTCTGGCCCGACGAGGGCTATACCAAGGGCGACCTGATCGAGTACTACCGGGCCGTATCCCAGTGGATGCTGCCCTATCTCGCCGATCGGCCTCTGGTGCTCACGCGCTTCCCCGACGGCATCACCGGGAAATCCTTCTTCCAGAAGGATGCCCCCGAGTATGCCCAGGCGTTCGTGCGAACGGTCACGATCTGGAGCGAGGACTCGCAGCGCGAGCTTGACTATTTCGTGTGCGACGACCAGTCCTCGCTCCTCTACATCGCCAACATGGCGGCGATCCTGCTTCACGTCTGGTCGTCCCGCGTAGCGACCCTGGAGGCGCCCGACTGGTGCATCCTGGACCTCGATCCGAAGGAGGCCCCGTTTACGGACGTGGTCACCGTCGCGAAGAGGGTCCGGGCGTTGTGCGACGATATCGGCCTGCCGACGGGCATCAAGACGAGCGGCTCGACCGGCCTTCACGTGCTGATCCCGTTGGGTCGCCAGGTCACCTACGAACAGTCCCGCACGCTGGGCGGACTCCTGGCGCGGGTCATCGCGGCCGAGCTGCCGGAAATCGCCACCGTAACACGCCAAGTCCAAAAGCGGGACGGCAAGGTGTATCTCGACTACGTGCAGAACGGCCACGGGCGCTTGCTCGTCGCGCCCTTCAGCGCGCGGCCCTTGCCCGGCGCGCCGGTGTCGATGCCGCTCGCGTGGAGCGAGGTGACGCCCAAGCTCGATATCCGGAAGTTCACGATCGTGAACGCGCCGGCGCGCATGAAGAAGCTGAAGGACGACCCGCTCCGCGCGGTACTCGAGGGGAAGCCCGATCTCGTGAGCGCGCTCGAGAAGCTCCATGCCCGCCTCGGTTGACCCGGTCGCGATCACCGTCGGCGATGGCGGGGCCCGTGTGTCGGGCCTGCTGATGCGCCCGTCGGACGCACGGTGGCTCTATTTGCTGGCGCACGGGGCGGGGGCGGGGATGCGCCATCCCTTTCTCGAAACCATCGCGCGCGCGCTCGCCGGGCGCGGGGTGGCGACGCTGCGCTACCAGTTTCCCTACATGGAGCGGCGGGCCAGCCGGCCCGATCCGCCCGCCGTTGCGGCGGCCACGGTGCGGGCCGCGGCGGCCGAGGCGGCCCGTCTCGCACCGGGGCTGCCGCTCGTGGCGGGCGGGAAGTCGTTTGGCGGCCGGATGACGTCCACCGCGCAGGCGGAGCAGCCGATCGCCGGCGTGCGGGGGCTCGTGTTCCTCGGCTTTCCGCTGCATCCTCCCGGGCGGCCGGGCGACCAGCGGGCGGAGCATCTGGCGCGGGTGCGGATCCCGATGCTGTTTCTCCAGGGAGACCGGGACGAGTTCGCCGATTTGACGCTGTTGCAGCCGGTCGTCGAGCGGCTGGGCGAGCGGGCGACGCTGCACCTGGTGGAAGGCGGGGATCACTCGTTCAAGGTGCTCAAGCGGACCGGTAAAACGGAGTCCGACGTGATGGGCGACCTCGTCTGCGCAATCGTGGAGTGGACGAGCAGGCTCTAACCTCCACCAACCTCCACAACCTGCCCTATGCCCAACTACTGGATCGTGAAGACCGAGCCGTCCACCTACAGCTTCGACGACCTCGCCCGCCAGAAGACCGCGGTATGGGACGGAGTCAAGAACAATCTGGCCCTGAAACACCTGCGCCAGATGAAGCCCGGTGACCGCGTGCTGGTTTACCACACCGGGGACGAGAAGGCGGTGGTGGGCGTGGCCGAAGTCGCTTCCGAGGCGTATCCCGATCCGAAGCACAAGGACGCCAAGCTCGCGGTCGTGGACCTGACAGCCGGCGAGAGACTGCCGCGGCCGGTGCCGCTCGCCGAGATTAAGGGGGAGCGGGCGTTCGCCGATCTGGCGCTGGTGCGGATCGGACGGCTGTCCGTGATGCCGGCGTCCGCGGAGCAATACAAGCGGCTGCTCGCGCTCGGCGGATCGAAATAACGGACAACCGACTGGGAGACTGAACCCATGGGCAAAGGCGATCTCCGCAGCAGGCGTGGCAAGATCTACCGCGGCACGCACGGCAACGCGCGCAGCCGCAAACGTGAGAAAGCGCGGAAGCGCAAGCGCGGCAAGGAAGGGCAGAGTACCGAAAAAGTCGGGGCGAAGCCCGCATGAGGGCCGGACTCGTCCTGTGGCTTGGCCTCGTCGCCGCGCGGCCCGGCATCGCGCAGGACCGGTGGCAGCTGACCCTCAATAGCGGCACCACGCGGTGGGATTTGCGCCTCGTCAGGCTCGCCGGCGACACGCTCGTCGTGCGCGACGCCGACTCGACGTACGCATTCCCGCTCGCGCAGGTCGACGAGATCCGCCTGGTCCAAAAATCCACGCGACACATCACGCCCGAGCCGGGTCGCTACGGGGGGGTGCTGGGCGGCATGGACGACGAGGTCCACCGCCTCACCCTCTACTCGGTGTCCGAGCGGCTCGACATCGTGCGGCAGATCTTCCAGGCCCACCCTCCTGCGGCGGGCCCTTGAGCCTCTGACCACTCGTTCGCCGGAGCGCCGCATCCTGCTGGTCGACGCGGACGCGTTCTACGTCGCGGTCGCCCGGCTCGTCGATCCGGCTGGTGCGGGGAAGGCGCCCCTGCTGATCGTGGGCGGCTCACCCGAGCGCCGCGGCGTCGTGACCTCGGCGTCGTACGAGGCGCGCGCCTACGGCGTCCACTCCGCCATGCCGATGGCGCGCGCCGTGCGCCTCTGCCCCAATGCCACGGTGGTTCCGGTTCCCTGGGAGGCCTGCGCCCGGAAGAGCCGGGAGATCAAGAACGTGCTGGAGCGGTTCACCCCCGCGGTGGAGCAGGCGTCGAGCGACGAGTTCTACGTCGACCTGACCGGCACGGACCAGTTGTACTCGGGCGAGCCGCTCGCGGCGACGGCACGGCGGATGCGCGAGGCGGTGGCGCGCGAGACGGCGCTCGGCGTCTCGATCGGCGGGGGCACATCGAAGCTCGTCGCCAAGCTCGCGGCGGGCGTCGCGAAACCGCGGGCCGGGACGCCGGCGGACGGCGTCCACGTGGTCGCTCCTGGGGCGGAGCTCGAGTTCATGCGACGCTTCGCTCTCGCCGACATCCCCTTCATCGGACCCAAGTTCCAGGAGCGGCTCGCGAAACTGGGCCTGCACGCGGTGAGCGACGTGCTGCGGTACGAGTCGGAGACGCTGGTCGGTTGGCTGGGGCGGCGCGAAGGCGAGTGGCTCGCCGAGCGGGTGCGCGGGATCGATGTCTCACCGGTCGAGCCCCATCGCGAGCCCAAGTCGATCAGCCGGGACGAGACGTTCCCAACCGACTTGGTGGAGGACGATGCCCTCGCCGCGCGGCTGCTCGCCCTGGCCGACCGCGCGGCCGCCGACCTGCGGGAGGCCGGCCTGCTCGCCCGTACCGTCACGGTGAAACTGCGCGACGCCGACTTCACCACCCGCCAGGCGAGCCGCACGCTCACCGACCCGGTGCAGTCGGAGCGGGCAGTCTACGACGTGGCGCGGGAACTGCTCCGCAAGCTGCGCGCGGCGCGGCGGGTGCCGGCCCGCCTGCTCGGCGTCGCCGTGTCACAGCTCGTGGCGCCGGACGCGAAGGCGCAGCTCTCCTTGCTCGATGAGGTGCGGCCCCTCGAGACGGAGCGCGATCGCACCATCTCCCGGGTCATCGACCAGGTGCGCGAAAAATTCGGCCCCGACGCGCTGGGGCGCGCCCGGGGCCGCTCCCACGGTTCCGCGTGACGCCTCTGCTTGACGCCTTCGCGTGACGTCTTTGCAGTTACTACATCGCCCCCACAGCGGATGCTGCCTTAGCAACGTCTCGCGGCTTCACCCAGAAGATCGCTCCGTAGCGGCTCATCCCGGCGCAGACCGCGCTCACCGCGGTGACGTTGATCTTGGCGTCGCCGAGGCGTCCCATCAGGCTCGCGAGCGCACCAACCCGGTCGTCCCCCTCGACGACGAACGCCGTCTTCGGCTTCGACAGCTTGATCTTAGCGGCCTTCGCGGCCGCTTCGAACGCCGCGGCGTCCGCCGGGACGAAATCGGCCTGCGACTTGCGAGCGCTCGGGAAGGCGTGGAACGCGAGCAGGTTGACGCCGGCGTTCCTCAAGGCCTGGAGCAACCGGGCGCCCTCGCCCGGTTTGTCCGGCGCCGTCGTGTAGTAGTAGCTCACCTTCCGGATCGTGTCGGCCATACGGGTCTCCTGGGATGGACGGGCGCATGACTATGGCCCTTGGGGAGCCGTCCAGCAAGTCTATCTCACGTAGAACGCGGTTCTCCCGAGGCGCCCGCCGCGCTCGAACCACACGGTCACCGCGCCCCCGCCCGCGGCTGTCGAGAACGCGCGTCGTAGGTCCTCGGCGCCGGCGATCTTGGTGCGGTTGATCTGGAGCACCACGTCGCCCGAGCGCAGCCCCGTGGCCTGCTCCATCTCGTCCGGGATGTCGTAGATCAGCGCCCCATGGTCGCTCTGGATGCCGCGCTCCGCGCGCACCGCGTCCGTCACGGTGACGACCTTCATGCCGCCCAGAATGGCCACCTTCTCGGCGAGGGTGGTGGGAAGGTCTGTCACGGTGAGTCGCGCGGTTCGGGGCTGGCCGGCGTGCTGGTACGAGACGGTGAGTGAGTCGCCGGGACCCGTGTCGAGCAGCACTGCCTCCCAGTCGAGGAACGTGCGCAGGCGCCGGCCCTTCGCGACCACCAGCACGTCTCCCACGACGATCCCGGCGCGCGCGGCGGGACCGTTCTCGGCGACCTGCGTCACCCGCAGACCGCCGACCCGCTTCCAGCCGCGCAGGTCCTCCGCGCCGGCGACGTCGAGCCCCACCCACGCCCGGCGCACGGTCCCGAAGCGGCGCAGCTCGTCCGCCACGCGCACCGCGCGCTCGATGGGGATCGCGAACCCCACGCCGACCGAGCCGCCGCTCGGCGTCAGGATGTTGCTGTTGACGCCCACGACCTCGCCCAGCGCGTTCGCGAGCGGTCCGCCCGAGTTCCCCGGGTTGATCGCCGCGTCGGTCTGGATCATCCCCACGTAGACGCCGGATTGCCCCTCGGACGGGAGCAGGTTCCGTCCCACCGCGCTCACCACCCCCGCCGTGACCGTCGGCTCGGTGTTGCCCAGGAGATAGGCGAAGGGGTTACCCACCGCGACGACCCACTCTCCGATCTGGAGATCCGTGCTTTTGCCGAGCGGAGCCACGGGGAGGCTCCCCCCGTCGATCTTGAGGACCGCGATGTCGGTCAGCGGGTCCTCACCGAGGATCTTTGCCGGGAAGTCACGCCCGTCGCGCGCCGTCACGACGATCTGCTCGGCGCCCTGAGTCACGTGCTGGTTGGTGATCACGAGGCCGTCCGGTGAAACGATGAATCCGGACCCGTACCCCTCGACGGTCTGCTCGTAGCCGCGCGGCATGAAAAAGAGATCGAACGGGTCGGCGGCCACACGACGCTCGCGCCGCAGCACGTTCACGCTCACGACGGCGGGCGCCAGACGGGCGGCGGCGGTGACGATCGCCGTCTGGCGCGAGCGGGTCGCGTCTTGCGCGCGCGCCGCCGGCGCGACCGCGGCCAGCGCCGCCGCAAGCCCGCAGCTGAGAAGCCCCCGCATGGGGGGAATTCTATCGTCAGCCGAGCGTAGCGGGAGCGGGGTGAGGCACCGCGGTCCCCTTGCGCCACCGCCGCGCGGCGAGCCAACCGAGCGCGCCGACTGCGCCCAGCGGCACGATGACGCCGAGCGACCGGATGCACCAGGCCATCAGATCGACGAAGTTCCGCCACGCCTGCTTGAACGCCTCTGTCACGACGCTCGAGCCGGGGTGCCCCACGATGGGCACCGGCTCGTGCACACACACCGTGAGCGTGCTCAGGGCGGCGTGCGCCTGGAGATAGCGGAGCCGCCCCTCGTAGCGCTCAATCTCCTCGCGCACCCGTGCCAGCTCTTGCTCGACATCCAGGACGTCCTTGAGCTTTCCGGTGCGGGTGGCGATCAGCTCGATCAGCCGGGTCTCGAGGCGCCGCGCGTTCGCCATGCGGGCGGTGGCGTCGGTGAATTCCTCGCCGACGTCTTCGGCGCTGACGTTCACCGACTCGAGCTTGCCGATCGGTGCCAGCCCGCCCAGTCCCTCGTCGAAGCGGTTTGCCGGGACCTTCACTTCGATGGTCGCCGAGCGGAGCTGGCCGCGGCCGGTTTGCAGCGCGGTGTTCGCGACATAGCCCCCGAGCTCACGAGCGAGCTTGCGCACCAGGGCAACCGCGGGTTCGAGCGAGTCCACCTCGATGCTCGCCTGGCCGGTGCGGATGATCATGGCCGGAGTCACGTCGGCGGACCGGATCGGTGGCAAGTCCGACGGCGCTCGCTCCCGCGCGGCGACGCCGAGGACCCCACTGTTGCGGGCCTGCGCTTGTGCGTTGAGGCTGGGGCGTTCCGCGTATCCAGCGACTTGATTGGCCGCGCGGTCGCGAGCGTCCGTCCGGTCGGAGCGCTCGAGGCTCCCCCAGCAGGCGGTGAACGCGGTGGCGAGTGCCGCGGCGGCAAGGATCGGTCTGCGCATGGCGAATATCCCGGGGGTTTGGGTCCCATGAGAGACGCATGAGACCGAGCGGCTTGCACACGAGAGGGAACCCGCGAGCGGCGCGCCCCGTAGGGCCGGCCATGGCGATCCGAAAGCTCAAGCTCGCCGCGCTGCGGGAATGGGAGCGGCTGGAACGGCGCATCGTCGTGCCCGGAGACCTCCGGCAATGGCGGCCGCTCACGCGCCGCACCCTCGTGCTCGCCGGGAAGCTCGGCCTACTCGCGGTGCTGCCCTTCTTCGTGCTGGTGCGGGGCTCGGTGTTCCTGTACTTGCACAGTGGCTACGGGCCGTGGCTCGCGCTGGCGGGCGGCGCCGGGTGCACGCTCCTGGTCGTGACCGCCTATGCCGCCTGGGTCTCCCACCGCCTGACCGGCCGCGTCAACGTGCTCGTGCTCGTCCGGCGCGTCGCGCTGCCGCTGGTGCTCGCCTATTGCGGCTACGCCCTGATCTACCTCTCGAGCGGCAACGCCAAGTCGGATCAAGTGCGCGCGTACTATGGCTCGCTCCATCCTCTGCTGCGCGTCGTGCTCAGCACCTGGATCCTCGTGGACAAGGACATCCTGATCACCGACCTCGCCCGCCGGCGGACGGACTACGCTGCCATGGGGATGCGCCCCAACGACGGGTCGTTGCACTACGTGCAGGGGGACGGCTACGTCCACGCCGTCGATTTGCGCACGCGCGGCCGCAGCGAGGTGAAGGACCGCCTGGTGCAGCTGTACTTCTGGAGCGCGGGGCTCGGGACGCTGCGCCACGTCGGTACGGCGGACCATCTGCACGTGGAGTTGCCGCTGCGCTGACGGCGTGTAGCTTCTCGCGACATTCCCTCTTCCTTCCGAGCTACGACACCGATGGTCACGCCGTACTGGATTCGCCCGCGCCCCCCGCGCCTCTGCGGGCGGTGCGGGCTCGTCGCCGTCCTGTCCGTTTGGGTGCCCGCGCATACGGCGCGTGCGCAAACTCCCGCGAAGTACGACACCAGCCTGTACCGCGGCCTGGTGTGGCGCGAGGTCGGGCCGTTCCGCGGCGGGCGGGTGACCGCGGTCGCGGGGAGCTCGGCGCAGCCGCTCGTCTACTATATGGGCGGCACCGGGGGCGGGGTGTGGAAGACCGCGGACGGCGGGCTGACCTGGCAGCCCGTCTCGGACAAGTTCTTCACCGCCGGGTCGGTCGGGGCGCTCGCCGTGGCGCCGTCCGATCCCAATGTGGTCTATGCCGGCACGGGGGAGTCCCCGATTCGCGGCAACCTCTCGCCGGGCGACGGGCTGTACAAGTCCACCGACGCGGGTAAGACGTGGAAGAAGATCGGGCTCGCCGACGCGGGCCAGATCGCCCACCTCGAGGTCCATCCGCAGAATCCCGATCTCGCGTACGTCGCCGTCCTGGGCCACGCGTTCGGCGCGAACACCACCCGAGGCGTGTTGCGCACCAAGGATGGCGGCAAGACCTGGGACAAGGTCCTGTATCGCAACGACAGCACCGGGGCGATCGACTTGGCACTCGATCCGGTCAACCCACGCATCCTGTACGCGGGGCTGTGGCAGGCGGTGCGGCGTCCCTGGGAGCTGGCCTCGGGTGGAGCGGGGAGCGGGATCTTCAAGTCCTCGGACGGCGGCGACAGCTGGACCGAGATCACCCGCAACAAGGGCCTCCCCAAGGGGCTCATCGGGAAGATGGGCCTCGCCGTCTCGCCCTTGGACCACGAGCGGGTGTGGGCGCTGGTCGAGGCGGATTCGGGCGGGTTGTTCCGCTCGGATGACGGCGGCGCGAGCTGGACCCGCACCAGCGACGACCACGAGATCCGGCAGCGCGCCTGGTACTTCACGCACGTGTTTGCCGATCCGGGGAACTCAGACGGCGTGTACGTCCTCAACACGGCGCTCCTCAAGTCGATAGACGGCGGCAAGACATTCACGACGCTGCGTGGTCCCCATGGCGACCATCACGCGCTGTGGATCGACCCGCGCGATCCCGCGCGCATGATCAACGGCAACGATGGTGGAGCGACCATCAGCAGCAACGGCGGCGCGACCTGGACCACCCAGGGGAACCAGCCGACGGCCCAGTTCTATCATGTGATCGCCACGACGCACTTCCCGTACAGGCTGTGCGGCGCGCAGCAGGACAACAGCACGGTGTGTATCGCCGCGCGCACCGACGGGATCGGGATCGGCGAAAAGGACTGGTACGACGTGGGGGGCGGCGAGAGCGGCTGGATCGCGGCGCGGCAGGATGACCCGGACATCGTGTTCGCGGGCAGTTATGGCGGGCTCATCACGCGCTACGACCACGGCACCGGGCAAGAGCGGGCGATCAACGCATGGCCCGACAATCCGATGGGCTGGGGCGCCGCGAATCTGAAGTATCGCTTCCAGTGGACGTTTCCCATCGTCGTGGCCCCGCTCAATCCCAACGACCTGTTCATCGCCGCGCAGGTGCTGTTCCGCTCGAGCAACGAGGGGCAGAGCTGGCAGGCGATCAGTCCCGACCTGACGCGCAACGACAAGAGCAAGCAGGGTCCGTCCGGAGGCCCGATCACCAAGGACAACACCAGCATCGAGTATTACAACACGATCTTCACGGTGGCGCCGAGCCCCAAGGACTCGAACGTGATCTGGGCCGGCACCGACGACGGCCTCGTCCAGGTGACACGTGACGGCGGGAAGTCGTGGCAGAACGTCACGCCCAAGGAGCTGCCCGAGTGGGCGTTGGTGAGCACCGTAGAGGCATCGCCCCACGAGGCCGCGACGGCCTATGTGGCGGCGACGCGCTACAAGCTCGACGACTTCCGGCCCTACGTGTACAAGACGAGCGATTACGGCCGCTCCTGGAAGAAGATCGTGACCGGCATTCCCGAGACGCACTTCGTGCGCGTGGTGCGCGAGGATCCCGCTCGCCGCGGGCTGCTGTTCGCCGGCACCGAGTTCGGGATGTACGTATCGTTCGACGACGGCGCGAGCTGGCAGACCCTGCAGCTCAACCTGCCCGTGGTGCCGATTCACGACCTCACGCTCAAGGACCACGACCTGGCCGCGGCCACCCACGGGCGCGCGTTTTGGGTGCTGGACGACATCACCCCCCTCGAGCAGCTGTCGGACGAGGTGGCGCGCGCCGACCGGCATCTCTTCACCCCGCGTGAGGCCGTGCGATTCCGGGGCCCTAGCTTCGTGCCGGCGCGCAGCCTCACGGGGCTCGGGACCAACCCGCCGAACGGCGCGACCGTGTACTGCTACTTGAAGCAGAAGCCTGAAGAGGAAGCGACCCTCGAGTTCCTCGACGCGCGCGACTCGGTGGTGCGCCGGTTGTCGAGCCGGCCCAAGGAGCCGGCGGACTCGCTCAAGGTCGAGGCAGGCCTGAATCGCTTCGTGTGGGACCTGCGTTCTGCCGACGCGCATCGCTTCAAGGGCCTCGTGTTCTGGGCCGGGAACACGCGGGGCCCGCTCGCGGTACCGGGGAGCTACAACGTCCGGCTCACCGTCGGGGCCTGGTCGGAGACCCGCGGCTTGAGTGTCGTGAAGGATCCGCGGGTCAAGGCCACGCAGGCCGAGCTGCAGCAGCAGTTCGATCTGCTGGTCCGCATCCGGGACCGCGTGAGTGCGGCGGACGACGCCGTGCAGCAGATCCGCGACGTGAAGGAGCAGATCGACGCCGCGGCCAAACGCGCCAAGGGGCTCCCCGCCGGGAAGGGCTCCGGTATCGGCCGGGCGGCGGATTCGCTGCAGGCGAAGCTCGGCGCGGTCGAGGAAGCCATCTACCAGGTCAGGAACAAGAGCAACGAGGATGCGCTCAACTTCCCGATCAAGGTGAACAACAAGCTCGCGTCGCTCGGCGGCGTGGTGGGGAGCGCGGATGCGCCGCCCACCGAGCAGTCGTACCAGGTGTTCGACCAGCTCGCGGCCGAGCTGCAGGGCTATCTCGACCGGCTGAAGGCAATCGTGGAAACGGATGTCCCGGCGTTCAACCGCACGGTGCGAGAGCAGGACATCCCGGCGGTGCTCGGCCGGTAGTGATCCTATGCCGTTCACGCGCGACGATATCCGGGACTCGGTCGAGCGCGCCGGGGATGAGCACTGGAACGCGCTGCGCGCCCATCACGAAGACGCCTATCCCAACCCCAAGCCGACGCCCGGCGACGTGTGCAAGGGCGAGGCCGAGCGCCTCAACGCGCTGGGCCTGGGCACCGCCCAGGAGTTCGAGCTCGTGGAGACGCGGGTCGAGCGCGTGGGCGACGAGGTGCGTCTGACCCACGTGTTCCGCTACAAGCCGCTCAACCTCCGGCTCCTGACGGAGCCGTTCCAGGGCTACCGCTAGCACCACACCTGCTGCACAACTGTCACATGAACTGTGCATTAAATGCACGGCTCATCGTACGATCATGATACCTACCCGAATGGGTGGTTGTGTACTGTGGTCCATTTTGTGCATGTTTGGCACGAAACCGAAGACACTGTTGCAACCGTTCAACCCCCGCTCGGGAGACCGTATGAGACGCGCTGTTGGGCTTGGCTTGCTGGTGATGGCAGCGACTCCGGTGACTCTGGCCGCGCAGGCCGCGGACTCGTTGGCGCAGGCCGCGAACACCG
>Ga0209161_10002649_pt1 | contig 14648 bp, 9 predicted proteins | sample GraSoiAngelo_155_FD_186169 | JGI IMG/M metagenome (GOLD analysis project Ga0209161, IMG submission 186169) | Grasslands soil microbial communities from the Angelo Coastal Reserve, California, USA - 14_1009_13_30cm (SPAdes) (version 2) | ecosystem: Environmental > Terrestrial > Soil > Grasslands ...
TACAAGTATCCGCAGGCCGAGTTCCCCTACGCCCGCCTGGTCGACGAGAACCGGCGTCGGGGGCCGCGCGAGCCCGAGTTCGAGCTGACCGACACCGGCGTCTTCGACGGCGACCGCTATTTCGACGTGCTCGCCGAGTACGCGAAGGCGGCGCCGAACGACATCGCGATCCGCCTGACCCTGACCAACCGCGGCCCCGAGGCCGCCGTCCTCCACGTGCTCCCCACGCTCTGGTTCCGCAACACCTGGTCCTGGGGTCGCACGGGCGAGGGCTACTGGGCGCAGCCTCGGATCGCGCGCGGCGGCGAGAGCCTGCTGCTGGCCGACCACGCCACCCTCGGCCGCTTCCGCCTGGCCGCCGCGCCCGGCCCCGATGCGCGCCCGCCCGCGCTCCTCTTCACCGACAACGAGACCAACGCGGAGCGGCTCTTCGGCGCGCCGAGCGCGAACCGCTGGGTCAAGGACGCCTTCCACCAATACGTCGTCCACGACCGCGCGGCGGCCGTGAATCCCGACGACGTCGGCACCAAGGCCGCGGCCCACTACCGGCTCACGCTGCCCCCCGGGGGCGCGGTCACGCTGCGGCTGCGCCTGTTCGCCGAGGACGAGGCGCCCGAGCGGCCCTTCGGCGCCGTCTTCGAGCGGTTGTTCGCGGAGCGCATCGCCGAGGCGGACGCGTTCTACGCAGCGCGCATTCCCGCGGCCTGCCCCGTCGAGCAGGGTCGCGTCATACGGCAGGCCGGGGCCGGGCTTCTGTGGACCAAGCAATTCTACCACTACGTGGCGCAGCAATGGCTGCAGGGCGATCCCGGGCAACCGCCGCCACCGGCCTCCCGTCAGCAGGGCCGCAACTGCGACTGGCCGCACCTCTACAACCGCGACGTCATCTCGATGCCCGACAAGTGGGAATATCCGTGGTACGCCGCCTGGGACCTCGCCTTCCAGATGCTCGGGGTCGCCGTCCTCGACCCCGCGTTCGCCAAGGAGCAGCTCGTCCTCTTCCTGCGCGAGTGGTACATGCACCCGAGCGGCCAGCTGCCTGCCTACGAGTTCGCGCTCGGCGACGTGAATCCGCCCGTGCACGCCTGGGCCTGCTGGCGCGTCTACAAGATGACCGGGCCGCGCGGCGCGCGGGACCGGCTTTTCCTCTCGCGCAGCTTCTTGAAGCTCGTGCTCAACTTCACCTGGTGGGTGAACCGGAAGGACGTCAACGGCCGGCACCTCTTCTCGGGCGGGTTCCTCGGCCTCGACAACATCGGCGTCTTCGACCGCTCGCGGCCGCTGCCGACGGGCGGGCACCTCGAGCAGGCCGACGGCACGGCGTGGATGGCCTTCTTCTGTGTCACGATGCTGGCCATGGCTCTCGAGCTCGCAAGGGACAACCCCGCGCTCGAGGACCTGGCGTCGAAGTTCTTCGAGCACTTCGTCGCCATTGCCGATGCGATGAATACGCTCGGCGGCACGGGCCTCTGGGACGAAGAGGACGGCTTCTACTACGACCAGCTGCGCATCGGCGGCCGTCAGATTCCGCTCCGGGTGCGCTCGCTGGTGGGGCTCGTGCCGCTGTTCGCCGTCGAGATCCTCGACGACGAGGCGATCACGCGCTTCCCCGGCTTTCAGCGGCGCCTGCACTGGTTCCTCGAGAACCGTCCGGACCTCGCGCGCCACATCTCCTATTTCGAGATCTCCCCCGAGCGCACGCACCGGCTGCTGGCGATCCCGTCGCGCCAGCGCCTGCTGCGCGTCCTCCGCTATCTCCTCGACGAGAACGAATTCCTCTCGCCGTACGGGATCCGCTCGCTCTCCCGCGTCCACCGCGAGCACCCCTACGTCCTGCGCGACGGCGACGTGGAGTGGCGCGTGGAGTATGCCCCGGGCGAGTCCGAGACGCCGCTCTTCGGCGGGAACTCCAACTGGCGGGGGCCGATCTGGTTCCCGATGAACTATCTGCTGATCGAGGCGCTCGAGCGCTTCCACCACTTCTACGGCGAGGAGCTCCGCGTCGAGTGCCCGACCGGCTCGGGCCGGCTGATGAACCTGCGTGAGGTGGCTCGGGAGCTGAGCGGGCGCCTCGCGCGCCTCTTCCTGCCCGACGCCGAGGGGCGCCGTCCCTGCCACGGCACGGAGGCGCGTTACGCGACGGATCCCCACTGGCGGGACCTCGTCCTCTTCCACGAGTACTTCCACGCCGAGACCGGGCAGGGACTCGGCGCGAGCCACCAGACGGGCTGGACGGCGCTGGTCGCGCGCTTCCTCGCCGACCTGGCGCGAGATTGAGGTGGCGGCGCCGTCAATCCTCGTCGCCGGCCTCGATCCGCTCGGCCTGGCCGTGATCGAGCGGCTGGCGGAAGCGGGCGCCGTGCCGAGCGCGCTGATCTCCCCCGCCGATGCTGCTCGCTCGGCGCACGAGCTGGGCCGATTGGGCGTTTCCTTCACGGTCGGGTCGGCCCGGATCGGCGGCGAGCTTCTGGCCGCCGGCCTGCAGTCGGCCGACGTGCTCGTCCTCACCGCGGACGACGACGCCGAGAACATCGACGCGGCCCTCGCCGCGCGCCGGCTGCGTCCCGAGCTGCCGCTGGTCATCCGGCTCTTCGATCCCGCGCTCGGCGCGTATCTGCGCGCGACGCTCGAGGGGGTGGTGATCCTCAGCACGTCGGCGGTCGCCGCGCCGGTCTTCGCCGACCTCGCCTTGCGCGCCCTGGCCGAGCCTTCACCGGCGCGCCCGATTCGGGACGAGGCCGGGTTGCCTCGCCGGCGCGGCGGGTGGCGGCTCCGGCTCGACCGCATGCTGGTGGGCCTGTTCCTCGGCCTCCTGGCGCTCGTCGTCCCGTCGACGGTGTACTTCGCCTTCGCGCTCCATCTCCGGCTGATCGATGCCCTCTACTTCGTCTGGACGACCGTCATGACCGTAGGCTACGGCGACATCTCGCTGCGGGCGGCGTCCGACGTGGACAAGCTGCTGGGCATGCTCCTGATGTTCGGCGGCGCGACGTTCCTGGCCGTGCTCTACGCCCTGCTCGCCGACGTCCTGGTGGCGCGTCGCTTCGAGCGCCTGCAGGGGCGTGTTCCCGTGCGGCGACGGGGCCACGTCGTGATCGCCGGGGCGGGCAACGTCGGGCTGCGCGTGGCCGGCATCCTCGCCGAGCACGACGAGCGGGTCGTCCTGATCGAGCGAAACGGCAGCTCTCGCAACGTGAACGCCCTCCGGGCTGCCGGTCATCACGTGATCGTCGCCGACGCATCGGTCGCCGAGACCCTGGACCTCGCGGGTCTGGTCGACGCCAAGATCGTCCTGGCCCTGACCGATTCGGATGCGACCAATCTTCAAGTGGCGCTCGCCGTCCGTCAGCGAACCGACGCGGCGGTAGTGGTGCGTCTGGCTTCCGCCGAGCTGTCGCGGCACGTCCTCGACCGGCAGGATGCGCTCGCCGCCTCGTCGGTCGCGATCGCGAGCGAAGCCTTCGCGCGCGCGGCGCTGGACGCATGCGAACCGCTTCGCGTCCGTCGATCTGGCAGACCATGAAGCCGGGACAGGTGGCGAGCCGGCGGGTGAGGGTCCGGTACCACGATGCGCACTCGGGGATGCCTGCCCCGAAAGGCACCGCGGCGCCGGATGCGAGCGCCTGATTCCTTCCGCGCTCACACGCCGGCGCCGCGCCGAGTGCCCCGACCCCTCGAGATCACAGGGCCGACTGCCCGTCCCGACTCAGCGGAGCACCACGAAGGCGTCGACATCCACCGCCGGACGACCGGACGTCCCCTCCACCACGACCTGCAGCGAGTGCGTGCCCGAGGTCGGCCACGACTTGCTGAAGGCCACCCGCTTCCCGTAGGTGGTCGTCGAATACAGGTCGACCGTCTGGACGTAGCTCCCATCCACGTAGATCCACGCCCGCCCCGAGGTCGCGCTCTTCGTGGCCACCCAGGCGATGCTTCGCCCACTGAAGCTCAGCCATGCTTTGGCGTTCGTCGCCGTGGCGTACTTGATGTAGCTGCCGTACGCGAACGAACGATAGAGGCTCGTCCAGGTGCCCTGGTAGCCGAGTTCGGACAGAATTTCCACGAGGCGGGCAGCACTCGTCACCGTGTCGGTGCTGCCCGAGACGAGCGTCGGGGGTCCGCAGATCACCATCGCATCCGGGTACGTCTAGACGCGTCTAGACGCCGCCCAGCGTCGACAGCCGGAAATAACCCCCGAAGGCCGAGCACTGCGTGCCCCGCAGCGCCGCCCGCAGGTGCGTCAGATGTTCGCGGGGATGTGGTTGTGCGCGACCGACGCTCCCGCCGTCGCGAAGATCCCGCCGTTCGCGTACTCTTGGTGGATCACTGAGCTGGCCTCCACAGCGAAGTAATCGTCCAGGCTGTAGGGGAGCCGTGACCCGCCGGCCATCGGCTCTACAACTCCGGGCTCGCCGGCAGGAACGTCTCGCCCATGAGATACGCGTCCACCCCGCGCGCTGCCTCCCGCCCCTCCCAGATCGCCCATACGACCAGCGACTGCCCGCGGCGCGCATCCCCGCACGCGAACACGCCCGGCACCGTCGTCTGGTAGTCCGGCCCGGCCTTCACATTGCCGCGCTCGGTCAGCGCGCAACCGAGCTGGCCGATGACCGTATCGGTCTCGGGGCCGAGGAAGCCGAGCGCGAGGAGCACCAGGTCGCAGTCCAGCTCGAACTCGCTGCCCGGCATCTCCTTCATCACCGGCCGGCCATTGTCCTGTGCCCACTCGAGGCGGACGCCGTGGAGCTTCTTCACGTTGCCGTGCGCGTCGCCCGAGAAGCGCTTCGTGTTGATGCTCCAGTCGCGGATCACGCCCTCCTCGTGCGAGGACGAGGTGCGGAGGATCATCGGCCAGTTGGGCCAGGAGAGCGGCGGGCGGTCCTTCGGGGGCTCCGGGAGAAGCTCGAACTGGTGCACCGAGACGGCGCCCTGCCGGTTCGAGGTGCCGAGGCAGTCGGAGCCCGTGTCGCCGCCGCCGAGGATCACGACCCGCTTGCCGGTCGCCAGGATCTGGCCCGGCACCTCATCGCCGGCCACCACCTTGTTCTGCTGGGGCAGGAACTCCATCGCGAAGTGGATGCCCCGGAGGTCGCGGCCGGGCACGGGCAGGTCACGCGGCTTGGTCGCTCCGCAGGAGAGGACGATGGCGTCGAACGCGCGCCGGAGCTCGTCGGCATGAACGTCAACGCCCACGCGCACGCCCGTCCGGAAGGTCACGCCCTCGGCCGCCATCTGCTCCATGCGGCGATCGATGTGCCACTTCTCCATCTTGAAGTCGGGGATGCCGTAGCGGAGAAGCCCGCCGATCCGGTCGTCGCGCTCGAAGAGCGTGACCAGGTGCCCGGCGCGCGCGAGCTGCTGCGCGCACGCCATGCCCGCCGGACCGGAGCCCACGACGGCGACCTTCTTGCCCGTGCGCCGGGGTGGGACCAGCGGCGCCACCCAGCCCTCGTCCCAGGCGTGGTCGATGATGTTCTTCTCGATGTTCTTGATCGTGACCGGGTCGTTGTTGATGTTGAGGACACACGCCTCCTCGCAGGGCGCGGGACAGATGCGGCCGGTGAACTCGGGGAAATTGTTGGTCGAGTGGAGGCGGTCGATGGCCTCGCGCCAGCGGCCGCGGTACACGAGGTCGTTCCAGTCGGGGATGATGTTCCCGAGCGGGCAGCCCTTGTGGCAGAAGGGGATGCCGCAGTCCATGCAGCGCGCGCCCTGGCGCTTCAGCACCTCGTCGGGCGTCCGCTCCTCGAACTCCCCCCAGTGCTTCAAGCGCTCCGGGACCGGCTGCTTGTGGACCTTCTCGCGCTCGAACTCGAGGAAGCCGGTGATCTTGCCCATGGTCAGATCGAGGCGAGGCGCGCCTCGTCGGTGTCGAGGTGCTGCTTGGCGAGCACCTGACGGTACTCGACCGGCATCACCCTGACGAGCTGCTGCACGGTCTCCTTCCAGCCGGAGAGGAGCCGCCACGCGACCGCCGAGTGCGTGTAGTCGAAGTGGCGCTGGATGAGGGCTTTCACCGCCGCCCGGTCCTGCTCGTCGAGCGGCTCGAGGGCGACCATGCCCTTGTTGCAGCGTTTCTCGAAGCTGCCGTCCTCGTCGAGCACGTAGGCGACGCCGCCCGACATCCCGGCCGCGAAGTTGCGGCCCGTCCGGCCGAGCACCAGGACGACGCCCTTGGTCATGTACTCGCAGCCGTGGTCGCCGACGCCCTCGACCACCGCGGTGACGCCCGAGTTGCGCACGCAGAAGCGCTCGCCCGCCTGGCCGCGCAGGAAGACCTCGCCGCCGGTCGCCCCGTAGAGGGAGACGTTGCCGACGATGATGTTGTCCTCGGGCGCGAAGGTGGCCGTCTTCGGCGGGTAGACGACCACGCGCCCGCCCGAGAGCCCCTTCGCGAAGTAGTCGTTGGCGTCGCCCTCGACCTCGACCGAGACACCGTCGGCGAGCCAGGCGCAGAAGCTCTGTCCCGCGGAGCCGGTGAACTTGATGTGGATGGTGTCGGGCGGCAGGCCCTCCGCGCCCCAGCGGCGCGAGATCTCGGCCGAGAGCAGGGTGCACACGGTGCGGTTGCGGTTCGTGATCGGCAGCTCGAAGCGGACGGGCTCACGCCGCTCGAGCGCCGGCCGGCAGCGCCGGATGATCTCGTTGTCGAGCGCCTTCGCGAGGCCGTGGTCCTGCGGCTGGACGCAGCGCCGCGCGACCGCGGGCGGCACGTGCGGGGTGTAGAGGATCTGCGTCAGGTCCACGCCCTTCGCCTTCCAGTGCGCGGAGACGTCCCGCACGTCCAGCATGTCGACCCGCCCGATCATGTCGTCGACGGTGCGGAAGCCGAGCGCGGCCATGATCTCGCGCAGCTCCTCGGCGATGAACGTCATGAAGTGGACCACGTGCTCGGGCTTGCCCTCGAACTTCTTCCGCAGCACCGGGTCCTGGGTCGCGATGCCGACCGGGCAGGTGTTGAGATGGCAGACGCGCATCATGATGCAGCCCGAGGCGACCAGCGCGGCCGAGGCGAAGCCGTACTCCTCGGCGCCCAAGAGCGCCGCGATGGCGACGTCGCGCCCGGTCTTCAGCTGCCCGTCGGTCTCGACCCGGATGCGGCCGCGGAGGTCGTTGGCGACCAGGACCTGCTGCGTCTCGGCCAGGCCGAGCTCCCACGGGATGCCCGCGTGCTTGATCGAGGTGAGCGGTGAGGCGCCCGTGCCCCCGGAGTCGCCGCTGATCAAGACGACGTCGGCCTTCGCCTTGGAGACGCCGGCGGCGACCGTGCCCACGCCCACCTCGGCAACCAGCTTCACGCTCACGCGCGCGCGATCGTTCGCGTTCTTGAGATCGTGGATCAGCTGCGCCAGGTCCTCGATCGAGTAGATGTCGTGGTGCGGCGGCGGGGAGATGAGCCCCACGCCCGGCGTCGAGTAGCGGATCTTCGCGATGTACTGATCGACCTTGTGGCCGGGGAGCTGGCCGCCCTCGCCGGGCTTGGCGCCCTGCGCCATCTTGATCTGCAGCTCGTCGCAGTTGACGAGGTAGTAGCTGGTCACGCCGAAGCGGCCCGAGGCCACCTGCTTGATGGCGCTGCGGCGGAAGTCGCCGTTCGGGTCCGGCTGGTAGCGCACCGGGTCCTCGCCGCCCTCGCCGGTGTTCGACTTGCCGCCGATCCGGTTCATGGCGATGGCGAGGTTCTCGTGCGCCTCGCGGCTGATCGAGCCGAGCGACATGGCGCCCGTCTTGAAGCGCTTCACGATCTGGGTGGCGGGCTCGACCTGATCAATCGGAATGGGCCCCGCCCCCGGCTTGAACCCGAGGAGCCCGCGGATGGTGCACAGGCGCCGGCTCTCGTCGTTCACCGCCGCCGTGTACTCCTTGAACATCTTGTAGCTGGCGGCGCGCACCGCGTGCTGGAGCTTGGCGACCGTGTTCGGGTTGTAGGCGTGGTGCTCGCCACGGCGGCGCCACTGGTACTGGCCGCCGACGTCGAGGTCGCCGTCGAGCGAGGGCGAGACCATGTAGGCGTGCTCGTGGCGCAGCCCGGCCTCGCGCGCGATCACGTCGAGCCCGACGCCCTCGATGCGCGACGCGGTCCAGGTGAAGTAGCGCTCGACCACCTCGGAGTTGAGGCCGATGGCCTCGAAGATCTGCGCGCCCCGGTAGCTCTGGAGCGTCGAGATGCCCATCTTGGTCATCACCTTGAGGACGCCCTTGTCGACCGCCTTCATGTAGTTCTTGACCGCGGTGGCGGCGTCCACGTCCTTCAAGATGCCCTCGGCCACCATGTCGCGCAGCGTCTCGAAGGCGAGGTAGGGGTTCACGGCGCCCGCGCCGTAGCCGAGGAGCAGGCAGAAGTGCTGGATCTCGCGCGGCTCGCCCGATTCGACCACGATGCCGCAGCGCATGCGCGTGCCCTCGCGGATCAGGTGATGGTGCACGGCGGCGGTGGCGAGCAGGCTCGGGATGGGCACGTGGGCGTCGTCCACGCCGCGGTCGGAGAGGACGAGGATCGTATCGCCGTCGGCGACCGCCTTCGAGGCGCGCGCGCAGAGGTCGTCGAGCGCGGCGCGGAGCCCCGGGCCGCCCGAGCGCTTCGCGAAAAGGATCGGGAGCGTCGTGGCGCGGAGGTGCCCGTCGTCGAGCGCCTTCACCTGCGCCAGCTGCTCGTTGGAGAGCGTCGGGCTCTTCAGGTGCAGCTGCCGGCAGTGGAGCGGCGTCTCCTCGAAGAGGTTCTGCTCGGGGCCGATGGTGGTCTCGAGCGACATGACCAGCTCTTCGCGGATCGGGTCGATGGGCGGGTTGGTCACCTGGGCGAAGAGCTGCTTGAAGTAGTTGAAGAGGAGCTGCGGGCGGTCCGACAGGCAGGCGAGCGGCGTGTCGGTGCCCATGGAGCCCACCGCCTCCTGCGCGTTGAGCGCCATCGGCGTCATCAGGAGGCGGAGGTCCTCGATCGTGTAGCCGAAGGCCTGCTGGCGCTCGAGGATCGTCTCCGGCTCGTAGGCGGGCGGCACCTGCTCGGGCGGCGGGAGCTCCGCCAGGCGCGTCAGGTTCGCATCGAGCCACCGCCGGTACGGCCGGCGCGCCGCCATGCCCTCCTTCAGCTCCTCGTCGCCCACGATGCGGCCCTGCTCGGTGTCGACCAGGAACATGCGGCCGGGCTGGAGGCGGTCCTTGTGGAGGACGTTCTCGGGCGGGATGTCGAGCACGCCCACCTCGGAGGCCATGACCACGAACCCGTCCTTGGTGACGACGTAGCGCGAGGGGCGGAGCCCGTTGCGGTCGAGGACGGCGCCGATCACGCGCCCGTCGGTGAAGGCGATCGACGCGGGGCCGTCCCACGGCTCCTGCAGGCAGGCGTGGTACTCGTAGAAGGCGCGCTTCGCCGCGCTCATGCTCTCGTGGCTCTGCCACGCCTCGGGGATCATCATCATGACGGCGTGGGCGATCGAGCGGCCCGTGCGCTGGAGGAGCTCGAGCGCGTTGTCGAACTTGCCCGAGTCGCTGGTGGTCGGGTCGATGACCGGGAAGAGCTTCCGCACGTCGTCGAAGAGCGGCGAGGCGAAGAGCGCCTGGCGCGCGTGCATCCAGTTCTCGTTGCCGCGCAGCGTGTTGATCTCGCCGTTGTGCGCGATGAAGCGGTAGGGGTGCGCGCGGTCCCAGGACGGGAAGGTGTTGGTCGAGAAGCGCTGGTGGATGAGGGCGAGCGCCGAGACGAAGAGCGAGTCGGAGAGGTCGTGGTAGAAAGCCGGGATCTGCTGCGGCTGGAGGAGGCCCTTGTAGACGATGGTGCGCGAGGAGAGGCTCGGGATGTAGAAGCGCTCGGAGTGCGGCATCCCGGAGCTGCGCACGAGCTGCTCGACCCGCTTGCGGACCACGTAGAGCTTCCGCTCGAGCGCGTCCTGGTCGGCGGCATCGCCCGCCGCGCCGATGAACACCTGCCGGATCTGCGGGAGCACGGTGCGCGCGAGCGGGCCGGGCGCCTCCTGGTCGACCGGCACGCGCCGCCAGCCGAGGAGCGCCTGGCCTTCCTCGGCGACCACCCGCTCGAGCAGCGCGACGCACGCCTGCGCCTGCTCCGCCTCCTCGGGCAGGAAGACCATCCCGACGCCGTAGGTGCCGGGCGCCGGGAGCGCGATGCGCTCGGCGGCGCACTCGCGGCGGAGGAAGGCATCGGGCACCTGGACGAGGATGCCGGCGCCGTCCCCGGTGAGCGGGTCGCAGCCGCACGCGCCGCGATGGGTCAGGTTCTGCAGGACGGTGAGCCCCTTCTCGATGATGTCGTGCGAGCGCTCGCCCTTCACGTTGACCACGAAGCCGACGCCGCAGGCGTCGCGCTCCGTCCGCGGATCGAGGAGCCACCGGGGCCTGGGTTCGTGCATGCTAGGCTCTCCCCGCGTGCGCGTGGCGCTCACCGTTCCGCCGCGCGCGCTTGCCGGACGAGGCCGGCGCCGGCTCGGCGGGATGGAGGGCGAGCTGCACGCGCTCGGTGTGCGTCGAGAGGACCACCATGGTCTCGGTCCGCGACACGCCGTCGAGCGAGCGGATCTGGCTGATCAAGCGCTCGAGCGACGAGGTGTTCGCCGTCTTCACCTTGAGCAGCAGCGTGTGCTCGCCGGTCACGTGGTGGCACTCGAGCACGTCGCCGAGCGCGGCCACCTGGCGCTCGAAGTCGCCGATCCGGCTCGGGTGTGTGATCAGCACCCCGATGAAGGCGGTGATGTCGAGACCGATCCGGCGCGCGTCCAGGATGGCGCGGTAGCCGGTCACGATGCCGGCGGCCTCGAGCTTCTTGATGCGCTCGAGCACCGCGGGGGCGCTCAGACCCACCTGCTCGCCGATGCGAACGAGCGACGTCCGGCAGTCCTCCTGCAGCAGCCCGAGGATGCGGAGGTCTATGTCGTCTAGCTCGAGGTCGGAATGGTCACCGAATCTCATAAGGTTGAAGGGCGCTTTCCCGGAACATTAGGTGGGAAGTATGGCGCTTGTCAACCGGTTCTTTAGGCGACCGACCCAGTGCGGCCGTCAGCGGCGTGGGACGATCCCGCGCTGCTCGAGGTCGGCGAGCACCTGCCGCACGCTCTCCTCGACGCCCTGGGCGTCGGTGCGGAGGGTGATTTCGGGGTGGAGCGGCGGCTCGTAAGGCGCCGAGATGCCAGTGAATTCCGGAATCTGTCCGGCACGGGCCTTCTGGTAGAGCCCCTTCACGTCGCGCTGCTCGCAGACCTCCAGCGGACAGTCGACCATCACCTCGACGAAGTCGCCGGGCTGCATGAGGGCGCGCACCTGGTCGCGGTCGGCGCGGTAGGGCGAGATGAAGGCAGTCAGCGCGACGATGCCAGCGTCGGCGAACAGCTTCGCCACCTCGCCGATGCGGCGGATGTTCTCGGTCCGGTCGGCGGGCGAGAAGCCGAGGTTCTTGTTGAGGCCGTGGCGGACGTTGTCACCGTCGAGGACGAAGGCGTGCACACCCCGTTCCCACAGCGCCTTCTCGAGCGCCACCGCGATGGTGGACTTCCCCGAGCCGGAGAGCCCGGTGAACCAGACGGTCGCGCCGCGGTGCCCGTTCAGGCGCTCCCGATCGGCGCGCGTGACGGCGCCCTGGTGCCAGACGATGTTGGTCGCCTTCTGCTCGCCCATGGGGGCTGTCCTTATCGGTCGTGAAGAGGACTGTCCAACGATGCGCGATCTGAAGAAGCAGCGCGTGTGACGCGCCGGTAGCGGGCGATCGCCGTCGGGACGGCGATCCCTGCCGCCAGGCGCGCATCGGGCACGGGCGAGAGCGGCACGAGGCCGAGCGGCAGCACGCCCGCCCAGCACGGCCACCCGAGGTCCTCCTCGTCGTCGAGCGGCGGGCCGCTTCGCACCTTCGCCGACGCCTCGGCGATGGGGAGCGAGAGCACCTTGGTCGCTCGCAGCTCCCGGTCGTTCGGAGCGCGCACCTCGCGCCACCGCCCCGGCACGACGTGCTCCACGATCGCCTCGAGGGCGGCGAGCCGCTCCGCCGGCTCCGTGACCTCCGCCGCCGTGCCGAGGATCACGACCGAGCGGTAGTTGAGCGAGTGATGGAACGCCGAGCGGGCGAGGACGAGGCCGTCGAGCAGTGTCGCGCTGACGCACACGGGCACGCCCGCGGCGAGCGTGCCCAGCATCCGGCTCGCGGCCGAGCCGTGGAGGTAGAGCCGGTCGCCGACGCGCGCGTGGATGGTCGGGATCACGTAGGGCTGCCCCTCGGCGACGAAGCCGACGTGGCAGAACACGGCCTCGTCGAGGATCGCGTCGATGGTCGCGCGCTCGTAGGAGGCGCGCGCCGGCAGGCGGCGGACGGTCGTGCGTGCGGAGGGTGCGGGCGCGGTCATGCGCGCGAGAGAAGCAGGCTCGGCGCCGATCTACAACCGCCCCGTTTCCACCCCGGTGGACTCTCAGCCCGTGACCGCCGGCGGCCCGCCGATCCGTCCCGCGCGCGGCCCGCGCGGGCGGAGCGCCTGGCGCAGCTCGCGCTTGCGCAGCCGGATCGCGTCGGGCGTCACCTCGACCAGCTCGTCCTCGTCGATCCACTCGAGGCCGTCCTCGAGCCCCATGGCGCGGTGGGGCACGAGGCGCACCGCCTCGTCGTGGCCCGCGGCGCGCATGTTGCTGAGTTTCTTCTCGCGGCAGACGTTCACGTCGAGGTCGGCGTCGCGCGAGTACTCGCCCACCACCATGCCCTCGTAGACGGGCGTGCCGGCGGGGACGAAGAGGACGCCGCGCTCCTGGAGGTGGAAGAGGGCATACGGCGTGGCCACACCCTCTCGGTCGGCCACCATGGCGCCGTTGGTGCGCGCCGGGATGGGGCCGTGCCAGGGCGCGTAGCCGTTGAAGAGCGTGTTGAGCGTGCCGGTGCCGCGCGTGTCGGTCAGGAAGTGCGAGCGGAAGCCGATCAGGCCGCGCGAGGGCACGCCGTACTCGATGCGGACGCGCCCGCCGCCGACGTGCTCCATGCGCGCCATCACGGCGCGGCGGACGCCGAGGAGCTGGGTCACGATGCCGACGTACTCCTCGGGCACGTCGACCAGGAGGAGCTCCATCGGCTCCTCGAGCACACCGGCGCGCTCGCGCACCACCGGCGCGGGCTTGGACGCCTGCAGCTCGAAGCCCTCGCGCCGCATGGTCTCGATCAGGATCGCGAGCTGGAGCTCGCCGCGCCCGAGGACGCGGAAGGCATCGGTGCTGGCCGTCTCCTCGACGCGCAGGCTCACGTTCCGCCGGCTCTCGTGCCCCAGCCGCTCGCGCAGCTTCCGCGACGTCACCTGGCTCCCCGAGCGGCCCGCCCACGGGCTCGTGTTCACGCCGAACACCATCGCGATGGTGGGCTCGTCGATGCGGATGGGCGGGAGCGCCGCGGGCCGCTCGCGGTCGGCGACCGTCTCGCCGATGTGGATGTCCTCGATGCCGGCGATCGCGACGATGTCGCCCGCGCAGGCGCGCTCGAGCTCGATGCGCTTCAACCCCTGCCAGCCGTAGACACGGGTCAGCTTGCACGGCGCCTGCGAGCCGTCGAGGCGGCAGAGCGTGTACTGCCCGGCGGCGACCAGCTCGCCCGAGACGATGCGGCCGATGGCGAGCCGGCCCACGTAGTCGTCGTAACCCAGGTTGTTCGCCTGGAAGCGCAGCGGCGCGTCCGGCTCGTGCAGCGGGCCGGGAAGCCCGCGCACGACGGCTGCGAAGAGCGGGCGGAGGTCGGTGCCCGCGCGCGCGAGGTCCAGGGTGGCGGTGCCCGCGCGCGCGTTGGTGTAGACGACCGGGAAGTCGAGCTGCGCCTCGCGCGCGCCGAGGTCGATGAAGAGGCCGTAGATCTCGTCGAGCACCGCCGCCGGGCGCGCGTCGGCGCGGTCGATCTTGTTCAAGCAGACGACCGGAGGGAGCCCCGCCTCGAGCGCCTTCCCGAGCACGAAGCGCGTCTGGGGCAGCGGCCCCTCGGAGGCGTCGACCAGGAGGAGCACGCCGTCGACCATCGCCAGGGTGCGCTCGACCTCGCCGCCGAAGTCCGAGTGCCCGGGGGTGTCCACGATGTTGATGCGCACGCCCTCCCAGGTGACGGTCGTGTTCTTCGCCAGGATGGTGATGCCGCGCTCGCGCTCGAGCGCGAAGGAGTCCATCACCCGCTCGGCCACCTGCTCGTTGGCGCGGAAGACGCCGGTCTGGCGCAGCATGGCGTCGACCAGCGTCGTCTTCCCGTGGTCGACGTGCGCGATGATGGCGATGTTGCGCACGTCGGCGCGGCGCGGGAGCGCCAGGCTTGCAGCCGGTCGCGACATGGTCGACGCATCCTGAACGGCCGGGCAGGGCGGGTCAAATCGGCGCGCTCTGGACACGAGGGGCGCCGGCGGGTCTATGATCGCGCGCCATGACGATCACCTGGCGGCTCTACTCGTGCGACGATCACCTCGACCTCTGGAACCTCCCGCGCGACCTGTGGGAGGGCCGGCTGCCGGCGCGCCTGCGCGAGCGCGGGCCGCGTGTCGTCGAGCAGGGCGGGAACGCCTGGTGGACGTGCGACGGCTCGGTCCTCGGTCCGTTCGGCATGCAGATGATGAAGGACTACAGCGCGATCGCACGGGCCGGCATCGAGGACGACGGCGTGCGGGCCGCGACCGCGCCGCTGCGCCTCGCGGACATGGATC
>Ga0209161_10002651_pt1 | contig 14645 bp, 10 predicted proteins | sample GraSoiAngelo_155_FD_186169 | JGI IMG/M metagenome (GOLD analysis project Ga0209161, IMG submission 186169) | Grasslands soil microbial communities from the Angelo Coastal Reserve, California, USA - 14_1009_13_30cm (SPAdes) (version 2) | ecosystem: Environmental > Terrestrial > Soil > Grasslands...
GACCCGATCCGCGACAGCCTGCACCCACGCCACATCGGCCTCGACCAGCACGGGGTTGCGGCGCCAGTCCAGCATCCCCAATGTCCCGATCGTTGCGCCGCCGACCCGCATGGGAACGAGCAAAACGCCCACAGACTTGCTCTGGACGGGTGGCGGATTGGCTCGGATGAAAGCCCGGCCTACTTCGGAAAGCTTCCCGGTGAATTCCTCGAACGAGAATCCCGGGTTGAAGATCGCGCTCCCCGACTCGATGACCTGCTGCGACAGCCCGGCGGTCGGCGTGCGGCCAGGCTCGAACAGCGCTGTCACATAAGTGTGGATGTAGTCAGCCACCGCCGGCGCGTCGACATCCGCCGCCACGACCCGCGAGGTGCCGGGGTCGGGGTTCATGATGACCGCCACCCACGTGGCCTTCCTGATCCGGCTCAGGCTTTCGGTCGCCGCCGTAAGGATGGCAGGCACGTCAAGTGGTGCTGCGCTGAGATCCCGGCTGAGCGCTGCGAGACGTTCGTCACCCACGCTCGGTTCGAACTCCATGTCTGCGACCCTGATGGGGATCAGGGCTCGTTGCAGTGACTAAGGACATGCATCGCCCCAACTTTGGTCACAGGCCCGCAGCCCGCCGGAGCGCTTCAGGATCCAGGACGGTTATCCCATCCGCGTCCGTGGCGACCACACCTTCTCGCCGGAGCTGACCCAACGCGCGTGACACCACCTCGCGGACCGAGCCTGTCGCATCCGCCAGGGACTGTTGGGTCACATCGATCTGCAGGCCGGCGCACACCGGGCCGCGCATCCTTGCGCGTTCCAGGAGGTCCATGGCGACACGGGTTCGCACGCTCATGAAGGCGTGAGCCGCGAGGGCTCGATAGGCAAGGCGAAGCCGCGTCACCAGCTCGTCGATCAGGGCTTCCGCGAGGTCCCGCCGGCTGTCGGTGAGGGCTTTGAGATGGTCTCTGTCGACGTGGAGGAGGATGCCTGGCTCGAGGAGCTCGAGATGGGATGAGACGTTCGACTCCTCCGCGATCGCGGTGCCGACCAGATCGCCCGGGAGGAGATACCGGATCGTCAGCTGGCGCCCGTCAGGAGCGGAGAGGAAGTAACGGAGCGAGCCGGACACGACCAGGGCGGGACCGGATTCTTCGCGCGACGTGGAGATGACGGTTCCAGCGGGATAGGACGCCAACCGCCCGCCTCGGCCCACTTCCTCCGCCAGGTCCGGAGCGAGGCGAGCTAAAAAGCCTCGGCCGGTGATGGCGGAGAGCCGGGCGCCGCTGAAATCCAATTCCTGCCGTCCGCGCCTGGCGGACGTCCCCTTGACCAACTCTATTCACTTCCCCACTACTTGACCTGCAGCTATCTATCATAATATCTCTCTGATAGATATGAGCGCAACATGGCTCAGCACGCGGCAGGCCGCCGAGCGTCTGGGAGTGAGCGAAGCTTCGGTCCGGCGCTGGAGCGACCGCGGCATCCTACCCGTGCAGCGTGTCGGCAAACGCCGGGAGCGGCGGTTCAAGCCAGAGCACGTAGACCGGGCTCCCCGTGAGGCTCGCGTCACTGCGCCAACGGTCCGTCCCGGCAGGACCCAGGTAACGCTCGGCGGCCAGTCGTTCGATGTGCCCATTCACCTCGCCGCCTTCTATGACTCCGATGCCGGCCGGGTGCGGTTGACCGCCCCTTTCCTCGCCGACGGCATAAGGGCCGGCGGGCCCTGCTTTCTCCTGGCCCAGGGTGAAGAGCTGGACAGCTACATGGTCGCGCTGGACCAGATGCCCGGCGTCGATGTCGACGACGCCCTCGCGTCGGGGGTGCTGGTCGTGGCCGGCTCGCCGGGCCACACCGCTGCCGCGGCTCTCGACTACTGGGAGACGACCATGTGGGCGGCGATGGACCGGCACATGCCCTTAGTGCGCGCCGTCGGTGAGATGGGGTCGGAGCGAGAGAACTTCGAATCCGAGCAGGAGATGTTCGCGTACGAGGTGGCTTTCAACATGACGGCAAGGCGCTTTCCATGCGCTGTCATCTGCCAGTACGACGTAAGGAAGTTCTCGGGACCTGCGATCCTCTCCGCGTTCCGCGCCCATCCGGACATGCTCGGCGTGTCGCTCAACCTGCTCCTGAAATAGCCGCCTAGACCGTCGGCTCGCCCAGGCCTCCATCGGACACGGCAACTGCCTCCTCCTCGCCGGGCCAGGGCGGGACCGTGAAGCAGAGGAAGCGCAACTCCTCGTCGCCGCTCGCTCGGAACTGGAAATCACAGCCGGTCGGGATGACGACGACGTCACCCGCAGCGACGCGGATCGTCTCAGCGCTCGATGTTCCGGGAGAGCGGCGCCAGACCTCGCCCGATCCTCTGAGGAAGTACCACACCTCTTCGACTGTTCGATGCCGGACCGGGCGGCTCGTGCCGCCCGGTCCAAGGACTATCTCCACGAGACTCGCCCGGCTGGCGTCGAGGACCCGAAAGTAGACCTCAGACCCATCCGGCGCGATTGCATCGGGCAACGTTTACCTCACGGGTAGCTCACCACCGGGACCACTGTGTCGGCGTTGGCGGCAGTCGATGATCCGCCCGTTTCGTTGACAACGTGGAGGATGCCGCCTTTGCCGTGAACCTTGTCGAGGAAGATCGTCAGCAGGTCGTGCAGGCTGCCCGCGGGCAGGGAGTCAGGAACTTCGAAGGCGCGCTCGGCGAAGATGTCCTTTCCCTGGTTGAAGAAGCTGTAGCTGCCCATCCCGTAACCCGCGAAGCTGGTCACGTTGCCGGCGACCTTGAACGCCGCGTAACCGTCGACACCCGGCGACTCCATCCACGCGTCCTGGCTCGGCACGTCGTAGGGCATCTCGTTCTGAAAGAAGACGTCGGTGCCGCCGTTGCCGTTCCAGATCACCTCGTACTTCTGGAAGTGCTCGACGAACAGGCCATAAGCAGTCACGTTGTCGCCATTGACGATGACGCCCGTGTCCGCCGTGTTGACGGTCCACCCGACGCCATTGCCGTGGTCGGCCCGCCACGCCCAGATGTCGTCGAGAATCACGTTGCTGCTGTTGACGATGAGTGCCGCCGTAGCCTTACCGGCGGCTGCGCCGCCGATGCGGAAGAAAACGTCCGACAGCACCGACGGGTCGGAGGCTACACCAGCCTCATGTCCGCTTCCCAACGTCAGCAGTGACGGCGAGGTCCGCCCCCCCGCATCGAAGATCAAGCCGGACACAAGATCGCCTCGTGCGTTGACCGCTCTAATTGCCAGATTGCCGTTTTCCGGTACCAGGGTCGGGAATCCGAGCCCTAGCACGACTGTGTCGGGATGCATGACCTCGATGGCCTGGTCAAGGTGATAGACGCCGGGGCTCAGGATCAGGTTCTTGCCGGAAGCGAGCGCAGAAGTGATCCTGGCTGCGGAGTCTGACGGCTTCGCGATGAAGAAGGAGCTGATTGGGAGCGACGTTCCGGGCGTCGGGCCGCTGCTCCAGGTCGTGCCGGTGGAGTTGTGCTGGACCGACGGCACGAAAACGTTGTAGCTGCCGGTGGAATCCAGATAAAGGTATGGCGCCTCGCGGGTCACCGGGCTGGTGGCCAGGGTCGTGTACGGGTTTCCGCACGGGAAGCACGTGGCCGGAGCGCCGGTCACGCCCGAGAAGACCTGGTTCCAGACCCCGTTTGACCAGCCGTCCAGCCTGCTGTTCCTGGTGAACCACTGCTGCTGCGAACCGTTGACAACGGTGCTGCCGTCGAACGCCGAGTCTGCGATAAACCCGCCGCTCGCGAACGATGGACCGGTGCAGTAGTCCATCAGGGTTGCGAATCCGTTGACCTGGACGCGGCGCATCGGAGCCGCCTGAGACACCGGCCAGAATTCACCGGAGTAGCAGCCAAACCCTGGCGTGTTGACGTTGATGGTCAGGTTGGAGAGGGAGCGCCAGAAGTTCACAAGGGCTGTGCAGCCGTTGGCGTCGCACTGATTGCGCGCGAACACCGAGCCATTGATCACCACGTCACCCGGAGACTGACCCAGTCCCGCCACGGACGTGTAGTAGCCGACTTGAAAGTTGAGCGGGTGCTCTGTTGTGCCGTAGGTTCCGGGCTCGAACAGAATCGCGTCACGCCGGGAGCCGAACTGGTTGTTGACCTGCGCGCCTGCGATGGCGTCGACCTCCGACTGTATGGCGGCCTGGTCCATGCCGGAATTGAAGATGTGGACATTCGGCCCAAAGTTCGGTGTGCTCGGCGCATCCGCGCCCGCCGTGAGCGCGGTGGTTGTCGCGGCCGAGGCAAGCGCTAGCAGGCCTGCCACGAGCAACGCACGAAGAGTGCGCAATCTCATCTCGTTCTTCTCCCCTGAATGAATCCACCGGCAGCCTAAAACTCCCCCGCCGCTATCTCATTGCAGCACCACCTTCGTTTGCAACCTCAGGTCTCGCGACGACCGTCCCGCGTGGATCGTGCGGGCGCCCGCCTGCGGCACCCACCTGTGGAGGCGCTCATCGAAGAGCGTGAATGCGCGGGCAGGGACCACGAGTCGCGCGGCAGCCGTCTCGCCGGGCTCCGCCAGGATGGTCGCGAAGGCGACAAGGGTGCGAATCGGGAGGCTCGGATCGTCGTCCGCGCCATCGAGATACAGCTGCACGACCTCGCGGCCGGCGCGCCTACCCGAGTTGCGCACCCTGACCGTAAGCTCGAGGTCTTGTCCCGCCGCTATCGACGCCGCAGCAGGCTCGATCGATTCATATGTCCAGTCCGTGTAGCCGTTTCCATGACCGAAGCAGAAGAGTGGATCTATCCCATGTCGGTCATAGCCCCGATACCCGACCAGGAGGCCCTCGGCGTAGACCAGGCTGCCGGCTTCGGGGTGCGCTCTCAGGACTGGTGAATCCGCCTCTCTCCTCGGCAGCGAAACCGGCAACCGGCCGCCTGGCTCTGCGTCCCCGGTCAGCACCTCGGCCAGCGCTTCGCCGAACGCCTGGCCGGGGAACCAGACCTGGAGAATCGCGGCGACGTCATCCGCCCACGGCATCAGCACGGGCATCCCCGAGTTGACGACGACGACCGTGTTCGGGTTCGCCGCCGCGACGCGCCGCACCAGCTCGTCCTGCCGGCCGGGAAGGACCATCGTGTCGCGGTCATATCCCTCACTCTCGGTCCCGTCCGCCGAACCGACGACAACCACGGCCACCTGTGAGGCGGCTGCCGCCTGGGCCGCCTGCTCGATGAGGTGGTCGTCCTGGAAGTGAGGTGCGATGCCAAGCCGCAGGGTGACGAACCGCTCCTCAGGGCGGTAGTCGACCTGCACCTCGACCTCGTTACCCGCCCTCAAGTCGATTGGAACCCGCAGCTCGGGCGGACGCGACAGGGCTTCCACCACGTCTCGCGGCGGGAGGCTGGTGGACTCGGCGACGACTGAGCCCCCGACAGCGATGCTCGTGTGGCCGACGCCGGCCGCACCTATCACGTGCGGTCCGTCGACTTCCGCGCGGTAGCGGGCTCGCATCGTCACTTCGGCACCGCGCAGATGAACAGCTTCGGGCAGGCCATCCCACCACGTCACGATGCTCGTGGGAAATGGAGCGTCGTGCAGCACGCTTCCGTCGGCGCTGCGGATCACGAGGCGAACACCTGCCTTACCCGTGATTGGATCGTGCAGGGTGCCCTCGCCGGGAACGGCGATGGTCGCGCTCGTGACGCACCCCTGGTGCACGCTGACGTGGGAATCCATGGCGTCGCGCACCGCGTCGGCGATGGTCGGGCGGTTGACCGGAAGAACGCGCACGCTTCCACCGCCCTGGGTCTGGGGGTCGATCGAGTTGGGGCCGATCAATGCAAGCCGCTCCACGCTCCCCACCGGCAGAGGGAGCAAACCGCGCTCGTTTTTCAGCAGCACGAACGACCGCGCCCCCACCTCTCGCAACAGCGCCGGATCGATAAGGGCGGAGTGCGGTGTCGCGATCGGGCCGGCGCCGTTGCCGTCGGCTGCGCCGTTGAGGGCGCCGACCCTGCGCGCCAGGCTCAGCAGGCGTGCGACCTTGTCATCGATCTCGGCCTCGGGTACCGTGCCGCTACGCACCGCGGCCACCAGAGAGTCGCCCCAGGGTCCCGTCGGCCCCGGCATCACGAGGTCCAGACCGCCGAGCGCGCTCGGCACGGTCGATGTCGTGGCGGACCAGTCGGACACGACCACTCCGCTGAAGCCCCACTCGGTCTTGAGCAGGTCGTGCAGCAGGACCGAGTTCGCGGTCATCGTGGCGCCGTTGACCGAGTTGTATGCGGCCATGAGCATGAACACGTCGGCTTCGGCGATGCATGCCTCGAACGGCGCCAGGTAGAGCTCACGCAGCACGCGCTCTGAGATGCGCGCGTCGTAGGTGCGCCGTTCGGTTTCGGAATCGTTCGCGACGAAGTGTTTGGCGGTTGCCGCGACCCCGGCCTTCTGCACGCCGCGCACGTAAGCCACCGCGATCCGCGAGGTGAGAAGCGGATCCTCGGAAAAGCATTCGAAACCGCGGCCGCTGAGCGGCGTGCGGACGATGTTGACGGTGGGGCCGAGAAGGGCATCGACGCCTTTCGAGCGAGCCTCGCGCCCGAGGGCGGTGGCAAGCTCCTCGATCAGCGGCACGTCCCACGTCGCGGCAAGCGCAACCGGGCAGGGTAGCGATGAGGATGGGTTGGCCGCGTCGAAACGGACTCCGCGCACGCCGGCTGGACCGTCGGAAAACACCATCGGGCGCAGGCCGACCGCGCTCTCGCCGTAGATCACCCACGAGTCCATACCCGTGAGCAGCCGGACCTTCTGCTCGAGGGTGAGCCGCGCCACCAGGCCGGACTCGTCGCCCGGAATGCTGACGGTGGCGCTAGACATGGGCGGCCTCCTTACTTCTGGATTGGGGAGTCCGGCCGGCGAATTGCCGGCCGGACATGTCACGTATCGACAAATCGTTAGGAAACGGGCTTCAGCTGCATGAGGATGTAAGGCATCTGAGGGTCGCTTGGCGAGGGGTTCATATACGGATGCGATTGGTTAGGCCAGCCCGTGTACTTCGCGCTGCTGTAGACGTTCCAGTCCGCGCCGTAGAGCAACGGAGCGTAGGGAACGTCGGTCGACATGATCTTCTCGAGCTTCTGGACGAGCGGGTAGAGCGCGCTGGTGTTAGTGGGATCTGTGCTCGCGTAAGCAGTCAGGGCTGCCTTGGCGTCGGCGTTGGAGTAACCGATCTGCTGTCCGGCAGTGCTCGCAAACCAGTCGTTGTACTGGGTGTACGGGATGCTGCCACCAGCGCCCCAGTGGATCATCGTCTGCCATCCGGAGGGGTTCGAGGTCAGTGTGGTGTTCCAGTCCGAGTAGCCCTGCGCCGGCTTGGTGGTCACGGCCATTCCAAGGGGCTGCAGCTCTTGTGAGATGAGCGCCGCGTTCTCCCAGTAGTCGGAGAACGGAACCGGGTCGTAGACGGAGAACTTGATGATCTTGCCGCCCTTGGTCCAGCAATTGGCGGTGTTGCTTCCGTCGCAGTTTCCGCCTGACTTGAACGTCCCGTTGCTGTACTGGGAGGTGGCCGGAGCAGTCCAGCCGCCGTTCTTGAGGATGTCGTAAACGTCCATACCTGCAGGCAGCTTCTGGGCGGTGGCCGTCGCTGCGTCCGGGGTGTTGCCGCCGGTCGAAAGGTCGCCCGCGAGGCTGCCGTCAGTGGGCAGGAAAGCCTTCTGGTTGGGCAGGATCAGGGCGCTCGACGAGCTCGCCGCACGCTCGTAACCTGACTCACCGAGCAGCGCGAGAGCATTGCGGTCGATGCCATAGCTGACCGCTTTGCGAACAGCTGCTTCGTTGATGCCGGTTGCGCCGCCGTTGCCGGCGTTCAGGTTGAAGTAAAGCGTGACCGTGGAGCCTGACGCGAACCAGGCGTGGTTCGTTTGCGGGTTGAGGTTGACGAAGTTCTCGTAGACGTTGGGGATGTCGTTGCCCGCCCAGTCGAGCTGCCCGCTGATGAGCGCGTCGCTGGCCGCGGCGTTCGTCGCAATCGAAGGAGTGTCGATTTCAGATTCGGGTGGAGTTCCACCCCAGTAGCTGGGGTTCGGCTTCCACTTGATCAATGAGCTGGAGTAGCTGGCCAGCATGAAAGGCCCAGTGCCTACCGGGACCTTGATCGTCATGGTCGGGTTCTGCGCGACCTGCGCCGCCACCGACGCCTTGAGGACGTAGGTGTGCCCGAGGATGGTCGACAGAGAGGTGTACTGCGGAGAGGTGAAGTGAAGAGTGACGTTGTTGGCATTGACCGTTGCGTCGGATGCCTGGTCGGGCACTCCGAACACGTTGGCCTTCGGATTCGCGAGCATCTTGAAGGTGGCGGCGACGTCGGCCGGACCGAACGATGAGCCGTCATTGAACTTGACGTTCTGGCGGATCGTCATCTGGAGGTCCTTGCCGCCGTTCGCAAACTGGAAAGCCGTTGCCAGCCAGGGGTGGATGCCCGCCGCGGTCGGGTCGAGCTCGTCGAATTCGACCAGCGGTTCGTTAACCAGGCTCCGGGTGCCCATGGCGGACGTAACTGAGTTGGAGTCGTACGGGTTGAAGTCTTCCGAGAAGGTAACTCCGGTGGTCGGCTCGGCGATGAGAGCCTTGCCTCCCGATGTCGTCGCCGGGTTTGACTGCTGACAGGCGCCCAACGCAAGGGCGGCCACGCCAAGCAGACTTGCCAAAGGTCGCCAATTCATAGGTATGTCACCTCCGTGACGCACTGCGCGTTCGCAGTGGACTGCTGCTGGGGACACCGGGACACGCGCGCCACCACACCCCCGCGGCAACGGCCGGCGGAGACCGAAACGCACGACGAAAATCCATCCATCCTCACCTCTTTGATTTCTCTGTTTCGAGTGATCCGGTCGCGAGAACTCCGTTTTCGCTGGCCTGCCGCTCAGCGGGGTCGACATGCAGCCAGCACGCCGCGATGTGGTCCGGCGAGACCTCGATGCTGGGCGGCGCCTTGTGCTTACAGACCTCCATCACGTGCGGGCATCGCGGGTGGAAGCGGCACCCCGTCGGCGGCGCAAGCAGGCTGGGCGGTGCGCCGCTGCCGGCCAGGACGGGAGGCTGCGCCCGATCTGGATCGGGCGCAGCGGAGAGCAGTAGTTGCGTGTAGGGGTGGGCGGGGCGGTCGGTCAGCTCCACACTGGGCGCCGCCTCCACCAGCTGCCCCGCGTACATGACGACGATCGTGTCGGCCAGGTAGCGCGCCGACGCGATGTCGTGCGTGATGTAGAGGATCGCGAGGTTCTCTCGGTCGCGCAGGTCGGCCAGCAGGTTGAGCACGCCGAGGCGGATCGAAACGTCGAGCATCGACACGGGCTCGTCCGCGATCAAGACGCGGGGCTTGACCGCCAGGGCGCGGGCGATGGCGACGCGCTGCCGCTGCCCGCCCGACAACTCGTGCGGAAACTTGTCGGCGAACTGCCGCGCCGGCTTGAGGGCGACCCGCTCGAGCAGATCATCGACCGTCTTGTCCGTGTTGCCGTTGACGAGGTGGTGGATCTTGAGCGGGCGTTCCAGGTCGTGGCGGACGCGATGCACGGGGTTCAGGGAAGCGAACGGATCCTGGAAGACCATCTGAACCTGCCTCGCATACGAGCGGGGGCGCCCCGCGCGAACCGGCTTGCCGTCGAGCAGCACCGTGCCTTTGTCTGGCTTGGTGATCTCGGCCAGGATCCGCGCGACCGTCGTCTTCCCCGCACCGCTCTCCCCGACGAACGCGGTCACCTTCCGCGCGTCCAGGCTCACGGAAACGTTGTCAACGGCGTGGACGGGCGACTTGCGAGCAAAGAACCCCCGCCCTTGCTTGACCCAGAAGTACTTGGTCAGGTTGCGCCCTTCGAGGACCGGTGCTGTCGTCATTGGATGTTCACCTGAGACAACCGCTCGCGCATGAGGTCCCCCGGCTCAGCAAGTGAGAGCTCGGGTGGTGGAGTTGCGCCATTGCGATGCAGCCAGCACGCGACTTCGCGGTTGGGCCCCGGTATCGACCCGAGCACCGGCACATCGTGCCTGCACTGATCGAGCGCCCACTTGCAGCGAGGATGGAAAGCGCATCCCGAGGGGAGATCCCTGAGGTCGGGAGGTGACCCTGGGATCCCCGCCATCGGGACGCGCTTGCCGTGCATGGGCGGAAAGCAGTGCAGAAGCCCATGCGTGTACGGCAAGCGCGGTGCGCGAAAAAGGGAGTTGGCGGGCGCCCGCTCCATCAATCGACCCGCATACATCACCGCGATGTCATCCGCGAACTCGACCAGCAGCGAGAGGTCGTGGGTAATAAAGAGGGCCGCGAAACCGAGCCGGTCGCGCAGCCCCATCAGCTCTTCGAGGATCTCGCGCTGGGTCACGACATCAAGTGCCGTGGTGGGCTCGTCGAGGACCATCACCTGCGGCTCGAGGGCCAGCGCCATGGCGATCATCGCCCGCTGCCGCATGCCGCCGGACAGCTCATGCGGATAGCTGCGCAGCCGATCGCCATTCATGCCGACCATATCGAGCAGCTCGACCCCGCGCGTATACCGCTGGTCGCGAGACATGTGCGGCCGGTGGGCGCGCAGCATGTCGTCGAACTGCGCCCCAATCGTGGTCACCGGGTTCAACGCGTTGAGCGAGCTCTGCAGCACGACTGCGATCTCCGACCAGCGGATCTCGCGCAGCCGGTGCGGCCCCGCCGCGAGCATGTCGATCGTTTCCTTCGTGTTGTCACCGGTGAATGGCTTTGAGTGGAACAGCACCTGTCCTTCGGTGATGACAGCAGGAGCACGCAGGAGGCGGATGGCGGCGAGGGCAAGCGTCGTCTTTCCGCTTCCACTCTCTCCCGCCAGGCCGAGGACGCGGCCGCGGCGAAGGACGAGGTCGCAGTCTCTCACCGCGTGCACCGCTTGGTCGCCGTACCCGTAATCGACCGACAGGCCGCGGATCTCCAACACGGCGTCGGGCGTGCTTGGCGTTGTGTTCGCGGCCGTCGCAGTCCTTCTCATCACGGGCGTCAGGCCGAGCGTCGCGCTGACGTCGGCGCCGGCTTTCCTTGCAGCTTTTGCCGTAAGACCTGATGTACGCAGGCGTGGGTTGATGAACTCGTCGATTCCAAAGTTCACGAGCGCGAGTCCGGTGCCGAGCAGCGCGACACAGATTCCGGGCGGCGCCCACCACCACCACCAGCCGCCGCGCACTGCGTTGTTGGCGAAGCCTTCGCGCAGCATCTCGCCCCAGTTCCACAGGCCCGGCGGCGAGCCCGTCGGCGAACCGGCGAGGCCGAGGAAGGAAATGGCGACGTAGGCGTAGATCGCCGTGAGTGAGGTAAAGAGAAACGAGGCGGCGACAATCGGGATGAGGTTGGGCAGGATCTCGACGCCGATGATCCGTAAGGATCCCTCGCCGGAGACGCGCGAGGCTTCGACAAAATCACGATTGCGCAGAGACAGGGTTTGCGCGCGCAGCGTGCGCGCTGTGTACGCCCACGTGGTCACGGCGATGATGGCCGCGACGAGCACGAGGCTGGATCCAGCCGACGGCACGTAATCGGCGAGCACGATCAGGAGGGGCAGGCCGGGAATCGCGAGCGATACGTTGGCGACGAGGGAAAGTCCTTCATCGGTCGCGCCGCCGATATAGCCGGCGGTGACTCCGAAGATGATCGAAAGCACAGTCGCGATCGCGGCGGCGAGGAGGCCCACGAACATGGTCGCCTGCGTCGAGGCGAGCAGCTGTGACCATGCGTCCTGCGCGAACACCGTCGTCCCGAGCCAGTGCGCGGCGGACGGGCCTAACGGCAGCGGGTAGTAGCTGGCCGGAAAACCCGAGTCGCCCCCGGTGCCTGGGACCAGGACGTGCCGCACCCAGTTCTGCGTGTCGGTCGCGTTGGGCGAATAGGGCGTGATCCAGCGTCCGATGATCGCGACCACGCTGAACACGCCCAGAATGACGAGCCCCGCTATGACTTTCGGCGAGCGTGGGATGCGGAGCACGCGGGCTCTCTGCAGGGTGGCCGGCGCCTGGGTGAGGGTCGTGCTGTCGATGGTCATGCGGCCTGCCTCGCCCGAGGATCGATCGCGACATAGACGGCGTCGGCGATCAGGTTGGCTACCAGCACGACCAGCGTGATCACCACGAACACGCCCTGCACGAGCGGGTAGTCGAGCTTGCCCAGCGCGTCGAACAGGTGGAATCCGATTCCGGGGTAGTTGAAGACGATCTCGACCAAGATCTGACCGCCGACGACGAGGCTGATGGCGATTGTGAAGTTGGCGACGACCGGGAGAAGAGCGTTGCGCACCGCGTACCAGACCACGGTGCGGCCGGGCAGTCCCTTGGCCTGCGCCACCAGGACAAAGTCCTCGTCCATGGTGGTGATCACCTGGTTGCGGATCGAGAGGATGAATCCGGCCATCGACGCGAGGACCACGGTTGCCGCCGGCAGGATGGCATGGCTGACGACGCTCCCGATGTACGGAAGGTTGGGGCCGGGGGTGGTGGCGTATATGTCGTAGCCGAACAGGCTTGGGAACCACTTCAGCATGGTCCCGGTCTGGCCGAGGACCAGGACCAGGACGATTCCCAGGAAGAAGAATGGAAGCGCCTGGAAGAAAGTCGCGAACGGGATCAGCCAGTCAGTCCAGGAACCCCGTCGCCAGGCGATCAGGGTTCCGATCGCGCTGCCGCCGAGAAATGCCAGCGTGGTCGAGATGCCGAGGAGGACGAGAGTCCAGGGCAGGTAGGAGAGGATGAGACTCCCCACGGGGGCGTTCTCGGACCACGAGTGTCCGAGATCCCCGTGCAGAAGGTTGCCGATGTACTGCGTGTACTGATCCCACATGCTCGTGTGGACGTTGTAGCCGAGCTGCAATTCGATCGCTCTTACGCACTGCGCGTTGCAGTTGCCGGACTGCGAGGCCCGCGCCACCGCCCCGGCCACCGGGTTGCCCGGCACAACGCGCGGGAGCAGAAAGCTGACCGTGACCGCCACCCAGGCGGCGAGCAGGTAGACGCCAAAACGGCGGACCAGCGCGCGCATCGCTAGATGCCATCCCTCGCGGCACGGACCGCGCGACTCGCGCACCCGCAGCTCTCGCGAATGATCAGTTGCACGGGAAGGACCACGTCGGAGTCGCCTTTGCCGGTGCTGATCTTGGAATAGAGGACGTCGAACGCGGTCGCGCCAAGCTCCTGCATGGGCTGGCGCACGGTGGTCAGCGGAGGATGCAGGTGGCGAGCCACAGGCACGTCGTCGAAACCCGTGACCGCGACGTCATGCGGGACCCCGATCCCGCGGCGGGCGAGGGCGTACATGGCTCCGAGAGCTGTCTGGTCGTTGGCGCAGACGATTGCGCGCGGCAGTTTTTCTCCGGCGTTGAGCAGCCCATCGATGACCTTGGCGCCCCCGGCCGCGCTGTAGTTCCCTTGCCAGCTGCTCCCGACATGGACTACGGCGCCATGCGACACGGCCTCGAGCTCGAAGGCCCGGGCGCGCGCTCGGTTGTCAGGACTGTCGGTGCGTCCCGACAGGTAGGCGACGCTCTGGTATCCGTGGTCGACGATGAGATGCCGGACCAGGGCGCGCATCCCCGCCTCGTTGTCACACCTGACGTTCATCGCACCCCGTACCGGGGTGCCGGCCAGGGTGACGAGGGGGACCGTGCTCGCCAGCCGGGTCACGCCGGCCGCCGGCAGCATCCGGTCGTGCAGGATGATCCCGTCCGCTTTGCCCGCGACCCCGGAGATGCGCGTGGATGCGTTCTCATCGTTGAACCCGACCGAGCTCATCAGGACGTCGAATCCACGGCGCTGCGCGGCGACGTCGATGCCGCGATTGATGACGTCAATGAAGAGCAGGCTTTCGTCCTCGTCCTCGAAATGCGTCTCGTCGCCGCGACGGAAGACCACTCCCACGACCTCTTTGAGTCCGTTGGACAGCGCACGCGCTGCGCCGTCGGGCACGAAGCCGAGCTCGGTCACCGCGCGGATGACGCGCTCGCGGGTGCTCGCCCGCGGTGTGCCCTGGCGGTTGAGGACCCGGGAGACGGATGCGATGGAAACGCCGGCCCGCCTCGCGACGTCATAGATCGTCAGCGGTCCTTTTGGCCTTTTCGGTTCGGGCAAATTCGGTGTGCGCTCCAACCGACGGGGCGACTGGCACTGTAAGCGCTTACCGGTAAGCGCTTACAGGATTATATGGACGTCATGCGAGTTGTCAAGACCGAAGATCGGCGGGCGCGCGGCAGGCCCATTTCGCGCGCCTGACGCCACCCGTGCGGAATCTGCGGCCGAGTTCGGCTCGGCTGACGCCAGACGTGCGGAATCTGCTTCGGAGCTCGGCGCGGTTGACGCCAGGCCTGCGGAGTTGGATTGCCTGGGCTTAAGGTCGAATCATGCCAAGTGTTCTCTACCGGACCGATTTGGTCACGCCGCCCGAAGTGGCGGCAGATCCGAGCGGGCTCATCGTGCCGGAAAACCTGCAAGGGCAGACCGAGCATTTCTCTGTGTATGCCGATCCCGCGCTGGGAGATGATGGGCGGCAGGACGCGCAGGGCGTGCTCGACAAGTGCGAGGGCGACTACACCACGGTGTTCAGCTACTTTGGCGGGCTTGCAGCCGGGCCATTCAACGTCATTCTTTTCTCGAATTCCGGCG
>Ga0209161_10002655_pt1 | contig 14626 bp, 8 predicted proteins | sample GraSoiAngelo_155_FD_186169 | JGI IMG/M metagenome (GOLD analysis project Ga0209161, IMG submission 186169) | Grasslands soil microbial communities from the Angelo Coastal Reserve, California, USA - 14_1009_13_30cm (SPAdes) (version 2) | ecosystem: Environmental > Terrestrial > Soil > Grasslands ...
CACAGCTGCGGATCTTGCGCAACACCATGAAGGATATGGGCCAGTCGGTGGCCATCCGGTTACGCGGGCAGAAGAGTAATCGAGATGCCATCGGCTCGGCAGTAACAGTCGAAGCCGAGGGACATCGTCAGACCAAGTATCTACAGGCCGGTTCCGGGTTTCTATCGCAGCACAGCAAGGAGCTTTTCTTTGGCGTTGGAAAAGTCCCAGGAACTGTACGTGCCTCGATTCGCTGGCCCAGCGGGTTGACTCAGGCATTCGAGCATTTGCCTGTTAACCATCGAATTGAAATCCAGGAGGGTTCCGACAAACTTGTGGCCAATCCCTTTCAGATTTCGCCTGCTTCTTTCGCGCGGACTGGCAAATCGCTGAAGCTGGAACTTCTTTCTTCGTCAGCGGAAACATGGCTCATCGAGCCTGTGAGCGCGCCGGAGTTTTCCTTGCCCGACCTCGCGGGCAAGACGCAGGAACTGCGGTCGTTGCGAGGCGCCCCGCTACTTCTCCATTTTTGGGCAACCGCGTTTCCGCCCTGCCACGAACAATTGCAACTCTTGCAGAAATATCAGCCAACTTTCGCTGCCGGCGGCCTTCGCATTCTTGGCATTAACGTGGATGATCCTGGCGATGCACAAATGGCGCGAACATTCGCTGCTAAAGAAGCGCTAAGTTTCCCCAACGTGGCCGCAACCCAAGAGCTAGGGGGCATCTACAACATCATTTACCGTTACCTGTTCGACCGTCGCCGGGATCTGCCTATTCCGACTTCTCTCCTGCTCGACAAGGACGGCATGATTGTTAAGGTTTACCAGGGACGGGCGCATCCCGAGCGGCTGCTGGAAGACTTGAGATCGTGCCCGCGCACGCAAGCCGAGCGTATTCAGAGGGCGCTTCCTTTCAATGGGGTGCTCTACCAGCGTGCGTTTCAGCGCAACGACTTCACTTACGGGGTGGCCATGTTCCAGCGCGGATATTTGGAGCAGGCAGCGGCGTCATTTAAACAGGTCATCGCGGCCAAGCCGGAAGATCCCGAGGCCTATTACAATCTGGGAACGCTCTATCTCCGGAAAAACGATTTGCGCGGCGCGCGCCAATATCTCGATCAGACCGTCAAGCTGCGTCCGGATTATCCGGAGGCGTGGAACAATCTGGGAATGGTGGCCGCGCAGGAAAGCCAGGCGGACGAAGCTATCCGCGACTTCAAACATTCACTGAGCTTGAGGCCAAGCTATGCCATCGCGCTTACGAATCTTGGGAACGTGTATCGGCGGCAGGGTGACTTAGACGAGGCGGAAAAACTCTTGAGCCGCGCGATGGAAATTACGCCCGATGATGCGGAGATCAACTACAGCCTCGGAATGCTCTACGCGCGGCAAAACCAGCTCGAAAAAGCTGCTCGGTACTTGGAAACCGCAGTGACCTTGCGGCCGGATTATCCCGACGCGCTGAACAACCTGGGCGTCCTTTTTGTCCGTGAACGGCGAAATTCCGACGCAGAAGAGCGATTCAAGACGTGCATTCGCGTCGCTCCAAACTTTGACCAGGCCTATCTTAATCTGGCCCGCCTTTATGTGATTTTGGAGGAAAAACAAAAGGCCAAAGAGGTATTGCTCGCGCTGCTGCAACAACAACCGCAGCACAAGGTGGCTCAGAAAGAACTGGAGATGCTACAGTGACCTTGCGGCAACTGCGATCAGAGCACTCAGGGAGGCATACTGGAGGATGAAGTTCAGTGTTTCAATGCGGCCTTCATGGAGGTTTACGGGTAGAAGGCCCAGATTTAAGGGCATCCTCCTGCTGTCCCTGATTTTCTTGTTTCCCGGAGTATCCGAAGCGCAGCAATCTGTCCCCAGCAGGAAAAATGCCACGCCAACGGGGAAAATCCAATCACATTTTCCGGAAGTGGAAGAACTGCTTCGCCAAGGCCTGATAGAACAAGCCAAAGAAAAAATTCAAGAAGAGCTCCAGCGAAATTCCTCCAGTGTGGAGGCGTACAATTTGTTGGGAATTATCTACAGCGACCAAAAAGAATACGCCAACGCCTTGGAAGCGTTTCAGCATGCGCTGAAGCTTGACCCCCACTCCACGAGAACTCGCAACAACCTCGGGAACGTGTATGTCGCCGAGCGAAAACCAGATCTAGCCGAGAAAGAGTTCCGGACAATCTTGGGTCTGGATCCCGCGAATCGTGATGGCAACTACAACTTGGGCCTGGTCCTGATGGCCAAGGGCCAGCCTACCGAAGCCATTGTCCACTTTCAGCGTGTGCGCCCCGCGAACGTCCAAACTCGGTTCAACCTTATTCGCGCGCTTCTCCAGGCTCGCAGAACTGCCGAAGGTCTGAAAGCTGCAACCGAGCTGTCCGCTCAGAATAAGGAGGACGTCCAACTGCATTTCACTCTTGGCGTGTTGCTGGCTTCTGAAAAACAATACCCGGCAGCCCAACTCGAACTGGAAAAGGCCATTGCGCTGCAGCCGGAAACGTTCGAGATTCTCTTTAATCTTGGACAAACTTATCTTCGCGGTGGCGACTACGCGAAAGCCGAGCAGACACTCAATCGGGCGCTGAAATTGAAACCCGATTCACCCGAGACGCTCTATCTGCTGGCGCAAGTCTACGCGGATCAAACGAGAGCAGTTGATGCTCTGGATCTGCTGGTTCGAGCGCACAAGCTGGCTCCTCTGAATACGGACATCATCTTTCTTCTGGCGCGGGTCAGCATGTCGCAGAATTATTTTGAAGATGCGATCCCGCTCCTGGAATCCGGTCTGAAAATCGCGCCGCAGCGTGTCGATCTCTACGCCGCGTTGGGCGAGAGCTATTTCATGTCCGGCAAGGCGGAAAGGGCCATCGAAGAGTTTAAGACACTGATTCAACTGGATCCGTCGCCGCGATCTTACACATTCATGGGACTCTCGTATCGGCATCTAGGGCGCTTCGATGAAGCCCGGAAGTATTTTCAAGAAGGACTCAAGAAGGATCCGCGCAACGCCTCCTGTCTGTTCAACCTAGGCTACATCGAGGAGCGTCAGGGAAATCACACGCGCGCCGAGGAGTTGTTTCAACAAGCGCTTCGCTCCAACCCCGATTTTTCCGAAGCGCTCTTGGAATTGGCGAATCTGCGAATTGCCAACAAGAGATTGGAAGAGGCCGCGGAGCTGCTTCGACGATATGTGAAAGCCAGCCGCAACGCCGCCTCGGGATATTACAAGCTGGCAATGGTCGAGAGGAGCCTCCATCAGCTCGCGGCCGCACAGAGGGATTTAAGCGTTTTTCAGACGCTTTCGAAAGACCCTTCGCCGGGGCCGTACCCGTACCAACATCTTTTCGACTACCTTGATAACCGCTCCAGCCTTTCGCCTCAGGCGCGGACTCAACTGGATTTGACCGAGCTGACCGAGCAGATTCAGAAACATCCGGACCAGCCGCAAGACCTCTACCTGCTGGCCGAAGCTTATCTGAAACTGGGAAAACTCGAGGATGCTCGAAAAACCATTGCGCAGCTTGATCAGATCAGCTCAGGCGACTACCGCACACAGACCGGAGAGGGTGTACTGCTGGCCCGCTACCGTTTGTACGACGACGCCATTCAGCATTTCCAATCGGCCTTCGGCGCCAACCCGGATTCCGACGACGTGAAATTTGATTTGATGGATGCCTACTTTCGCAAAGGCCTCTACCCGCAGGCGCTCGAAGCTTCGCAGCAAGTTTCGCCGGCGGGTCAACAGGACGATGCTTACCTGGCGCTGCTCGGTGACATCCATGCGCGTCTGGGCGACACGGCCCGCGCCAAAGGAATTTTCCAAGAGGCCATCCGCCGCAATCCTGACAACGACCAGTATTACCTGTCGCTGACTCTCGTCGAACTCCGCGAAAATAATGTCAGCGGCGCCGAAAAGACGTTGCGGAAAGGTCTGGCGCGAATTCCCAGCTCCGGAAAAATCCTCTGGGGCTTGGGAATTGTTTCGGTGTTGGAAGGGAAGACTCCGCAAGCCGCGGAAAACCTCGAGCGCGCCGTGGACCTTTTGCCCGAATGGCCCGGGAGCTATTCCACGCTGGGCGTTTTTTATTATCAAACGGGAGAAATTACCAAAGCCCGGGAAGTGCTGAATCGTTTCAAGGGCAGCAACGCAGCCGGTGGTTTGGATGTGAATCGTATTGAAGAAGCGCTGGACCAAGCCCCGGTGACGTCGTCTTCGCTCCGCGAACCCATGCCCATGGTTGCCAGGCAGCAGCTGCTTCAACTGGCGTTGTCGCTCGCTGACCGGACACTGTGAGCAGACCAGGGATGGGGAAAAGCACAACGAGCAGCAGGGCATTCAAGCTTACAAACAACTGGAGCGCAATCCTCGCACTCAGTGCGATGAGTGTTGCCGCTATCCAACTAAGAAGTTCCGCTGGGCAAGCTGCTAAAACGCAGGACGCGCGAATCACGGTCCGGTATACCGATGTTCGACAAGCAGCCGGAATCACGTTTCGCCAGGATTCCACGCAAACCGAAGAAAAGTATTACCTCGAAACGATGGGCACCGGCGTCGGCTGGATTGACTATGATCAGGACGGCCTCATGGATCTATACTTTGTACAATCAGCAGCCACCGACATTTACAAACCGCCGCATCCTCTGCGCTCGGCGCTTTACCACAACAATGGTGACGGAACGTTTACCGATGTGACGGAAAAAGCCGGCGTCGGCGGTGCGGGCCACTATGGTCAGGGAGTCGCCGTCGGCGACTTCGACAATGACGGCTATCCCGACCTGTACGTCACCGGCTACGGCCGCGCAATCCTTTATCACAACAACGGCGACGGAACATTTACCGACGTCACTTTCAAAGCCCGTGTCGCCGACGAAGGCCAGTGGTCAACCAGCGCCGGATGGTTCGATTACGATAAGGATGGCTGGCTCGACCTGGTGGTAACGAATTACATCGAGTGGACGCCTAAGACAAATCTGTGGTGTGGCGAGCGCCGCCCTGGTTACCGCTCTTACTGCAATCCCGGCAACTACAAAGGGCAGAAGACCAAGCTTTATCACAATAATCACGACGGCACGTTTACCGACGTCAGCGATGTGTCCGGTGTTGGCAAGCCCGAATCCAAGGGCATGGGGGTCGTTCTCGCCGATTTTAACAATGACGGCTGGGGAGACATCGCTATCGCCAATGATACTTGGCCGAATTTTCTTTTCCTCAATAAGCACGACGGAACGTTTCAGGATGCTTCCTTCGTCTCCGGTTTGGCGGCGAGCGAAGACGGCCGCTACGAAGCGGGCATGGGCATTGACGCCGCGGACGTGGACGGTGATGGTTGGCAGGATGTCTATGTCACGCACCTCGATTTTGAATTGAATCGTCTCTACCACAACAACCGTGATGGAACGTTCGACGACTGCACCTATCGCTCCGGCATCGGCAACAAAGCCATGCTGTTGAGCGGTGTGTCCACGAAGTTTCTGGATTACGATAACGACGGCTGGCCCGATATTCTGCAGTTGAACGGCGCCATGCTGGACAACGTGAATCTGTACCACAGCGAAGTGTCCTACCAGGAACCGCTGTTGATGCTCCGGAATTTGGGACAGGGTCGGTTTGAAAAAGTTTCGGATTCTTTAGGCCCAGACTTCATCCGCCCCATCGCTGGCCGGGGCCTGGCTACGGCTGATTTCGACAATGACGGGGACATGGACATCGCCATCAATAATCGCGGTGACTATCCGGAGCTTCTTGTCAACAATGGCGGCAACGCCAATCATTGGCTGGAAATTCTGCTCATTGGTACAAAATCGAATCGCGATGGAATTGGCACTTCTCTGAAGCTCACTTCCGAAGGCGTCACCCACGTCGAACAGTCCAAAGGCGGCATGAGCTACATGTCGGCAAGCGATCCACGAATTCATTTTGGCTTGGGCAAGCGCGCGAAGATCGAATCTCTGGAAATCACTTGGCCGAGCGGGCAGATAGACAGGCTGACGACTGTGCCCATCGACAAGATCATCGCCGTCAAGGAGGGCGCGGGAATTGTGCCTCGCAATTTTCCCAAGGTGCCAGGTAAATGAAGAGAGACAGCCGAAGACGCTCTGCAAGCGAATTGGTTCGGTCGCCAAATTGCAGCTCGGCAACTTGCGCCCCGGGTGATCACTGACTATGAATCTCTTGCGCCGCCGATTTCTCGGCTCGTCCTTAATCGTTCTTGGCAGTTCACTATTAGAGGCGCTCGCAACTCCGCTCTGGAGATGGCCTGGCACGAAGCGCCTCGAAGCGGCAACTCTTCCAATTCCATCCACTTCAAATTCACCGGCAGCCTCGCCGGTCCAGTTCGTCGACGTAGCTCGCGAGGCCGGCCTAACCGTTCCTAATGTCTGGGGCGGCGCCGAGCACAAAAAATACATCATCGAAGCGAAGGGCAGCGGACTGGCTTTTTTCGATTATGACAATGACGGCTGGCTCGACATCTATCTCACGAACGGAACCCGCATCAATACCGACTGGCCACCCGGCAAAGCTCCCACCTCGCATCTTTACAAGAACAATCGCGATGGAACCTTCACCGACGTCACAGAAAAGTCCGGCCTCGCCCGCACCGGCTGGCAGACAGGCGTCTGCGTCGGCGATTACGACAACGATGGCTGGGACGATCTCTTCTGCTGCTTCTGGGGACACAACATCCTTTTTCACAACAGTGGCGACGGCACCTTCACTGATGTCACGCGCAAAGCCGGCGTCTACGACGACCAAATCCGCTGGGGAGCCGGATGTACGTGGCTGGACTACGACCGCGACGGCCGTCTCGATCTCTTTGTCTGCAATTACATCAAGCTCGATCGGGAAAAAACTCCCTCCAAGACTGACCCGCCGCAGTGTCAGTGGAAAGGCGTTCCCGTAATGTGCGGTCCGCGCGGTTTAACCGGCGACACCAACGTTCTCTTCCACAACAACGGCGACGGCACCTTTACCGATGTCTCCGCGAAGTCCGGAATCCTCAAGCCCGGCCCTCGGTATTCCATCACAGCCGTCTCCTATGATTTTGATAATGACGGCTGGCCCGATATATATGTCGCCGTGGATTCCGAACCCAGTATGCTCTTCCACAACAACCACGACGGTACTTTCACCGATGTCGCGGTCATCGCCGGCTGCGCCTACAGCGAGAACGGCCACGAACAAGCCGGAATGGGCGTTGCCGTCGCCGATTATGACGGCGACGGATGGCTTGATATTTTCAAGACCAACTTCGCCGACGACACGTGCAACCTCTATCACAACAACGGCGACGGAACCTTTAGTGACGTTACATTCTCCTCGGGCATCGGCATCAACAACCAGTACGTTGCTTGGGGTTGCGGCTTCATTGATTACGATAATGACGGCTGGCCGGACATCCTGCAGATCAATGGACACGTCTATCCCGAAATCGAGGGACATGAGCTTGGGCAGACCTACAAAAATCCACGCTTGGTCTACAAGAACATGGGTGAAGGCCGCTTCAAGGATGTCTCGTCAGAAATGGGACCTGGTATCAGCGAGCGCTTCTCCAGCCGCGGCGCAGCCTTCGGGGACTATGACAACGATGGCGACATCGACGCTCTGGTTCTGAACATGAACGACCCGCCTTCACTGCTTCGCAACGACGGCGGCAACCAGCAGAATTGGATCAAGATCAAGCTGATCGGCACAAAGTGCAATCGCACCGCCATCGGCGCGCGCGTGCGGGTTGTCACCGGCAAGCATGCCCAGATGGATGAAGTCCACAGCGGCTCAAGCGTTATGTCGCAGAGCGATCTGCGCCTGCACTTCGGTTTGGGAAAAGCTCAAACGGTAGAGCTCATCGAAGTCAAATGGCCGACCACGCAGAAAGTCGAGCAGCTCAAGCAGGTGAAGGTGAATCAGATATTGACCATCCGCGAAGGCAGCGGGATCGTAGCACCCCTCAACTCCAAGACTAAATAGAGTATTCCGATTTTCAAGGTGGTGAAAGGGCTGCCGGCTGGTCCTGTAAAATAATCAGGAATTGTCGAAGTTCCCGCCTGCGGCTCTCGATTGCAGCGGTTTGCGCTTTTTCAATCTTCTCGTACGCCCGAAATTCCTGCTGTGCTTTCGATTCTTCGCCAATCCGTTTGTAGGCGGAACCCAGACGGTAGTGGGCTTCGCCGAGCTGGGGGTTTACTTCGATGGCCTTCTTGTAATCGCGAATGGCCTGCTCGAAATCGCCCCGCTCGGAATGCAAAATCCCAAGCTGTAAATATGCCTCGCCAAGTTGGGGATCAATGTTCACCGCTTTTTCGAGCAACGCTTCAGCCTGCTGCAAGCCCGCGGCATTTTTCTCCGATCCCCGGTCGCGTTTCCACAGCGTCACTCCGTAATAATAATTTGCGAGAGCATTCCCAGGCTGTTCCTGCGCAAATCGTGCTAGCTTTTGTTCCACACACGCCAGCACTCCGGTCGCCGCCTTCTCCATTTTTCCCAGGAAAACGTAAGGCGCAGGATCCGCGGGTTTCAAATCTGAAGCTTCGCAGAGCCGCCCCGCTGCCTCCTCCCTTTTGCCCTCGGCGTACAGCGCTGCGCCAAGCCCCGCCAGCATTCTCGCGGAGTCCGGATGCGCGTGAGATCCCTTGGTGAAAACTTCTACCGCCGGTCCATCCGCTCGGTGAAGCAACAACTCCGTGCCCCACTCGAAGTGATTCTGCTCGCTAGGATCCATCAGAGCCGCCCGCTCATATTCCCGTACCGCTTCCAGTGGATCACCCAATCGTTCGTTGAGTTCGCCCATCAACCGATGCCCGTTGGCAGTATCCGCCTTCGCCAGCATCGTTCGCACTTGCTCACGAGCTGCAAGCAGTCTTTCCTGAGATTCGCCGTAGTTCAGTGACGGCGCCCCGGCTTTGGTATCCCCTGTCGATTTTTCAACCAACCCTCCGTTTTTGAGCGCCACCGTTTCCTTTGCCAGCGCTTCACTAGTTCTTGCATTCACGTCCGACCCATGCATCCCCGTATTATTCCAATCCGTGACTCCTGCAACCGTGAAGCTCGGCTTGTCTTCAAATTCCATCGCTCCCGCCGCAGAGCCCGAAGAAGAGGGTGTGCCTGAACCGCCAGGATGATCCGCTGTCAATTCTAAGACCAGATCTACGCGCTTCTTGTCTCCCGCGATTAGAACCAAGGGATTCGAGACGCCCTCGCACCATCCCGATATTTTCGCCCTCAGCGTATATACTCCTGGGCGCACTCCCGAAAAAACAAAACTCCCATCTGCCTTGGTCTTCGTCTCAAGAGAGTTCGACCGCTCCTTTTCCTCCAGCAGAACAGATGCCCCCTTAAGCAGCTTGCCAGCCGAGCTGCGGACCGTGCCCTCCACAATGTTCGCCTCTCCCTGCGGTAGGGAAGCACTTTGCGCCCAGACCACCCCACTAAAAATGCCCAGCAGCACGCCAACTTCAGCGATGAGGGCCACAAGAAATTGCTTTTTCAGTGGATTAGTTGCGTCGAGGACTTTGCGCGAGAAATTCATCATGCAGACCATCTCACTTGTGGGGAACCAGCGTCCTACCTCGTTTGCGCATTTGAAGGCATTCTATCCCCGGTTATTACCGCCCGCAAAGGGTCTCAGACGGGCCGTGGGGCGCGTGTTACAGGCAAACTCTCCCCCGAAGCTCCGATTACAGGTTAATCCAGCTGGCAACTCGATCTGCACCCAACACGCCGCGAAATCGTTGAGGAGAGTTCAGGAGGCCAGTGATGGTCGAGGATGTACTTGGCGCTCGATCTCGGAAACCTTTCCCGAACGTCTGGACACTTCTAGATCGTAGAAGTTCTGAAGATTGAGCCAAAACTCAGCGTTCGTATGGAAGTATCGCGCCAGACGCAGGGCAGTCTCCGCAGTGATCCGGCGGCGCTCATGCACGATTTCCCCTACGCGCGTCGCGGGAACATGCAGTTCGAGCGCAAGCTTGTTGACTGTCAAGCCAAGCGGCTTCATGAAATCTTCACGCAGGATTTCACCGGGATGCACAGGAGGCATAAGCGTTTCGGTCTTGTTCATCTCTAGCTCCTTGCTTAGTGATAGTCGACGATTTCCACGTCGTAGCAATGGCTATCGCGCCAGACAAAGCAGATGCGCCATTGATCACTGATTCGGATCGAGTGTTGCCCTTTCCGATCTCCTCGCAGCGCCTCCCATTGGTTCCCCGGAGGCGAAGCCAAGACCCGCAATTCTGTCGCCGCGTGGAGTTGGAGCAACTTCCGCAAGGCAACGCGCTCGATGGCGCGGAAACGCCGGCGGTGATGATAGTGGAAAAGCTTGTCTGTTTCCCTCGAGCCAAAGCTCTGGATCACACGTCAACACGCCTCAGTTAGCATGCAGCGGTCAGTTCAAGGGCCGGCAGATATCTGGCCGGAAACTTAGTTAGTTAGATCCGCGTGCGGCTCCTCAAAGCTTCTTTTTTCCCTACTCGGATGGGTCGCCAAAGTGCTCGTTAGGTTCGAGAATCATCACCCCGTGCGGGTAGTCGAAGATGACTGTAAATCGCCGCAGCAGTTGCGCCCCGATGATCCCTGCTAGGCCAGGCGTGGCCAAAATGCCCGAAGTATTTTGGGAAAATTGCGTGAGTGGCATGGAGACCAGGAATCCTCCGAACCTAATAGCCGGCACCCATCCAAGGCGGGCACTGAGCTCGCCTCCCACGGCAACCACATTGGGGACTTCCATGGTCTCCTGTGCCGATAGAAACTCTGGATGTGCTTCGCTGAAGGCCTTCGTGAGCCAAAGCGCGGTCGTCGCGCCGGAATCGATCAAGAAGATACCGGTGATTGCTGTCCCGTCTTGCGCCACTACCTGCGCCCGAACACTCGGTATGTTGTCCCAGATAAACTGGAGTGGCAAACGCTGACCCGAGCCGGAGTACGAGTAGGTTGTCGGATCGTGGAGATGAAGGACTTGGTTTGCGTAATCGATTTCAACAACATAGTTGCGGAATACATTGGAGCCGAGGAATCCATCAGTACTTCGGCCCACTTCACGCGAGAACCACTCTAGAGGCAGCGTCGCCACAGTTTGATCGCCGAGCTCTGCCCCAGCAAAACTGATGGTGGCGTGGCTGGCGAATGCCAACTTTTGGGCGGACCCTTGCCCGGGTCCATAAGCATTCCCTTCACCAAGGAACCGAATCCCCAGGGTCTTCGATACCGGCTCGTCGAAGACCGTGACACTCGAACCCGTGTCCAACATCATCCAGAGAGGCTGTGAGCCGTTGAGGCTTGCCTGCATGTAGATCAGACTGTCCGCGAGCTGAAAATAAATCGGCGCGGAAATGGCGTCCGAGATCGAGTGAGAGCGCGGAATCCCTCCGCTGGCTGCGGAGTGGCCGGATGCGATATGCATTTGCAATTGGGCTTCGGAGGTGCTTGTCTGGGAGCTGTCTCCCGAGCATTTGCTGTTGTTCGCATCGATCAGAGCCTCAGGCCGCTCGCTGGCAGCCGCTAAAGCCAAAACAACCTTCTTGCCGGTTACGACTGGCCGGCCGTTGGCGCTTTGTGCATTGATTGTTGTGGCGTAGTGCAGCCGAAGAATCCGGGCTGATCCACCGAAATCGACTCCGCGAGTGAAAATTGCTGTGTAGCGAAAGAACCATCTCATCTCCCCTGCCTTCACCGAGAAGGGGAGCAATGCCAGGAACAGGCTGAATATCCAAACCATTCTAGGAAAGAAGAGATTTCTCTTTTTCATGATTCTGCCACTATGGGTGGCCCTTCAATTCGAACGTAATGGTCACGAGCAATCGCACGGGAAAAGCCTGGCCGCTGATGATGGTCGGCTCGTACTTCCATTGGCGGAGGGCTTGCATTGCCGCCATTACGAGGAGCGGGTTTCCGGACACCGCCCGCATTTCCACTACATTTCCCTGCGTGTCGATCACGGCATCGATCACCACCGCGCCGTTGACCCTAGCCTGTCGGGCAAGGAGGGGATAGACCGGGTCTGGCCCAAAGATAACTCTCGGTGCCTTATATCCCTTACCGATGCGAATCGGACCCTTCGGCGCCGAATCGATCGGCGCTGTAGGGACAATGCTCGAAAGGACTCCGCCGATCACGCCACCAGGCTGTCCTCCAGGAACCCCACCAGGAACGCCCTCGCCTGGAACAATGGCAGCCGCCAAATCGTTTCCGCCCAGTTCTTCGGTGAGGCGCGCGACCTGATTCGGTATGACTCTTGGCGTCACCAACTTCCCTTCCGCGGATAACGCCCTCCGTTTCGGGGCCACCGACCGTGCCGACGCGGGTGGCGGAGGTGGAGCAGGCGCGGGAGGAGGTGCCGCGAGCAGCGTCCTATTGAACTGATGAACATCGATCGCTTCGCTGAAGTAAAGCGGAAGCAAAAGCAGTACTGCCAGAAGAAGGAGTTGTACCGTTGCAGAAACAACAAAATCACCCGCGCGGCGCGGTGGTCTAGTCGGACTATTCTCCAGCATCGCCTCCGCGAACAACTCCTTACCATGAGCAAGACCAGCTGGCCCCGACTCACAAACGAATGCCGGAGTGCCTCCGATCGGCCCATCCTTCAACCTTTCTTGACCGCTCACGATGTCAGCCAACTTGACGTCGACGAGCACCAGAAACCTTGGAACTATCACTTTCTCTCCTTCTTCAATATCAAGCGTTGTTGAACGCACGTATACCGGATGGAGCCTGACTCCATCTCGATTCGCGTAACCCTGGCTTGACTGCTTTCCTTAGCGACCCGCAGAGTGAACTTCGATGCATGTTTTGTTTTCACTGGCCGGTGATGCAGGTGCGGTCAGCGGCACAGTCTTTTGACGGGCTTCCTGGTGTCCCGGGTGTTTTTGAGAGGGCGTCAGGTAGCTAAAGGTCACTCCTAGCTCCGGGACCTCGAATGTCTGGACGGTGTACCCCACCGCGGTGTCCACCAGGTTAAACTGTGGGCGTTCAGAAACCACTCCCTGATCGGCTGTAGCCGCCGTGATGATGGCACCAACTCCCTGTCCCCAGATGTATAGTCTGTAAGGAGCGCTGTTGGATGGGAGAGCGAAAGTGTAATCGCCGGGCGGCAGGGTGACACCCTCCCAGTGAGTCTCAACTGCCAGCGTGAATTTCCCTTGGTACCCATTCTGCGCGTTTCCGGCAGTCGCCAATGTGCCCAGCGCAAGAGTAGACAAGCCTAACTTCGTAAAAAATTTCAAGTATCGAGCCCAGATCAAATCAAATCTCCTTGTTCGACGAGGTTTTGAATTTCGAAACATTTTATTGTCTTCAGCGTGTAAGACCACGCATGCTCTCGGATAATTCCCCTATCCAGGGACATCTAAGAGGCGGGAATAAAATTGTGTGTAGTTCGGTTGCCAAGTTATGTGTCTTTGTCAGCCGATCCGCGTAGAGAACGAAGTGATGGAAACGACTCCTCGAACGGGACCCACTTCAAGAGGCCGTTCAGTCGTGCGTAGACGAGAATGGCTCGCACTACCCTGGTCACCAGGCCGGGGTGGTTTCCAGATTTCTCCGAGGCGGAGGCCAGCGGAGTCACGTGTTTTTTTTGCGCTTGACATACGAATTATTAGTACTATAAAACTCTCATCCATGAGACCAAAGCACACCACGCTCACCCCCCAGGAACTCGAAATCATGAAACTCGTCTGGCAGCGTGAGAGCGCCACCGTCCGCGATATTTATGAAGCCTTGCGGGAGCGTCGCAAAATCGCCTACACGACGGTGATGACGATGATGAAAATCCTCGAAACCAAAGGCTATTTGAAGAAGCGCCGCCAGGACCGCGCCTTCCTCTACCGCCCCACCCGTCCGAAGAACCAGGTAATCGGCGGTATGATCCGCGAGTTCATCGATCGCGTCTTCAACGGCTCAGCTGAACCGCTTCTCGTCCATCTCGTCAAAGCGCGTCACATCCGCGAAAAAGATTTGCAAGGAATTGTGCGCATGATCGAGGAAATAAAATGAGCGTCCGTGATGTGGTCAAAGGGGTCCGGAGTTGCCAATGAATATGCCTTTGTGGTTTTCCAACCTCCTGTTTTGGAGCGCCCAAGTAGCGCTGCTCGCCCTCGCCGCCGGATTTCTCCCGGGCCTTTTCCAAATTCGTCAGCCCCGAGTACTACTGGCGTATTGGCGGGCAATTCTTGGCCTCAGTCTGGTGCTTCCATTTGTGGAGCCCTGGCATCGGATGCAAAGCAGTGGCTCGATTGCCTCCACGCCTCGCCTGGGGAACATCAGTGCCATCCCAGCATCCAATCCGGCAGTTACCCACTGGCATTTCTCCAGCTTCCCAATCATCGCCGAGATTCTCGGCGTCGCAATTCTGGCCGGAATCGCCGCTAGGTTTGTAATCCTCGCACTGGGACTCCTGAAACTTCGACAATTTCGCCGGGCTTCTTCGCCGAACTCGCTATCGGCTGAATCCGCCGCCGCTCTCGATCAAATGCGCGCTCAGTTGAGGGCCCGCGCCGAGTTTCGCCTTTCCACCGATGTAGATTCGCCCGTCACTTTCGGCCTCGCGGCGCCAGTGATTCTCTTGCCCGAGCGGTTCCTGGCCATGAACGCGCAGTCCCAAGCCGCGATTGCCTGTCATGAATTGCTCCATGTCCGACGCCACGATTGGGCGCATCAC
>Ga0209161_10002658_pt1 | contig 14623 bp, 13 predicted proteins | sample GraSoiAngelo_155_FD_186169 | JGI IMG/M metagenome (GOLD analysis project Ga0209161, IMG submission 186169) | Grasslands soil microbial communities from the Angelo Coastal Reserve, California, USA - 14_1009_13_30cm (SPAdes) (version 2) | ecosystem: Environmental > Terrestrial > Soil > Grasslands...
GGACCGCGACGACGGAGCACCCGCGGGACTCCAGTCCGCCCTCCGCGCGGGTCGCAGTGGCGCGCCAGCTCGCCACGACGCGGCCGCCGGAGGACGCGGTCGCCTCGACGTCGAAATGGAGATCTGGAAACACACTGAGCCAGTGCCGCATGGCGGCGGAGGCCGTCTCGCTCCCGACCAGGTCGCCCCGGGCGGCCTGCCGCCGCGCGGTCCACTCGACCGTGCATGCGGCGTGGAGCACTGTCGAGTACCGAGCGACGTCGTGCTTGTTCCAGGCGTCAAACATCTCGCGGACGAGTTGGGTCTGTTCGAGTTCCGACACGTGTATTCTCCGATTGGGCGACGGCGGTGAGGCTGCGGGAATCGGCTGGAGCGCGCGGGACCCGGGGAGCCTCCTTGGCTCCCCGAGGACGGACGGCCTAGACTTGGAAGTCAACAGCAGTCTGGAGCCCGCGCGGGACCGAAGTCAACGGGAAAAACGCACTGACGGGTTCTCGTCGCACCGCCGGGCTCAGGGATCGGGCCCCGGTCTCAGTACCCTGGCGGGGAACCCGAGGCCCTCGCCGCGAGCTCTGTCACGCTCGCGGCTCAGCCTGTCCACATCTCCACCGTCGTCCACATGCTGGAAATCTGCCCGTCTGACGCGGCGTCGCAGCCGACCCTCGTTGAGAACGACGGTCTGGTCGCTCACCGCGGTCGCATCGGCGAAAATTCCCCAATTCGACGGGCTCGAGCGGACGTGTCCGCGCCCCCGCGCGCCTCCGGCGCGGGGAGAAACGAGGCGCCGACCTTCTGCATCACGCGGCGGCCAACCGTGACGCCACGAGACCTCGCCGAGGCCGGAGGGCTCTCCGGCCAGAGCCGGTCCCGGGCCGCCCCGCGCCGAGGCCGACCCGCGCCGGATGATCCTCGAGGCGCGCGTGTCCGGCGGACGAGCGGGCCCGCCGACGAGCGGGCGCCCGATCACGGCGCCGCGCGCGGAATCGCGTATAGTAGCGGCGATCCGGTGGACGCTCCCGCCGGAGCCTGCCCGCCGACCCCGCGGGACCGGGAGATCACGATGGCACGGACGTGGCGATGACCGTCCTCGAGTTCAGCCTCCTCGTCTGGCTGGGCGCCTTCGCCGCGGGCTTCCTCGGGGCGCTCACGGGGCTCGGCGGGGGCGTCGTCATCACGCCCCTGCTCACGCTCGGGTTCGGCGTCGACATCCGTTACGCGATCGGCGCCTCGCTGGTCTCGGTCATCGCGACCTCCTCGGGCGCGGCCGCGGCCTACGTCAAGGAGGGGTACTCGAACATCCGCATCGGGATGTTCCTCGAGGTCGCCACGACCGTCGGCGCGCTCGTCGGCGCGTTCCTGGCCGGGATCGCCTCCCCGGGGGCGATCGCGGTCGTCTTCGGGCTCGTGCTCCTGTACTCGGCGTACCTCGCCGAGCAGCCGCGGCCCGAGCCGTCGGCCGCCGAGCCGCCGGATCGGCTGGCGAACTTCCTCCGGCTCAACGGGAGCTACCCCACGCCCGACGGCCCCCGGGCCTATCACGTGCGCCACGTGCCGGCGGGGTTCTCGCTGATGTTCGTCGCCGGCGTGCTCTCCGGGCTCCTCGGCATCGGCTCGGGCGCCGTCAAGGTGCTGGCGATGGACCAGGTCATGCGCATCCCGTTCAAAGTCTCCACGACCACCAGCAACTTCATGATCGGCGTGACGGCGGCCGCCGGCGCCGGCGTCTACCTGCGACGCGGCTACATCGATCCCGGCCTGGCGATGCCGATCGTGCTCGGCGTCCTGCCAGGCGCGCTGGCGGGCTCGCGCGTGCTCGTCGGCGCGAAGATTCGCCGGCTGCGCCTCGTGTTCAGCATCGTCGTCGCCGTGCTGGGCCTCGAGATGCTCTACAAGGGTCTGACGGGGCGCCTGTGACGGGGGAGCGGCGGCCTGGGTGGACCGACAAGCGCGTCGAGCAGGTCGTCGGCAATCTGCTGCGGGCGGGCGTCGGGCTCGCGGCCACGGTGGTGCTCATCGGCGGTCTCCTCTACCTCGTCCGTCACGGCGCCAGCTCGCCTCACTACGGCGTGTTCGAGGGCGAGCCGGCCAGCCTGCAGAGCCTCGACGGCATCGCGCGCGCGGCGCTCCGCGGACAGAGCCGCGGTGTCATCCAGCTCGGGCTGGTGCTTCTGATCCTGACCCCGATCGCTCGCGTCGCTTTTTCCCTGTTCGCGTTCGCGCGGGCGTCCGACTGGGTCTTCGCGTCCGTCACGGCGATCGTGCTGGCGCTCCTCGTCTACAGCCTCCTCCTGTGAGGGCCGACCCGGGGCGGCTCCGCGCCAGACCCTCGCCTCGGGGACGGCGCGGCCGGTCCCGGCCGCGCCCGCGCGCCCGCACCCGGGGGCCCGGAGGGCGCCGAGTGGTCACGTGCTTGAGGATCGGGCCGCCTGAGGTAGCATGAGGCCACCGTGACCGACCCCATCACCGTGTCCGTGGTGCAGCACCGGCTGGAGGCGATCGTCCAGGAGATGGGCGAGGCGATGCTCCGGACCGCCTACTCCCAGATCCTCAACTCGAGCCGGGACTTCTCCACCGCGGTCTTCGACGGCGAGGGGCGGCTCGCCGCCCAGGCCGAGCACGTGCCGATCCACGTCGGGGCGCTGCCGTGGGCAGTGGCGGCCATTCGCGACTTCTTCACGGACCGGGTGCGCCCGGGCGACCTCTTCCTCCTCAACGACCCCTACCACGGGGGCAACCACCTCCCGGACCTGACGGTGCTGCTTCCGGTGTTCGTCGACGGCCGGCCGCTCTTCTGGTCGATCAACCGCGCCCACCAGCACGACATCGGCGGCGCCACCCACGGCACCTACAACCCGGCCGCCACCGAGATCTGGCAGGAGGGGATCCGGATCACGCCGCTCAAGCTCTACGACGCGGGCGAGCTGCGCGAGGACGTGCTCACGATGCTCGCGACCAACGTGCGCCATCCGCGCGACTTCCGGGGTGACCTGCGCGCGATGATCGGCTCGGCGCGCGTCGGAGAGCGGCGGCTCCTGCGCCTCGTCGAGGAGTACGGGCTCTCGACCGTCACCGCCGCCGTCGGCGAGATCCTCGACGGCGCCGAGCGCCAGGCGCGCGACTGCATCCGGACCTGGAAGGACGGCGTCTTCCGGGGCGAGGCCTGGCTCGACGACGACGGCCACGGGGAGACCGACATCGCGATCCGGGCGACCGTGACCAAGCGGGGAGACTCGCTCGACGTGGACCTCTCCGAGTCCCATCGGCAGGTGACGGGCTTCATCAACTCGTCGTGGCCCAACACGATGTCCTCCGTCCACATGGCGCTCGCCTATCTGCTCGACCCGCGCACGCCGAAGAACGCGGGCACCTTCCGTCCCGTCACCGTCCGGGCGCGGCCGGGGACGATCGTCCGGCCCGACCCGCCGGCGCCGGTCACGCTCTGCACGAACCACTGCGCCCAGGACATCGCCGAAGCGATGCTCAAGGCGCTCTCTCGCTCGTGCCCGGACCGGGTCATGGCGGGCTGGTCCAAGCGCTTCCGCATCGCGCTCCAGGGGGTCAACCCGCGCACCGGGCGCCCGTTCATCTGGCACCTGTTTCACGCGCGCGGCGGCGGGGGCGCCTCCGCGGCCGGCGACGGGTGGCCGACCGCGGGCGAGGGCCAGGCGGCCGGCGGCATCAAGTTCGGGAGCATCGAGGTGACGGAGACCCGCTTTCCCCTCTTCTTCGCGCGCCACGAGTTCCGTCCCGACTCGGGCGGCGACGGGCGATTCCGGGGGGGCCTCGGCTCCGTCCTCGAGCTCCGGATGGAGACGACGGCGCCCGCCCGGGCCAACACGGCGGGCGAAGGGGTACGGTACGCGCCCTACGGCCTCTTCGGCGCCGCGGAGGGGACGACCCACCGCTACCGGCTCCTGTCGAAGGGACGGGCGCAGGCGCTCAAGACGAAGGCGGTCGGGGTGCCGGTCCTCCCCGGCGACGTCTTCCTGATCGAGTCGTCGGGCGGCGGCGGCTACGGCCCGCCCGGGCGGCGCGCGCCCGGCGCCCGCGCCGAGGATCTGGCCAACGGGGTCGTGACCCGACGAGAGCGCGGGCGCCGGCGCGCGGGGCGGGGCTGACCCGTGTACCGGATCGGCATCGACGTCGGCGGGACCTTCACGGACCTGGTCGCGGTCGACGACGCCGGCCGCGTCACGCTCGCCAAGTCCGCCTCGACGCCGGCCGACCCCTCGCAGGGCGTGCTGGAGGGCCTCGAGCTGCTCGCGGGGGCGCTCGGCCACGACGTGGCGGCGCTCCTCGGCCAGACCGAGCGCGTGGTCCACGGCACCACGGTCGCCACCAACGCCCTCCTCGAGCGCAAGGGCGCGCGGGTCGGCCTGCTGACGACCGCGGGCCACCGGGACGTGATCGAGATGCGAGAGGGGCTCAAGGACGACCGCTACAACCTCCGCATGCCGCCGCCGGTGCCGCTCGTGCCCCGCGCCCGCCGGCTCGGCGTCCGGGAGCGCCTCGGCTTCGACGGGCGCACCCGGACCCCGCTCGACCGGCGGTCGCTCGACGCCGCCGTCCAGGCCCTCGCCCGCGCCCGCGTCGAGGCGGTCGCCGTCTGCTACCTGCACGCCTACCGTGACCCGCGGCACGAGCGCGCCACGCGGCGGGCCGTCCGGCGCCGGCTGCCGCGCGCCTACGTCTCCCTCTCCTCCGAGGTGCTGCCGCAGATCAAGGAGTACGAGCGCTTCTCCACGACCGTCGTGAACGCCTACGTGGGACCCGCCCTCGCCGGATACCTGGCGCGCCTGGCCCGCCGCCTGCGCGCCGCCCGCTACCGGGGCGAGCTGCTGATCATGCAGTCCCACGGCGGCGTGGCGCCCGTCACCGAGTCCACGCGCCTGGCCGCGGGCGCGGTGCTCTCCGGCCCGGCCGGCGGCATCGCGGGCAGCCGGTACGCGGCGCGCCTCTTGGGCGAGGGCAACCTGATCACCTTCGACATGGGCGGCACCAGCACGGACATCGCCCTCCTCGTCGACGGCGAGCCGCAGCTCACCGGCGACAAGTCGGTCGCCGGGAGCAAGGTCGCGCTGCCGAGCATCGACATCCACACGCTCGGCGCCGGTGGTGGCTCGATCGCGCGCGCGGACGCGGGCCGGATCCTCTACGTCGGGCCCGAGAGCGCCGGCGCGGAGCCCGGCCCCGCCTGCTACGGCCGCGGCGGCCACGCCGCGACCGTCACCGACGCCGACCTGGTGCTCGGCTACCTCGACCCCGAGAACTTCCTCGGCGGGCGCCGCCGGCTCGACGCCGCCGCCGCCCACCGGGCGATCGCGGCCCTGGCGACCCGCGTCGGCACGACGCCCGTCGCCGCCGCCGCGGGGGTCCACCGCGTGGTGAACACGAACATGGCCGAGGGCATCCGGCTCGTGGCGGCGCGGCGGGGTGCCGATCCGCGACGCTTCGCCCTGCTCGCCTTCGGCGGGGCCGCGGGCCTGCACGTCACCGAGGTCGCGCGGATGCTGGAGATCACGCGCGTGGTCCTCCCCCGGGTGGCGGCCGTGCTCTCGGCGTGGGGCATGCTGGCGACCGACCTCCGCTACGAGCTCGTCCGCACCCGCGTCGGCGAGGCGCGGCGGGGCGGCGCCGCCGCGCTCGCGCGGCTCTTCGCCGAGATGGAGGCGGAGGGGCGCCGGCGGCTCGGCGCGGGCTTCCGGGGGCCGGTCGAGATCCACCGCGCGGTCGACATGCGCTACGGCGAGCAGATCTTCGAGATCCCGGTGTCGCTCGACGGCGTGGACCTGGGCGCCCCCGCCGCGATGGACCGGATCGTCGAGCGATTCCATCAGCGGCACGAGGCGCTCTACACCTACAGCGCGCCCGACCAGGACGTCGTGCTCCTGAACGCCCGGCTCGCGGCGGTCGGGGCGCTGCCGACGCTGCCGGCCGAGCCCCGGCTCGGCCCCCGCGGGCGGACGGCGCCGGACCGGCAGCGCCGCGTCTACCTCGGGCGGTGGGTGGACGTGCCCGTGCACGACCTCGACGCGCTCGGCCCGGATCTTGAGGTGAAGGGCCCGGCGATCTTCGAGTCCCCGACCACGACCGTCGTCGTCCGCGACGGCGAGCGCGTCCTGGTCACGCCCCACGGCTGGCTCGACATCCGCCTCGGCTGAGCGCGACGCCGCGCCGTCACCGGGGCGTTGACAGGCATCCGCCGTCCGTCGGATTCTCGGCGGGCCAGGCGCCACGAGCGGGCGCGGCGATCGCGGGGGGCCCGCCCCCCGACGGAGGAGAGGCGATGGGAACGGCTCAGAAGGCGGCACATCCGGCGTTCGCGGCCTTGCCGGTCGGCAAGCGCGTCGCCGTCAGCAAGACGGTCGGCGAGACCGACGTCTACCTCTTCGCCGGCCTCTCGGGCGACTTCGCGCCCCTGCACGTCGACGAGGACTACATGCGCGGCACGCCGTACGGCCGGCGCATCGCCCACGGGGCGCTGATGATCGCGTACATGTCTCGGGCGTCGACCGCGATGGCCGCCGGCCTGTCCGGCGTCGGCACGATCGTGTCCTACGGCTACGACCGGATCCGCTTCCCCAAGCCGGTCTTCATCGGCGACACGGTCACCGTGACCTACGAGATCGCCGAGCACGACCCCGGGGCGGGCAAGATCCTCTCGCGCGCGACCTGCACGAACCAGCGGCAGGAGGTCGTGGCCGCCGCGACCCACATCCTGAAGATCGTCGAGTAGCGCCCCGCGCGCGCATGGCCGCTCCGCTCGCCGTCCTGGCCGGCACCCGCGTCCTCAGCTTCACCCAGTTCCTCCTCGGGCCGTCCGGCGTCCAGTTCCTCGCCGACCTCGGCGCCGACGTGATCAAGATCGAGCCGCCGGGCGGCAGGCTCTGGGAGCGCAACTGGTCCGGATGCGACCTCTACAAGAACGGCGTGAGCGTCTTCTTCCTCGCCGCGCACCGCAACCAGCGGAGCCTCTCGCTCGACCTCAAGCGCCCCGAGGGCCAGGCGATCGCCCGGCGCCTGGTCGAGGGGGCCGACGTCCTCGTCCAGAACTTCCGGCCGGGCGTGATGGCGCGCTTCGGCCTCGACTGGGAGCGCGTGGCGACCGTCAACCCCCGGCTCATCTATGTCTCCGCCTCGGGCTACGGCGAGTCGAGCCCCTACCGCGCGCGCCCCGGCCAGGACCTCCTGATCCAGGCCGTCTCCGGCCTCGCCTCGATCTCGGGGCGCGCCGACCAGCCGCCCACGCCCGTCGGCACCGCCGTCGTCGACCAGCACGGGGCCGCCCTGCTGGCCCTCGGCGTGCTGGGGGCGCTCCTCGAGCGGGCCCGCACCGGGCGCGGGCTCCACGTGGAGGTGAGCATGCTCCGCGCGGCCCTCGACCTCCAGCTCGAGATCGTCACCTACGCGCTGAACGGCGCCCGGATGGAGAAGAGCCCGACCAGCCTGGCGAGCATGTTCCACCCCGGCCCCTACGGGGTCTACGCGACCCGGGACGGCTATCTCGTGCTCTCGATGTCGCCGCTGCCCGCGCTCCAGCAGGCGCTCGAGCTCCCCGCGCTCGCGCCGTACGCGACCGTGCCCTACAACTTCGCCGCGCGGGAGGAGATCGCGCGCGCCCTGGAGCCCGTCCTGCGGACGCGCACGACGGCGGCCTGGATCGAGCTCCTCGAGCCGCACGGGGTGTGGGCGGCGCCGATCCTGACCCACGCCGAGGCGTTCGCGGATCCGGGCTTCCGGGCGGCGGACGCCGTCGAGGAGATCACGCACCCGGTCGCGGGACCCGTCCGCCTGCTGCGCTTCCCGCTCGAGTTCTCGACCGGCCGGGCCACGGTGCGGCGGGCGCCGCCCTCTCCCGGCGAGCACGCCGACGAGATCCTCGGCGAGCTCGGCTACGCCCGCGACGAGATTCGGCGGCTCCGCGCCGACGGCCTGGTCTAGCGGCCAGGGTCGACCGGCCGGCGCGGGCCGCTCCCGACACGCGGCGGCCGACCGGGGGCGTCAGGCGCCGGTCGACGCCGCCGACCGAGTACACTTGTGGACGCGGTCTCGCGGCGGCGCGCCGGGCTGAGACCGCAGGAGCCCCGTATGCAGTGTCCGCGGTGCGAACAGGCGAATCCAGCGGAGGCGCAGTTCTGCAATCACTGTGGCGCCCCCCTCCGACTTCGGTGCTCCGGCTGTGGGAGGGCCAACCCGCCGGAGAGCCGGTTCTGCAACGGCTGCGGCCGGGCGCTCGCCGAGGCCCCGCCGCCCGGCCCGCCCGACGCGGCGCCGCCGCCCGAGCGGGCCGACGCCCCCGAGTCAGCGCCGGTCCGCTCGCAGACGATCCTGGTGGTCGAAGACCGCGACGACGTCCGGGCGCTCGCGCGGGACATCCTCGAGGAGACGGGGTACCAGGTCCTCGAGGCCCAGGACCCCAACGACGCCCTCCGGATCGCGGAGCAGCACCGGGCAGCCATCGATCTGCTCCTGACGGATCTCGTGATGCCCCAGATGAGCGGGATCGACCTGGCCAAGCGCCTGCAGACGCTGCGGCCGGACATGCAGGTGCTCTACATGTCCGGCTTTGTCAGCAGCGGCGTGCCGGCGGGGGAGCTCGTCAAGAAGCCCTTCAAGGCGGACGCCCTGACGTCGAAGGTGCGCGAGCTGCTCGAGGCGCCGCGGAAGCGTCGCGGGAGCGGCTGAGGGCCGCGGCGCTGGGCTCGGCGGGACGGCCCGAGGGCCGGATCGCCCTCCGACCCTGAGCTCGGGCGACCCGGGCCGCCGGCGAGTTCGGGGGCCCCACGCCAAGGCCCTTGACTTCGCCGGCCCTCAGGCCGTAGAAAGGGGCGCCGTACCTCCCGGGGTCCGCCAGCACCCCGCTTGTCCGCCCCACCGGGCGTGCAGCCCAGCACAGGTGGGTGACCCATGCCGACCCGGAAGCCCAGACGGCCCTTCGCCTTCGCGGCCGCCGCTCCGGCGGGGCGCGACGGCCGCACACGGGCCGAAGCCTCCGAGCGGGTTCCGCTTCTCATCATCGTCGCCAGCACGGAGCCGGCCCTCTGCCGGTGCGTCACGGAGGCGTTTGCCGCGTGCGAGGGCGCGCGCGTGATCCTCGATCGACGACGCGGCGAGCGGCGGCAAGCGGCGTGCTCGGTCGGCGTCGACCGTCGATCGACCGACCGGCGGGACTATCTCGCCGTCGGCGAGCAGCTCCGGTCGGGCGGGTGGGCGTTCATCTATCGCCCGTTCGTCTGAGGGTCGAGGGGGCTGCCGAGCGGATCCGTCACTGAGTGGGTGGAGGGACCCGGGGGCGGGTCCCCGGCGACCGCTCCTCCCGAGGCGTCCAGACCCCGCCGGGAGATCCTCGGCGGCCGCCGACGGCGGCTCGAGGCGGCGAGTTCCCACGCCCATGGCCCCTGCCCCGGCAGCGGGACGACCGACTCACGCCGACCCCGGCGTCCTCCTACTGAGCGCGACAGGACTTGGGAGGCGGCCAGTGGAGGAGGACGTGGGCATACCGGCTGGCGTCCATGTCGGCCTCGGCCCGCTTGAAGTACGCCTGCCAGAAGCTCCCGATATTCTCCACAAGCGCGGCCGACCCCCCGGACACCCCCGACACGTACACGCACACGCCCGAGAGCTTGGGGATGAGCCCATTGCCGTCGAGGTCAGCCAGGATCTTTTGCCGTGTCGCGGGGCTCCACTTGATCTCCTCGAAACGATAGGGCGGGTAATCTTCGATCATGTCGGACATCAGGACCAGCACCTTGCGTCTCGGTTCGTCGTGGAACAGTTTCTGGGCCATGACGAGCGAGCTGAAGATGTCGGTCAGCGGGCTCGCCTCGTGGCGGGTCAGGACCGCCCTGATCTCGGTCCTGACCGTCTGCTTGACGCGGGCGATCTCCGCGTCGGCATCCTTGGTCTCGCGGTTGTACTTCAGCACGTTGTCCAGCCAGCCGTTGAACTCGGGCTTCCGGGGCAGCGTGGCCTCGACGAGCGGACGGAAGTCTGAGAGGGTCTTGTCGTTGATCGCGGCGACCAGGAGTCGGTCCCCCGCCGCCAGCGACGGGAGGATTTGGTTCTCGAGGTCCGCCTCGAACAAGGCCCGCGCCTCGCTCTTGATGCTCCCGGAGAAGTCGACAAAGACGACGACCTCCGTCCCCCGCGCCACCGTCGCCTGGGAGGACCGCGTGCAGCCCGCCAGCAGGAGAGCCCCCGCCAGCAGGCGGGCGAGCGTCCGCGCGGCGCTCCCCGCCGGAGCGCGCCGCTCACCGGACATTAGCTGACTCGTCCTCGCTGTTCAGCGACACCTCGGGCCACCACTCCAGCGGCGGAAACTCCGGATTCTTCCGGAAGGAGGGCGGCGGCAGGAGGCGCCGGAATCGCATGTTGGTCTGGCGGTACAGGGCCACGCGCTCATTGGTGAGCGCCCGGGCCTGTTCGACCTGGCTCTTGGCCTGCTGGATCTCGCCGTTAATCTTCATCCCGATCGCGAAGAGCTTCTTTCGGATCGCGTGTCGCTTCCGGTCCAGGGTGAGGACGGAGTGGTGGAAGAAGTCGAGCTTTTCGTCGGGGTCGTGCGCGAAGAACGACGCCACCATCGCCGCGAAGAACACCAGAATGTTGAGCGCGAACAGGGCGTAGGCGAGCTTCTCCGAGTTGGCCGCCGCCGGCGCCGCCTGGGAGACCTGCGAGAAGATATACGTGTTGCGCAGCACGCTGATCGCGAACAGGGCGCCGCCGACCGCGATCGGGGTCAGCAGCCCGACCAGGATATTCCCGGCGGTTCGCGGGATCGAATGTCGCAGGTGGATGCCGATGAAGACGCCGACGAGCGGAATGGTGATGGCAAGGGTCGAGGCCATCACGTAGGTCAGGTACTCGGGCTCGCCGAACAGCCGGAAGACGACCGTGTTCAAGGGGAACTCGCCGATTCCGAGAAACAGGATGAGCCCCACGTGCAGCACGAACGGAAACGGAATCGTCACTTCCCGCCCCAATTCCTGGGCCCGGGCCGCGTACCGGTCGGAGGTGGGCTGAAAGCGCCGCTCGATGTCCTGCAGGCGCCGGTGCCAGGCGTGGAACAGGGGGGCGAGTCTCGCGATCCGCAGCGACGCGCTCTTGTAGAGCCGGTGGACCTCCTGTTCGCCGTGCGCGATCAGCGCCTGCTCGAATTGCGCCGGCGTGTACGATCCCATCTCGGGAATGTTCCGCTCGCCGTCTTTCTGGCCCTCGGCGATGATCCGGCCCTCGTCGGTGAAGGAGGACGGCGGATTTTTCAGTCTCATCATTTACTTGTCGACTTCGTGCTTCCTGAGCACCGACGTCAGCTCGTCGACCAAGAACTTCACGTTGTCCAGGACCGTGTCCTCCGTCGACGAGAGATCGGTCATGCGCTTCACCATCGTCTGGTACTCGACCTTCAGGTGCGTCAGCGTCTGATGAAGCGTATCGAGGCTCGTGCGGAGCTGGTCGCGCTCCAGTTTCAGGGAATGCCAGCGCTTCTGGAGCGTCTCCAGGTGGTCGCGCATCTCCGAGGACTGCTCGACGAGCTCCTTGTACTCGGTGATGGCGTCGATGATTCGTTTGACTTCTGCGTCACTGAGCATCGTTCGGCCCCTTTCTCGCTGTGGTATCTCCTGAAACCAGGATAGGCGACGCGCCCGCTGTTCCCCCGCTTCGCATGATGGGAGCCACTCCGCTTGTCCGGCGGTCGCTGCAGCCCTTCGGGTGCAGGCGCCGCCGGGCGGTGTTCATGCAACGCTCGTGCCACGTTGGCGCGGGCTGCTCGTGGGGGTGATCCAGCAGAGAAAAGGAAAGCAATCTTGTGAGCTTTCCCTTCTCGCTCCGCGTCAGAGACCGCAGTGCGCCGCGGCGCGAGAGTGTCGATCTGCGTCTAGGGAGTGACAATAGTGCGCTCTGTGCCAGTTCCCCTCCCGTGGCGACGTCCTCCCGTTCGGGAGCCGGCCCTTCGCGCCGGAGGCCCGGAACGGTCCGAACGTCAGGCGCGGGGCGCCGGCGGCGTCGGCCGGAGACCTAGCGCGTCGTGAACGCGTAGACCTCGCGGTCGCCGGCGACGAAGATCCGCCCCGTGGCCACGATCGGCGTCTGGTAGCGCTGGACGCCGGACGTCGCGTCCCCGGCGCCGCCGCCGTCGAAGACCACCTGGCCGGTCTCGCCGTCGAACCCGCGCAGGCGACCGTCCCCGCCCGCTCCGACGCTCCAGACGATCGCCTCCGAGCGGCCGTCCGGCGTCGTCACGATCGGCGAGCCGCGACCGTGCTGGTCGGCGCACCAGGCGACGGTGAGGGTCGGCGGCGATGCCGCATCGATCCTGATCGCCGCCAGGTCGCCCGGGTGGCCGCGCGGGCACCCGATCCCGCGGCCCGGGAAGACGACGTAGGTCCCGCGCGCGGTCGTGTAGGCCGCCGCCGCGCCGATGATCGCGTCGGCCGAGACCCGGCGCGCGGCGACCGCGCCGCCGAGGCCGCCCAGCCGGGACCGGTCGAGCAGATAGGCGTTGCCGTCCTTGCCGAGCGCCACGACGAGCCGCGAGGGCGTCGCCCCCGGGACGTCGACCAGGATCGGTCCCGAGCCGCCGAGGTCGGCGTCCGCCCGGTCGAGGGAGGCCCAGGTCGCCGGGGCAAAGAAGTCGGCGGGCTCTCGGCTGAAGCTCGGGCCCGGCCCGAGGCGAATGACGGCCTCGCCGTCGCCCCAGCTCGACGCGCCGAAGGTGTTTCCGGTGGCGACATAGAGCGAGCCGCCGTCCGAGGCGATGCCCCCCGGCGCCCAGACGCCACCACCGGTCGCGCGCGTCGCCCACGCCCTCGCCGAGGCCGGGCGGCCGGTTGGCACGCCCACGACCCACCCGTGGTAGTCCCCGCAGTCGCCGAAGTGCCCGCCGTAGGGCACGTAGAGGGTGCCGCCGAGCAACGCGAGCGCGCCGCGCTGGTTCTGGACCGCGGCGGTGAACGCGAGCGACCCCGGCCGGGCGGCCGCGACGTCGACGGGCCAGCCCCGGCGCATCGAGCCGTCGTCGATCGAGAGCGCCGCGAGCCGGTGTGTCCGGGCGCCGTCGGCGGCGGTCGTCAGCGCGGCGACAAAGAGCGTGCGCGAGGCGACGTCGATGACGGGCGTGCCCGTCACCCCGAGCGGATCGAGGTTCCCGCACGGCAGCTGCGCGCGCCCGACCGGCGTTCCCAGCGACCGCTGCCAGACCTCCGCGCCCGTCGACGCGTCGAGCGCGTAGACCCGATCCTGCGCCGTCGCCACGAACAGGAGATCGTTTTCGTTCGGGCGGGTCGCGGCCCAGAAGAGCGGCTGGGCGTAGGTCGGCCCCGGCACGGACGACCGAAACGCGGGGTCTCGGTGGAGCCGGGGCGCGGCACTCCGCCGCACCGCCGGGTCGACGTAGTGGCCGTCCCGCGTCGCGTTCTTGTGGTACTGGAGGACGGCCCCGCTCGGGCTCGCGGCGGCGGGGGCGACCAGGGCGACGACGCCGAGCCCGAGCCGGCCGAGCGCCTGGAGCCCGCTCCACCGCCGCGACCGCGGGGCGCGCATCCGACCGACCGCGGCCCGCCGCACGGTCGCCCCCGTCAGGGGCCGAAGCGCTGCGACAGCGGGAAGTAAATGAGTCCCTCCTCTGTCGCCTTCTGGATCTTCCGGTCGAGGGCGTCGACGAGGGGCACGTGGCCGTCGAGGATCAGGTTCAGATCCGGCCCGTCCAGCAGCACGAGGGTGGACGTCGTCCCCCGCGTGAACTCGAAGACGACGTCGGGCCGGAACGTCACGATCGAGACGAAGAGCCCGCGCGCGCTCGTCAACTTCTTGTCCACCCTGTTCTTGAACGCCCCGATGTCGGCCTCGGTGGGCGGGGCCTCGCGCCCCCTCGCCTCGACGAGGTAGTCGACGCCCTTGAAGGTGAAGAGCCCGTCGACCGCCTCCGCGACGGTCCGGTACGCACGCCGGTAGGGGATGTCGTGGACCTCGAACAGCTCGGCCAGCAGATCCTCGAGCCCGTACCCGCGCTGCTGCGGGTCGCCGCGGCCGCTCAGCATCAGCGCGAAGACCCCGCGGAGCTGCTCCATCTTCTGCGCCCGGGCGGCGAGCGCCGCCTGGCGCTGGCGGGCCGCGAGCGCCCGCTGCTCGGTCTCGCTGCGCTGCTCGTCGACGAGGAGCTTTTGCGCGGTCGCCAGCTCCTTCAGGTACCGCAGGGCACGGACGGCGCCGTCCCTGTCCGGCACCGTGTCGTCCGGCGCCGTCCGGAGCCGGCATAGCTCCGTCACGATCCGGCGCTGGATCGCCCGGCCGTCCGCGCCCATGCCGTCGAGCTCGCCGAGAACGTGGCGCGCGATCTTGTATTTGGACTCCTCCGCGTAGCGCTCGTAGAGCGGGGTCGGGACGCCGGCGGCGAGGAGGAAGGCCCGCAGCGGGTCTTTGAGCCAGAAGGTCCTCCCGCAGACCTGCACGACCGCCTCGCGGATCTCGAACGGCAGACCCGTCTCCGCCATGCCCACCCCCTTCGCCTCCGCCCGCGCGCGACGGGCGACCCGGCCGCCGAGTCCGGGCCTCACGGTATCATCGTCGCGGGCCCGAGCGCGAATGGAACGGGGCGGCGGGGCGGGCGTCCCCGCGCAGCCCC
>Ga0209161_10002662_pt1 | contig 14617 bp, 13 predicted proteins | sample GraSoiAngelo_155_FD_186169 | JGI IMG/M metagenome (GOLD analysis project Ga0209161, IMG submission 186169) | Grasslands soil microbial communities from the Angelo Coastal Reserve, California, USA - 14_1009_13_30cm (SPAdes) (version 2) | ecosystem: Environmental > Terrestrial > Soil > Grasslands...
AGGCGACCGATCCGATAACGTTCGCCGCTGTGCCAGTCCGAAACTCTGGCTACCATCGCATCGACCTCGGCGGCACCTACCACATCACGGGAAAGCACGGCGCCTTTCCCGCTCTCGACTTCACGGTGCGGCTCAACAATGCCACCGACGAGCGATACATGGAGGTTTTCGGCTTCCGCAACCTCGGCATCAACGTGCTGGCCGGGCTGCAGGCGCGGTACTGAGCCAAAGGGCAGGGGCGCGATGATCGACGGCGTCGAGGTGACGGTCGACCGCGAGGGCGTGGTGGTGACGGCGAGCGCGCCGCTCGCCGTCGTCTCCTCGGCGGTGATCGGCGGCGGCTTTACCTCGGCGCGCGCCGTCGTGAACCTGCACGTCCCGAAGAGCCTGCGTCTCGAGGAGACGGAGGCTCAGCTCGCGGCATTCGCCGACCGCCGACGGGTCCCGGTGCCCTGGGTCGGCCTCCTGACCTCGGCGTGGACCGAGAAGGCGCGCGTGGCCGAGGCCGAGGCGGACGGCATCCGCGCCCTCGCCGTCGTCACCGTCGGCCTGTCGAACCGGGTCGCGGCCGGGCTCGACCGGGCGGCCGCGTGGTCGCCCTCGACGATCAACACGATCGTGGTGGTGGACGCCGTCGCCGAGGCCGCGGCGCTCGTCAATGCGGTCATCACGGCGACGGAGGTCAAGACGCTCGCTCTGACATCGGCCGGCGTGCGCTGCGCCGACGGTCGGCTCGCGAGCGGGACATCCACCGACGCCGTCGTCGTCGCCGCGACCGGTCGCGGTCCGCGCTGCCGGTTCGGCGGGCCCGTGAGTGTTCTCGGCGCGGTCGTCGCCCGCGCCGTGCGGGACGCGCTCGGCGTGGGCATCGCTCGCTGGCTCGAGGAGCACCGATGACGCCCCGCCGCCGGCTCGTGACGCTCAGCGCCTCGCTCGCCCTCCACGGCGGCCTCCTTCTGGCGGTTCTGCTGGCCGTCAGCGGGGAGACCGAGCCCGGCGCGCTCTTCATCGACCTCACCGAGGACGTCCGGTCGGAGGCCACAGGCGGCGATGCGGCCCAGCCGGCAGCCTCACCGACCGGGCGTGGGGGAGCGCACGCTCTCCGCCCGATCGTGGCGGCGCGTTCCGCGCCGGCGCCGTCTCCTTCACTCGGCACCGCGGAGCCGTCGCCCGAGCGTCAGCCCGCACCGGCTCAGGGCTCGAATGCGAAGTCGCCAGCCGTCGAGGCGCTAGCCCCTCCCCCACCCGCGGCGCCGCCCGCGCCGCTCGGAGCCTCAGAGCCCTCCCAGGCGCCGCGGGCCACCAAGGACACCGACGCTACCGAGGCCACCGACGCGAGCGCTCCCGGAGCCTCGGGCGCCGCGCTGTCACCGTCATCAGCCGGCGCCGTGGGAGGATGGATGACCGACGGCGGTGTCCTTCCAGCTCCTGGCGTGCGTGGGGGCGCTCCCGGCGGCGCGCCCGACGTGAGTCGCGGATTTGCGCTCGCCATCGCAGGCGGCGCTGGTGGTCCGAGCGGCCCGGGAGCGGAGTACGCCGCCTATCTCGGGAGGCTTCGCACACGCATCCAGGAGTCGCTGCGCTACCCGCTCGCCGCGCGTCGGCGCGGGCTCAGCGGCACGGTCCACGTCGAGATCATCATCCGGCCCGACGGGGTGATCAGCGCCGTCGCGGTCGCCGATTCCTCCGCCCACGCCGTCCTGGACGACGCCGCGGTGGAGACGATCAGGCGTCTGGCCCCGGAGCCCTTGCCCCGCGACGTGCCGCCCCGGACGCTGCGCGTCCGTCTGCCGGTGGTGTTCGCGCTCGAGTGACCGTATGCTCTCGCCATGGTCGTGCGCGAGCTCGACGGGACCGTCACCACTTACGACGAGCTGGACGTCGAGGGCGACCGGGTCGAGCGTCTCTTGACCGAGCTCTTCACCGAGCACTGGCCCGCGGTCACCGTCGGCCCGCTCGTCGAGGGCGCCGCGTACGAGATCCGCTTCACGGTGGCGCCGAAGGTGTCGATGCTCGACGGTTACATGACGATCGACACCGGGGCGTGGCACTTCCACCTCTGCGTCGGCGACCACCGCGGGACGTCGAGCCCCGAGCTCGCGCGGCTCCGCCGTGTCGCGCGCTGCGCTTTCTTCACGACCGAGGGCGGCACCTGCGCGCCAACGACCTGGGGCCTCAGGCTCTGGAACGGGCGCGCCGAGCAGATGATCACGATCCTCTTCCCGAGCCCGCACTTCGACGACGAGTGGCGACGCCTGCCCGAGCCCCGCTGGGAGCGGACCGAGCTCTGGCGCGCGCTCCGTCGGCGCTACGCCGGCGCCGCCTAGGTGGGGGTGCCGCGGTGGCGGTGGACGCTCGGCGTCGTCTCGAGCTTGCTCGCGCTCGGCGCGCCCTGCGCCTCGGGCGCCGACGCCCCGATCTCGCCCGACCGGCCTAGCGTGACGAACAACACCGAGACCGTCCGGCCAGGCGTGGCGCAGCTCGAGACGGGGGTCGAGTACGCGAAGTCCTCGATCGGGGGTGGCGAGAGCGACCGCCGCTTCGCGGCGCAGCTCGCGCTTCGCACCGGACTGACCGGCGCGCTCGAGGCGCGGCTCGGAGGCGAGCCCGTCGTGCGATTGCGCGGCGAGCGCGACGACACCGGCCCCGGCGACTTCTCGGTCGGACTCAAGTACCGTCTCCTCGACGCCGAGGAACACACCTCGTGGCCGTCCCTCGGTCTCCAGCCGTCGGTCAAGCTCCCCGTCGCGGGCGCGCCGATCGGCACCGGCCGCCCCGACTTCGAGCTCCGAGCGCTCGCGAGCTTCGACCTGCCCGCCGGGTTCGGTCTCGACGTCAACGTGGCCCTCGCCGCGGTGGGCCAGAGCCGCCCGAACGGCTACCTCCTTCAGGCCCTCACCTCCGCCTCGCTCAACCTCAAGATCCTCGAAGCGACGTCCGCGTTCGTGGAGGTCGCCTTCGCCTCGCGCGACGAACGCGACGCGCGCGACGCCGTCGCCCTGCGGGCAGGGATCGTCTACCTGCTCGGGAGAGACGTCGCGCTGGATGCCGCAGCGGGAGCGTCGTTGGCCGGCCAGGGGCCGGACTACACGGTGATAGCCGGGGTGAGCGTGAGGCTCGGCCACAGGTGACGGTCCCGTCGCCGTGCCTGATGGTCCAGGGGACCGGCTCGGGAGTGGGCAAGAGCCTCCTGACCGCCGCCCTCTGCCGGCTCTTCGTGCGCGCGGGCTACCGGGTGGCGCCCTTCAAGGCTCAGAACATGGCCCTGAACGCGTCGGTAGCGGACGGCGGCGAGATCGGCCGCGCCCAGGCGGCGCAGGCGGAGGCCGCGGGCGTCGAGCCGAGCGTGGACATGAACCCGATCCTCCTCAAGCCCGAGTCGGATCACCGCTCCCAGGTCGTCGTGCGAGGCCGTCCCGTCGCGAGCGCCGACTGGCGAGCCTACCGCGAGATGCAGGGGGCACTCTTCGGGATCGTGGCGGAGAGCCTCGAGCGACTGCGACGGACCGTCGAGCTCGTGCTGATCGAGGGCGCGGGGAGCCCGGCGGAGATCAATCTGCGCGACCACGACTTCACCAATATGCGCGTGGCCCGGCTCGCCGGTGCGCGGGTCCTGCTCGTCGGCGACGTCGACCGGGGCGGGGTCTTCGCGGCGCTCGTGGGGACACTCGCGCTGCTCGACCCCGCCGACTGCGCGCGCGTGGGCGGCCTGATCGTGAATAAGCTCCGGGGCGAGGGCTCGATCCTCGCCCCGGGGCTCGACGAGCTCGTCGCGCGTACCGGCGTGCCCGTGCTGGGGGTCGTGCCGTGGCTCGAGGAGCGGTTGGTGGCTGCGGAGGACGCGCTCGACCTCGACACGCTCGCGGGCGGCGCGGACGACGCTCCCGCCGACGCGATCGAGATCGCGGTCGTGCGGCTGCCGCGACTCGCGAACTTCGACGACTTCGAGCCGCTCGCCGCCGAGCCCGGCGTGCGCCTCCGCTTCGTCACGACGGTGGCGGCGCTCCGCGCGGCGGACCTCGTGGTGCTGCCGGGCAGCAAGAGCACGATGGCGGATCTCGCCTGGCTCCACGCGACCGGCCTCGCCGCGGCCGTCGTCGGCGCGGCCGCGGCGGGCCGCCCCGTCCTCGGCGTCTGCGGCGGCTTCCAGATGCTCGGCGAGGCCCTCCGCGATCCGGAGCGCGTCGAGTCCGAGCGGGAGGCCGCGGCCGGGCTCGGCCTCCTGCCGGTGACGACGACCTTCGCCCGCGAGAAGACGACGGCGCGCGTCAGAGCGCACGCGACCCGGTCGGGCCCGTTCGCGCGCGCCGCGGGGACGGAGATTGCGGCGTACGAGATCCACGCCGGACGCTCGGCGCTCACGCGACCCGCTCCGCACCCGTTCACCGTCGTCGAGCGCGGGGGGACGTCCGCGAGCGACCCCGATGGAGCGGTGAGCCCCCGGGGGAACGTCGTGGGCACCTACCTCCACGGGCTCTTCGCCAACGGACTCCTGAGGCGGTCGCTCCTCGGCTTCCTCACCGAGCGCCGCGGACGCCCCGCGGATCCCCGGTGGGGCGCGCCCGGCGTCGATCGCTACGAGCGTCTCGCCGATATCGTCGGCCGAGCGCTCGACATGCCCGCGATCGCCAAGCTCGCGGGGCTCCCGTTTCCGAGAGCCTGAGCTATTCGGCGCGTCTCGATTCTCATCGCGGCGATCGCCCTCGATCTCGCATTCGGCGAGCCCCCGAACCCCGTGCATCCCGTGGCGTGGCTCGGCCGTGCCCTCGGCGTGGGGCGGCGCTGGCTCTGTCGCGGGTCTCGCCGCGCCCTCCTGGTCCGCGGCGCCGGGGTCACGCTCGCCGTCGCGGCGTTCGCGGGCACGGGAGGCATGCTGCTTCACGCGCTGGGCGCGCGGCTCGGGGCGGCGGGGCTCGCGCTCGAGGCGATCGCCCTCGCGCTGCTCCTGTCGGTGCGTGCGCTCATCGTGGCCGCACGGCGCGTCGCGACCCACCTTCGCCGCGGGGATCTCCCCGCGGCGCGCGCGTCGGTCGGGCATGATCTGGTGTCCCGCCGGACCGACGCGCTCGATCCCCCACGAGTCGCGTCGGCCGCCGTCGAGTCGGTCGCCGAGAACCTGACCGACGCGTTCGTCGCTCCGGCGTGCTTCTTCCTCGTTTTCGGTCTCGCAGGGGCTGCCGTCTACCGCGCCGTCAACACGGCCGACGCGATGCTCGGGTACCGCGAGGGACCGCTCGAGCATTTCGGCAAGGTCGCCGCGCGCCTCGACGACGCGTTGAGCTTCCTGCCCGCGCGGCTCGCCGGCTGGGCGGTCGTCGTGGCCTCCGCGCTCGCCGGAGAGCGCGCGCGCGGCGCCCTCGCCGTCATGCGCCGCGACCGGCGCCGCACCGCGAGCCCGAACGCCGGGTGGACGATGGCCGCCATGGCGGGAGCGCTCGGCGTCACGCTCGAGAAGCCCGGGGCCTACCGGCTCGGCGCCGGGCCACTACCCGACCCGGAGGCCATCGACCGGGCGTGCCGGATCCTGGCGCTCGCGGTCGTCGTGAGTGGGGCGGCGATGGTCGCCGGCGCCGTGCTGTTGGTCCACTTTTTCTTCGTCGGCGCTCGGACCGGGTGGGTATCATGAGGTGGAACGCCGCGGGGTAGCGCGGCATTTTTTGTCGCGGGGTGAGGCGTCGAGGACGTGCGGACACCGATCACGGAGCGACTGACCGAAGGGGTTCGAACGGCGCTGGCGAACGCGGGGCTGCCCGAGCTCGAGACGTGCCTGTGGGAGGTCCCGCGCCAGGCCGAGCACGGCGACTACGCCAGCAATGTGGCGATGACGCTCGCGCGCGCGGCGCGGCGGCCGCCGCGACAGATCGCCGAGCTGATCGTGAAGCACTTTCCGTCGCTCCGCGAGGTCGAGCGAGTCGACGTCGCCGGGCCCGGCTTCCTGAACGTGTTCCTGTCGCCCGCGTGGTGCACGGGCGCGCTCGGCGAGATCCTCGAGGCCGGGGACGCCTACGGCCGCGGCGAGAGCGAGCGCGGCCGGCGCGTCCGGCTCGAATTCGTCTCGGCGAACCCGACCGGCCCGCTCGTGATCGTCAGCGCGCGCGCGGCCGCGATCGGCGACTCGCTCGCGCGCCTGTTGCGCGCGCAGGGGGCGCAGGTCACCACCGAGTACTACGTCAACGACGCCGGCACCCAGTTCGAGGCGTTGGCGCGCTCGCTCGAGGCGCGCGTGCGCCAAGCACTCGGCATGCCGGCCGAACTGCCGGTGAATGGCTACCCGGGTGAGTACCTCGCCGATCTCGCCAGCGAGTACCTCGAGGAGCAGCGCGCGCGGGGCGCCGAAGCCCTCGAGGCGCTCGAGGCGCTCGTGACGGAAGCCGATGAACGGGAGCGGCTCGAGCGCTTCGGGCGGTACGCCGTGTCGCGGATCGTCGAGCAGCAGCGGCGCGTCCTGCGCGACTTCGGCGTCGAGTTCGACGTGTGGACGTCGGAGCAGCGCGACGTGCGCGACCTGCACCTCCCCGAGAAGGTCCTGGAGGAGCTCGCCGCGCGCAAGCTCACCTACGAGGCGGAGGGCGCGCTCTGGTTCCGGTCGTCGGCGCTCGGCGAGGAGACGGGTGACGACAAGGATCGCGTGCTGCGCCGCTCGAACGGCGAGGTGACCTATTTCGCGGTGGACGTCGCGTACCACCACTACGTGAAGTTCCGTTCCGCCGACCGCGTGATCAATCTGTTCGGGCCCGACCACCACGGCTACGTGCCTCGAATGAAGGCCGCGATGCAAGCGCTCGGGCACCCGCCCGACGCGTTCGAGGTGCTGATCGTCCAGCTCGTGACGCTCCTGCGTGACGGGCAACCCGTGCGCATGTCCAAGCGCCGGGGCGAGTTCGTGCTGATGGAGGAGCTGCTCGAGGAGGTCGGACGCGACGCCGTGCGCTTCACCTTCCTCACGCGCCGGCACGACAGCCCGCTCCCGTTCGACCTGGCGCTGGCCACCCGGCAGTCGGCAGAGAACCCCGTCTACTACGTCCAGTACGCGCACGCGCGCATCAAGTCGATCGACAAGCAGGTCGCCGAGCAGGGGATCGTCGTGCCGCCGCTCGGTGAGGTCGACCTGTCGCCGCTCCGTGCGGGTGAGGAGCTCGCCATCATCAAGCGGCTCGTGCAGTACCCCGAGGTCGTGAAGGGGGCGGCGCACGCGCTCGAGCCGCACCGGCTCGCGTACTGGCTCCAAGAGCTCGCGGGGGGGTTCCATCCGTACTACAAGACCCACCGGGTCATCCAGGACGATCGGCGGCTGATGCATGCAAGGCTCGCGCTGTGCGCGGGCGTCGGGCGCGTGATCCGGAACGGCCTCGAGTTGCTGGGCGTCAGCGCCCCGGAGAGCATGTGAGACCGCTGCGGGGCCGACACGGCGCCCTCGCGGGGTCGTTCCTCCTGGTCCTCGGCTGCCTCAGTGTGCTCGGCACCGCTTTCATGCTCGGGGTCGTGGCGGCCCACGTCTGGCCGGGCTTCCCTTTCGGTCTCGCCTCGAGCGCCGTGTCCGCCAAGACCGGGAAGGACAAGGGCGACCGGAGCGCGCGCGCTCCCGAGTCGATGCCGACGCTGACGTTCTATCAGGAGCTGACGGCACCGCTCACGGCGCCGCCGCCCGCCAGGCCGTCCAGGCCGGCGCGCGTCGAGAGGACCGAGCCGCCGAGGGCCGACACGACGGAGCGGAGCGACGTGCCGGCCGCGGGCAGCGCGCCGGCCGCCGGGCGGGACGGCAGATTCGCCGTCCAGGTCGGCGCCTACAAGGCGCGCGAGCCCGCCGAGGCGCTGCGCGCGCGGCTCGCCGCGGCGGGCCACGACGCGTACATCGTGGAGGCCGACGGGCCGGGGGCCGCGCGCTTCCGCGTCCGCGTGGGTGCGTTCGCGACGCGGGAGGCCGCGCGAGAGGCTGCGGCGCGGCTCGCCGCCGAGCGGTCGGTCCCGACGTTCATCACCACGCGCTGACCATGAGGGGACCCCGGCCGGGCCGGATCCTCGTTAGCGAGGCCGAGCTCCGGGCGCGCATCGCCGAGCTCGGAGGGGCGATCGCGCGCGACTACGCGGGCGAGAGCCCCATCGTGGTCGGCGTGCTGCAGGGCGCCTTCCTCTTCATGGCCGACCTGATCCGCGCCATCGCCATCGACCTCACGACCGACTTCATCGGCGTGTCGAGCTACTCGAGTGCCGCCAAGTCCTCGGGACAGGTGAGACTCCTCTCCGACCTCTCGATGCCGATCGAGGGCCGACAGGTGCTGATCGTCGAGGACATCGTGGACACGGGGTTAACGCTCGCGTACCTGAAGCGCAACCTCGAGGCCCGCCACCCCAAACGTCTCCGGACGTGCGTCCTCGTCGACAAGATCGAGCGCCGACAGGTGGAGATCGACCTCGACTACGTGGGCTTCACGATCCCCAACGTCTTCGTCGTCGGTTACGGGTTCGACTACGGCGGGCTGTACCGGAACCTCCCGTACATCGCCGAGCTCGAAGGCGGCTGAACGCCGCGGCGCGTCACGCGTTCCTGATGCTATAATGGCGGGGGATGAATCAGGTGTACAAGAATCTCGCGCTCTGGATGGTGATCGGTCTCATCGTCATTCTGCTGTTCACCGTCTTCCAGGGCGCGCAGCAGGGTGGCCAGGAGCAGCCCAACTTCTCCGAGTTCCTCAAGGCCGTGGACCAGGGTCGCGTGGACTCGGTCGTGATCCGCGGCAACCACGTCACGTACTCGCTCAAGGACTCCGCGCAGACGCTGCGCACCTACATCGTCGAGTACCCCGACCTGATCAAGACGCTGAAGGACCGGGGCGTCCGCATCGCGGTGAAGCCGCCCGACGCGAACCCGTGGTACGCGATCTTCCTCCAGTGGGTGCCGATGCTCCTCTTCATCGGCGTCTGGATCTTCTTCATGCGCCAGATGCAGGGGGGCGGCGCGAAGGCGCTGAGCTTCGGGAAGGCGAGAGCGCGGCTGATCTCCGAGAAACAAAACAAGGTGACGTTTCAGGACGTGGCCGGTGTCGATGAAGCAAAGGAAGAGCTGCGGGAGATCATCGATTTCCTGAAGGATCCGCAGAAGTTCCAGAAGCTCGGCGGCAAGATCCCGAAGGGCGTGCTTCTCGTCGGACCGCCTGGGACCGGGAAGACGCTTCTTGCCAAAGCCATTGCGGGCGAAGCGAACGTGCCCTTCTTTTCGATTTCGGGCTCCGATTTCGTCGAGATGTTCGTGGGTGTCGGCGCCTCGCGCGTCCGGGACCTCTTCGAGCAGGGCAAGAAGCACGCGCCGTGCATCATCTTCATGGACGAGATCGACGCGGTCGGCCGCCACCGCGGTGCGGGCCTTGGCGGCGGCCACGACGAGCGTGAGCAGACCCTCAACCAGCTCCTCGTTGAGATGGACGGCTTCGAGACGAACGAGGGCGTGATCCTGATCGCCGCGACGAACCGCCCGGACGTGCTCGACCCCGCGCTGCTCCGCCCGGGCCGCTTCGACCGGCAGGTCGTCGTGCCGCGGCCGGACGTCAAGGGGCGCGAGGAGATCCTGCGCGTCCACGCCCGGCGCATCCCGCTCGCGCCGAACGTCGACCTGAAGGTCCTCGCGCGCGGGACGCCCGGCTTCTCAGGCGCCGACCTCGCCAACCTCGTCAACGAGGCGGCGCTGCTCGCCGCGCGCCAGAACAAGAAGCTCGTCGAGATGGTCGACTTCGAGAACGCCAAGGACAAGGTCCTGATGGGCGTCGAGCGACGCTCGATGATCATCTCGGACGCCGAGAAGCGGACGATCGCGTATCACGAGGCGGGTCACACGCTCGTCGCCGACTTCCTGCCGGGCACCGACCCGGTGCACAAGGTGACGATCATCCCGCGCGGCCGGGCGCTCGGGCTCACGCAGCAGCTGCCGCTCGACGACAAGTACAACTACTCCAAGGACTACCTGGTCAACCGCATCACGATCCTCCTGGGCGGCCGCGCCGCGGAGGAGATCGTCCTCCATCAGCAGACCACGGGCGCCGGCGACGACCTCGAGAAGGCGACGGAGATGGCGCGCAAGATGGTCTGCGAGTGGGGCATGTCCGAGAAGCTCGGACCGCTCACCTTCGGCAAGAACGAGGAGCACATCTTCCTCGGGCGCGAGGTGGCTCGAGCCAAGGACTACAGCGAGGAGACGGCGCTCATGATCGACGCCGAGATCAAGCGCATCGTGCTCGAGGCCGCGGTCCGGGCGCGCCAGATCCTCGACGAGAACATCGAGAAGCTCCACGCCCTCGCCCGTGCCCTCCTCGAGCGCGAGTCACTCGACGGCGAGGAGATCGCGCGCATCCTCCGTACCCGGCCCTTCCAGGAAGCTGCGGCCCCGGCGTAGCGTCGGGCGGCCCGATTTGTCCCCGGGTCGAGCCGCTCTCGGAGGCGTCAGCGTCGGCGACGGCCTGCCCGTCGTCGCCGTGGGCGTCGTGAACCTGAGCCCCGAATCCTTCCACGCGGGGTCGGTCTACACCCGTGACGACGACCTCCTCGGCGCCGCGCTCGGGATGGTGGAGGCGGGCGCGGCGCTGATCGACGTCGGCGCCCGCTCGACCGCTCCCTACCTCGACGCGGCGCTCGACGAGGCGGAAGAGCGCGACCGCCTCGTCCGGGCGGTCGAGCTGCTCGCGCGCAAGCTCCCGGTCCCGATCTCCGCGGACACCGCGCGCCCGGCGCCCGCCCGCGCGGCGCTCGAGGCGGGCGCGCGCGTGATCAACGACGTCTCCGGCCTCCGCGACCCCGCCGTCGCCGCGCTCGTCGCGAAGCACTCCGCCAGCGTCATTCTGATGGCCTCGCCGGATCGCGGGGGGCCTGGGGCGCCCGGGGCGGGGTCGTCGAGACCCGTTCCCTCCGCGTCGAATGCGGAAGTCACAGCGCTGCGGTGGAGCCCAGCCGCGACGGGTCAGGCGGACGCCGCCCGCGTGGTCGAGCGACTCCGCCCCAGGCCCCCCGGGCCCCCCGTAGATCCGGTCGGGCACGTGATGGGGCTGCTGCGGGCGGCGCTCGGCCGAGCGCGGGCGGCGGGAATCCCGGAGGAGCGGATCGTCGTCGATCCGGGCATCGGCTTCTTCCGTGACGAGGGGATACCCTGGCACGAGTGGGATGCGCGAGTGCTGGCCGGGCTCGGTGGGCTCAACGAGCTCGGACGGCCGGTCTGCGTCGGCGTGTCGCGCAAGTCGTTCATCGGCGCGATCACGGGTCGCCAGCGCCCCGCGGAGCGGCTCGCCGGGTCGCTCGCGGCGACGGCGATCGCCGTCAGGAACGGGGCGGCGGTGATCCGCACCCACGACCCGGCGGAGACGCTCGACGCCATCCGCGTCGCGGAGCGCCTCGGGCGGGCGGGGGCGCCGTGAGCGATCCGCTCGCCGCCTTCCGCTGGCGCGACGCGCTCGACATCCTGCTCGTCGCGATCGTGATCTACCGCGTCTTCGTCATGTTCCGCGGCACGCGCGCCGTGCAGATGATGATCGGGCTCGGCGCGCTCGCGGCCGCGTCGCTCCTGGCCCGGCAGCTCGAGCTCTACAGCACCGTGTGGCTGCTCGACAATTTCTGGTCGTTCTGGGTCATCGCCCTCGTCGTGCTCTTCCAGCCCGAGCTGCGGCGCGTGCTGGCGAGCCTCGGCCAGGGGCGCGTCGGCCAGGCCCTGCTCGGCGCGTCGAGAGAGGAGCGCGCGCAGGTGACGGACGAGATCGCGAACGCGGTGGAGTCGCTGTCGGGCCGGCGCATCGGCGCCCTGCTCGTCATCGAGCGCGCCACCGGGCTCCGCCAGTACGCGGAGCTCGGCGTGCCGCTCGACGCCCAGGTATCAGCGGACCTCCTGGTGAGCGTCTTTCTGCCGTACTCGCCGCTCCACGACGGCGCCGTCTTCCTCCAGGGGACGCGCATCGCCGCGGCCGGCTGCTTCCTCCCGCTCTCGCGCAACCTCGAGGTGGGCCGGGCGCTCGGCACGCGACACCGGGCGGCGCTCGGGATCACCGAGGAGACCGACGCGATCGCGATCGTCGTCTCCGAGGAGACGGGGCGCGTCTCGCTCGCGGTCGAGGGCGAGATGGACTCTCCCGTGGAGGTGGGAAGCCTCCGGGCGCGTCTGCTCACGCTGATCGGCGAATCGCCGGAGCCGGCGGGCCGCGCGTCGGTCTGGCTCGTGCTGCGCCGCCTCTTGCCGCTCTCGGGTAGGCACGCCTGAGCGGGCGCGTTTGAATGCTGAGGCGCCTCGTCGCCAACTGGGAGCTGAAGATCCTGTCGGTCGTGATCGCCTTCGCCCTCTGGCTCGTGGTCGCGGGCAGCGGGAAAAGCCAACTCGCCACCCCCGGCGTCGTCGAGTACACGGGCCTCGGGAACGAGCTCGTGCTCGTCGGGCGGCCTCGCGACAGCGTCCAGGTCGAGCTCGAGGCGACGCGCTGGGCCGTCGCGCGTCTCACACCAGGCGCCGTCCGGGCGCGGGTCAACCTGGCCGGGATGCGCGAGGGCGAAAACATCGCGATCCTCTCCGCCGACCTGGTCGAGGTGCCGCCCGGGGTCACGGTCAGGCGCGTCACGCCGAACCGCCTCCAGGTGACGCTCGCCGCCGCGGTCGCCAAGACGCTGCAGGTGGTGCCGCAGATCCGGGGCGCCCCGGAGCCCGATCACGCGATCCATCGGGTGACCGTCGAGCCCGCCACTGTGCAGGTCAGGGGTCCACGCTCTACAATCGAGGGACGAACGACCGTGGAGACTGTCCCGGTCGATATCGCCGGCCGGCGCGACACCGTGTCGCAGAGCGTGGGGCTCGCGCTGCCCGAGTCCGTGTACCTGACGGACCAGCGCAAGGTGCAGGTCACCGTCGAAATCAAGTCGGAGGAGCCGATGGGTGGGCGACGACGGGAGGGGGCGGCTCGGTGACACGCCTGTTCGGCACCGACGGGATTCGCGGCGTCGCCAACGAGGACCCGCTCACTCCCGACCTCGCGTTCCGGGTCGGGCGTCAGCTCGTCGCGACCCTCCTGCTCGAACACGCGACGGACCGCGTGCGGCTCGTCATCGGACGCGACACACGCCTGTCGGGGCCCCTCCTCGAGTCCGCGCTCGTGGCGGGGCTGCTCTCCGCCGGCGCCGAGTGCTACGCGGTCGGCGTGCTCCCGACCCCGGCGATCGCGCTCCTCACGAAGAAGCTCGGCGCCCACGGCGGCATCGTGCTCAGCGCGTCCCACAACCCGTTCGAGGACAACGGCATCAAGCTGTTCTCCTCGGAGGGCACGAAGCTCCCCGACGCCTGGGAGGACGAGATCGAGCAGGGCCTCCAGGGCGACGACCGTGCGCCGCGCGCGCGGGGCGCCGAGATCGGCCGCCTCGTCACCCACACGCGCGCGGAGGCGGACTACGTCGACTTCCTCTGCCGGGCCTTCCCGCTCCAGCTCCGCGGGCTCACCGTCGTGCTCGACTGCGCCCACGGCGCGACGTATCGCGTGGCGCCGCGCGTCTTCCGGCGGCTCGGCGCCCGCGTCCTGACGATCGGCACCCGCCCCGACGGCCGAAACATCAACGCCGGCGGCGGCGCGCTCCACCCCGAGCGATTGCAGCGGGCGGTGCGCGCCCGGGGGGCCTCGGTCGGCTTCGCGTTCGACGGCGACGGCGACCGGCTGATCTCCGTCGATCACACGGGGGCGATCCGGGACGGGGACTACGCGCTCGCCATCGCGGGCCGTCACCTCGCCGCGCGCGGTCGGCTCAAGGGGAACGTCATCGTCACGACCGTCATGGCCAACCTCGGCCTGGACCAGGTGCTCCACGCCGCGGGCATCCGCGTCGTCAAGACCCAGGTGGGGGACCGCTACGTGTCCGAGGAGATGCAGCGCCTCGGCGCGAACCTCGGCGGCGAGCAGTCGGGGCACCTCCTGTTCCTCGACCACTCCCCCGCGGGCGACGGCATTCTCTCGGCGCTCGCCCTGCTCGGCGTCGCCGCGGAGACGGGCGAGACGCTCGCCTCGCTCGCCCGGTGCCTGTCCAAGTTCCCGCAGGTCCTCCGGAACGTCGCCGTGAAGGCGAAGCCGCCGATCGACGCCCTCACCGGGCTCGCCGAGCGCGTCGCGACCTTCGAGCGCGAGATGAACGGCGCCGGGCGAATCCTCATTCGCTACTCGGGCACGGAGCCGCTGGCGCGCGTGATGGTCGAGGGGGCCGACGGCGCGCGCGTGAGCGCCATGGCGGACGAGCTCGCGGGGCTCATCCGGACCCAGATCGGTGAGTGAGCCGGCATGCGGATCAACGGCATCGGCGTCGACCTCGTCAACATCCCGCGCATGCGCGACGTGATCGACCGCTGGCGGGACCGGTTCCTGCAGCGTGTCTTCACCGAGGCGGAGATCGCGTACTGCCGCGCCCGGCGCGATCCGGTGCCGCACTTCGCCGCGCGCTTCGCGGCCAAGGAGGCCGGTCTCAAGGCGCTCGGCACGGGGCTCCGGCTCGGCGTGAGCTGGCGCGAGCTCGAGGTGCGGCGCGAGCGAGGCCAGGCGCCCACCCTCGTGCTCTCCGGGCGCTCGCGGGAGCTCAGGTTGGCCCGGGGCGGGAGCCGAATGCTCCTGGCGCTCAGTCACGA
>Ga0209161_10002664_pt1 | contig 14599 bp, 10 predicted proteins | sample GraSoiAngelo_155_FD_186169 | JGI IMG/M metagenome (GOLD analysis project Ga0209161, IMG submission 186169) | Grasslands soil microbial communities from the Angelo Coastal Reserve, California, USA - 14_1009_13_30cm (SPAdes) (version 2) | ecosystem: Environmental > Terrestrial > Soil > Grasslands...
CCCGTGCCGGGATGGAGCCCAGCCGCGACGGGCCATGCGCACGCGTGCCGCGTGGTCGCGCGACCCCGCCCGTCATCCCGAGCCGACGCCCGCGCCACCCCGCGCGGCCGCGATCAGCTCACGCAAGCGGCTCGGAGAAAGCGGCATCTCGCGAATGCGGACACCCAGAGGCGCGAGCGCGTCGTCGATCGCCTCGGCGACGAGCGCCGGAACGGGGATGGCGCCGGCTTCGCCGACGCCTTTGATGCCGAGCGCGTTGAGCGGCGAGGGCGTCTCGGTGTGGCCGATCGTGATGTCGGGAATCTCCACCGCGGTCGGGATCAGGAAGTCCATGAACGTCGTGGTGAGCGGCTGCCCGCTCTCGTCGTAGACGATGCGCTCGTAGAACGAGCCGCCGATGCCTTGCGCGACGCCGCCGCGGATCTGGCCCTCGACGATCATCGGGTTCACGAGCGTGCCGCAGTCGTGGTGGACGACGTACCGGAGGAACGCGAGGTTCCCGGTCTCGGCGTCGACCTCGACGATCGCCGCGTGGCACCCGCTCGCGAAGGTCGAGTGGGGCGGCGCGTAGTACCCGTGCGCCTCGAGCCCCGGCGCCTCGCCCTCCTGGAGCACCGCCCCCTCGCGCGGTTTCACGAGCCGCAGCGCAGCCTCGGCCGCCTCCTTGCCGTACGCGTAGCGGATCGGGTTCGCGACCGTCGCCAGCGCGCCGAGCGTCAGCTCCTTGCCGGGCGCGCCCCTGACCCGCGCGCGGCCGTCGGCCAGCTCGAGGTCATCGGGCGAGACTTCGAGCAGGCTCGCGGCCAGGCGCAGCGCCTTGTCGCGCACCTGCAGCGCGGCGCGATGGATCGCGTTGCCGCTCGTGACCAGGCCGCGGCTGGCGTAGGTGCCGGCGCCCCAGTTGAACTTGGTCGTGTCGCCGGTGACGACCGCGACGTCCGTCGGATCGCAGCCGAGCGCGTCGGCGGCGATCTGGGCGAACGTCGTGCCGTGCCCCTGCCCCTGCGTCGTCAGGCCCGTCGCCACCAGCACCTTGCCGCTCGGTTCGATACGGACGTGCGCGCCCTCGTAGGGACCGATGCCGGTGCCCTCGACGTAGCAGCCGAGTCCGAGCCCGAGGTAGCGACCGGCGCGGCGCGCCTCGGCCTGGCGGCGACGGAACGCGCCGGCCCCGACCATCTCGAGCGCCATCGCCAGACCGGCCGGGTAGTCGCCGCTGTCGTAGCGGGTGGGGCCGCCGTCCTGGAACGTGAGCCCCACGTCCCACGGAAACTCGTCGGGCTGGATGAAGTTGCGCCGCCGCACCTCCGAGGGCTCGAGCCCGAGCTCGCGCGCGATCAGCGCGATCATGCGCTCCATCACGAAAACGCCGTGCGGGCGGCCGGCGCCGCGATACGGGGTCACGACGGCTTTGTTCGTGTAGGCGACTTCGAATTCGACCGCGTAATTCTGCAGCCGATATGGCCCCGGTAACTGCGTCGACGTGATGATCGGCACCACGATGCCGTACGGCGTGTAGGCGCCGGCGTCGTGGACGAAGCGGTCGCGGAGCGCCAGGATCTTGCCCGTCTCGTCGAAGCCCACTTCGACGTCGTGGATCTGGCCCCGCTCCTGGTTGGCGGCCAGCAGGTGCTCACGCCGGTCCTCCGTCCACTTCACGGGCCGACCGAGCGTGATCGCCGCGTGCGGGACCAGGATCTCCTCCGGATAGAAGAGCATGATCTTCGTGCCGAAGCCGCCGCCCACGTCCGGCGCCACGACTTCGACGCTGAACTCGGGAAGGCCGAAGAGCCGCGCCAGGCCGTTCTTGATCGGCAGCGGCGCCTGCGTCGAGTCCCAGACTCTCAGGACCCGTCGCCGCGCGTCCCACTCGGCCACCACGCCGCGCGTCTCGATGGGGCTGCCGCAGCTGCGCTCGATCGCCAGCCGCTCGCGCCGCACGCGCGGCGCCCGCCCCAGCGCCCCGGCGGCGTCGCCGACCGCCTGCCGGAACCGCGCGGCGCGGTTCTCGGGCACGTCGGCGTGCACGCGCGCCGCGCCGGACGCGAGCGCGGTCGCCAGGTCGGTCACGACCGGAAGCGGCTCGTACTCGACCTCGATCAGCGCGGCCGCGTCCTCGGCGAGGTAGCGATCGGTCGCGACGACGAATGCGACGAGCTCGCCCACGTACCGGACCTCGTCGGTCGCGAGTGGCCGCTGCGTGCGCGCGTGAGTCAGCGTGGGATGCGGGATCAGCAGAGGCGATGGCTGGTTCCGCTCACCCAGGTCGGCCGCGGTGAGCACCAGGCGGACGCCGGGCGCGCGGCGGGCGGCGGTCGCGTCGATCCGAACGATCCGCGCGTGGGCGTGGCCGCTCCGCAGCGCCGCCCCGTGGAACATGCCCGGAGGGTTCACGTCGTCCACGAAGCACCCGAGGCCCTGCAGCAGCCGCGGATCCTCGTTGCGCGGAATGCGCGCGCCGATCGCGCGTGTGCTCATCGGGCGGCGGATCGTCCAATGCCGGCCTGCACCAGCGCCTCGAGCGCGCGCTCGAAGCAGGCGCGCGGCGCGTTGACGATCCCCGCGCCGACCTGGCCGACGCCGGCCTCGCGGTGCGCCATGCCGGTCGTGATCTGAGGCAGGATGCCCGTCTGCACGACCAGGCGCACGTCGATCCCGGTCGGCGTTCCGCGGAAGTCGAGCGTGGGCAGCCGGTAGGCCGCGCTCTCGCCGGCCGTGATCTCGTACATGCGGCGCGTGTACTCGAGCGCCTCGGCCGGCGTGCCGCCGACGAACTGGACGATCGCCGGGGCGCCGCCCATGGCGAAGCCGCCCAGACCGCCGGTCTCGGTGATCGCGCTGTCGCCGATGTCCGGGTTCGCGTCGCCGGCCGCGAAGCCGGGGAAATAGAGACCGCGCGGCGTCTCGGCCGGCGCCGTGAACCAGCGGTCGCCGAGCCCGCTGACGCGAATGCCGAAGTCGGTGCCGTTGCGCGCCATCGTCGTCACGAGCGTCGAGCCCGCCACGCCGTGGGCGGGATCGAGCGCCGCCTTGCACGCGGCCATCGCGACGTTCAGGAACAGGTGCTCGTTGGAGGCGGCGAACGCGAGGATGCGGCGCCGCTCCTTGCCCGGGAGCTCGAGCGCGGCGATCTCGGGGGCCAGCGCCTTGATCAAGAGCGCGGAGGCCGCGCGGTTCCGGTTGTGGCACTCGTCGCCCATCTGGACGGCCTGGCCGATCAGCGCGCGCAGGTCGACGCCGCCCGAGCGGCGAAGCGCCTCACCGAGCGCCGGCCCCACGACGTCCCTGAACCAGCGCAGGCGCTCGATGACGTCGGGAGAGTTGGCGCCATACCGGAGCACCTTACCCAGCCCTTCGTTCAGCGTCGAGTAGGCCCGGTTGCCGGCGAACCGGTTCTCCACGACGAGCACCGGCATCGACGCGGTCGTGGCGCCGGCCATCGGGCCCACGGCCGCGTGGTGGTGACAGGGGTCGAACCTGACGCCGCCGCTCGCGGCGAGGCGCTCGGCGTCGTCGTTGTCGCGCGCGAGCCCCTCGTACATCAGGGCGCCGACGATCGCGCCGCGCATCGGGCCGCTCATGCGCTCCCAGGCGATCGGCGGGCCCGCGTGCAGCACGGTGTCACGCGTCATGCCGGGCACGACCTCCATCGCCGGACGGACGTCGACGAGGATCTGGTGAGCCGCCAGCACCCGATCGAGCGCCACGCGGTTCGCCGCGTCCACGGCCTCGCACCAGAGCGACGCGAGCGCGCCCGCCGGCGCCGCGGGCTGCCAATCCACCCGTCGCGCCGGAACACCTTGCGCGACGAGCGCCGCCGCGAAGAGCTCCGGGCCGGCGACCACGGCCACCAGCGGATCGCGGAGCAGATCGGGCTCGGGCGCCATCAGGCGCCTCCGGCGATCGCCCGCGCCGTCTCGGCGGCCCGCCGGTTGCTCGCGCACACGAGGGCGCCGAGGTCGCGCAGCGTCTTCTCCTGCCGGCCGAGGCCCTGCGGGTCGTCGTCGGTCCCGACGACGTGCGCGACGACCGTCAGCGTCCGGCCGCCTCGCCGCGCGCGCTCGCGGGCCTCCGCGAGCGCCGGCGCGACCGCGGCGGACGGATCGGGATGCGCGCAGTCGCCCAGGATCAGGTCGAGCAGCAGCACGGAGACTGTCGGATCGTCCCCCGCCTCGACGATCGCGGTGTTGCGGCGACTCGGATCGATGATCGGGTGCGGCCGCCCGCGCGTGAACTCCTCGGCGCCGAAGTCCACGAAGCCGTGCGGGGCCCCGCCCACGATGCGGCGCGCCTCGTCGCAGAGCGTGCCGCCCGCATAAAGTCCGCGCACCGCGCCGCGCGCGCCACCGCGCGTCACCGGTGCAGACCGCTCGAGCTCGACGACCACCCCGCCAGCGAGGCTCACCGCGGTGGCCGCCGCCTCCTCCAGCGTCGTCACCGCGTGCACGCCACCGGGCACCCGTCCGTCGTAGCCGAGCAGGCAGGCCACGACGGGTTTCTTGGCCTCGACCGCGGCCCTGAGCACGACGTCGGCGACGGCCGGTGACGCGGGCTTGGACACGATCAGCAACGCGCGGGTGGACTCGTCGGCGGCGAGGCGCGCGAGGGACTGGAGCGTGGTGATGCCGCCGACGGCGCCGTGGAGATCGCGACCTCCGGTGCCGATCGCGTGGGAGACGCCGCCGCCGAGCCGGTGGACGAGGCTCGTCACCTCCTGGATGCCGGTGCCGGAGGCGCCGACGATCCCGATCGGTCCGCGGCGCACGCGGTTCGCGAACCCGAGGCCCACACCGTTGATGATCGCGGTACCGCACTCGGGGCCCATGACCAGCAGGCCGCGCTCGCGCGCGCGGCGCTTCAGCGCGATCTCGTCGTCGAGCGATACGCCGTCGCTGAAGAGGAACACGTGGAGACCGCTCGACAACGCCTGATGGGCGTCGAGGACCGCGTAGTCGCCCGGCACCGCGACGAGCGCCACGTTCGCCGCGCCGCCGCGGGCGGCGGACGCCGTGGTGCGCGGCGCTGGCGCCGCTCGCGCCGGTCCCGCGTCCCGGCCGGCGCTCAGCAGATCGTCGACGCGAGCGAGCGCGTGGCGGGCCACCACCTCACCGCTCGCTCTCACCGCGACGAGCAGATCGGAGGGCGTGCCCTCCGGCGCTTCCGCCGGCCACATCGCCGCTTCGGCCAGCATCGCGCGGCCGGTCGGCGTCCCCATCACGACCGCGACCTCGGTCACGCCCGCAAGCTGTCGCGTCTGCTCCGCGACGCGCATGAGGTCGATGGAATCGAAGTACGAATTCGGCCTGATCTTCCACGACAGGTGCACGCTCAGTCCCCCGCTCGCCGCCGTATCGATCGTCGCATTATAGCGAGTCGGTGTCGGCTGCGACGGGCCGGGCGAAGGAGCGCCCGGAGGCTAGCGGCGGGCGGCCGGCGTGTCGCGCACCTTGAGGTCGCGCTGGGCCAGCACCCAGAAGAGCCCACGGTCCGCTTCGTGCTTCGACGCGGCGGTCACCACAGGCGGATCATCACGAAGCCGCGCTGCTGGAGCTCGTCGTAGACGTCACGCCGGTCGCGACGTCCCGGCGCGGGCGGCGCGGCCGGATCCGCTCCCGGCGGCGCGAGGCGGCGGTCCAGGAGCACCTTGATGTCGGGCATGCCGGCGAAGACGGTTTCGAAATAGCTGAGCAGCTCGGGACGGTCGCGCGCGACCACGACGATGACCCGCAGCATCAGACTCCCCCGTCGGAAAACTTTCCAATTGGCCTAGGGCCCTCGCCGGGCCCTCGAGAAAGCACACGGAGTTTCAACATGTTCTGGAATGGCACCGCAAATGCTCCCGCTGAGAGTTCAATGGACCACGCAAGCACGGAACCTCACGTCCGGCGTCTTTCCGGGGACTCCATGGCTCGACACTTGTTCCTGGTCTCGCGCCACGATGCGCGACTCTACGAGTATCTGGTCGAACGGTTTCGGGACGATGGAAACGTCGAAGTCATCCTCGATCGCCGGCACGGAGAGCGCCGAGGTCGGATGCACGGCTCCGGATACGCGGAGGGCGATCGCCGGCGAGGCGACCGGCGGACGCGGCGCGAGCTCGATCTCGAGCTTCAGCTCCGCTCTCACGTGATCCTGACGATTCCCGACGACGATACGCTTCCCCCGGCTTAGGACGCGCCCAGCTGGCGCAGCACGCGGCGCGCCTCGGCGGCGTCGGTCGACTTCTCGTCCAGCTGGAGCGAGCGCTTCAACGACGCGATCGCGTCCTCGTTCTTCCCGAGCCGGTAGTACGTCATCCCCAAGTGATGGTGGACCGGCGCGATTCGCGCGCCGAGCTCGGCGGCCCGCTTGAGAACCGGCTCGGCCTTCGCGTACTCCTTGCGCTGGTAGTAGACGAATCCGACGGTATCGAGCACCGACGGGGAATTGGGCGCGGCTTCCTGAGCGTTGAGCGCCAGCGTCAGCGCCTCCGAGAGGTTCTGCGTCCGCGCCGCGTAGATCCAGGCGAGGTTGTTGAGCACCGCCGGATCTTTGGGATTCAGGCTCTGGGCCTTCCGATACGAGGCGATGGCTCGGTCGACCTCGCCCTTCCGCTCGTACACGTTCCCGAGTAGGAAGTAGGCGGGCGCGTGAGAGGGCTGGAGGCCAATCACGGTGTTCAGGGCGTCGGTCGCCGGCTGGAGGTTGCCGCGCTGGAGGTGGAGCTGGCCGATGAGGTAGTGCGCGGCCGCCAGCTTGGGCTGGCTCGCGGCGACGTCCTTGGCGAGCGACAGCCCCTCGTCGAATCGCCCGGCCTGAGCGTTCAGGCCGGCCAGCCGTAGCTTCAGATCAGCGTTCGGAGGGCTCACCCGGTTGGCCCGATCGAGGTGCTGGATCGCCGCCTCGACGTTGCCCTTGCGCTGGTAGTAGTCGCCGAGCCGCAGGTTCGCCTGGAGGTTCTGCGGCTCCACGCGCACGACCTCCTTGAAGTAGTCGGCCGCCTCCTCGACTTTCTTGTCTTGAAGACGCAACAGGCCCATCGCGAGGTTGGCCGGAACGAACGTCGGCGCGACCTCGAGGATTCGCCGGTACTCCATCTCGGCTTCCGCTGGCTGGTTGCGCGTCACGTACGCGCGCGCCAGCGCGTTGCGGGCGGCGACGTTGCTCGGCTCCTTCTCGAGCGCCGCCTTGAGCTCGCCGATCTGCGCGGCGAGCAGCGCGTCGTCGGGCTTCTGGCCGGAGACCGCCGCCAGCTCGACGCGGATTCCCGTCGAGTCGGGCGCGAGCTCGAGCGCCTGCTGATACGAGCGCCGGGCGCCGTCCAGGTCGCCGCGCGCGAGCAAGGCGCGCGCGCGATAGTAGTGGCCGGCCGCGATCGTCGGATTGATCTGGATCACCTGGTCGAAGTGCTTGATCGCTTCCACCGTGTCGTACTTGCCGAGGTAGGCCAGGCCGAGGAGGAGGCGCGGCTGCAGCGAGCTCGGATCAGCGGACACCACCGGCGAGAGCAAGCGGACCGCGTCGTCGGATCGGCCGCGCTGGATGTAGAGGTGCCCCAGCGCCAGGCTCAGCTCGCGCGCGGTCGGGGTCGCCTTGATCGCCGGCTCGAGGACGGCGATCGCCTGGTCGAACCGCACCTGCGCGGCGTGCACGCTCGCCAACGTGAGCGCGGCGGCGACGTCGGTCGGCCGATCGGTCAGGAGGCGCTGGAGCTGGGCGACCGCGTCACCCTCGCGTTTGCCGGCCAGCAGCAGTCGGGCCAGCGCGAAGCGCGCCGGCGTGTACTTCTCGTCCACGGCGATCGCGTGCTTCAGCTCCTCCTCGGCCTTCTTCTTGTCGCCCTTCTTGTCATGGAGCGCCGCCAGCATCAGGATCAGCTCCGGGTTCTTCGGATCGCCTTTCAACGTCGCCTGCACGGCCGCGAGCGCCTCGTCGGTCCGGTTCTCCCGTACGAGCGTGGCGACCTTCGCCCGTAGCGCGGGCACGTACTTGGGGTTCGCCTGGAGCGCGCTCTCGTATTCTCTGAGCGCTTCCTCCGGCTTCTTCTCGAAGTTGTAGACGTTCCCGAGGGCCACACGTCCGGGCGCGAAGCTCGGATCGACCTCGACCGCCTTCGCGTACGTGTCCTCGGCGCGCTTGAGGTCGCCGCGCGCGAGGTAGATCGCCCCCAGCACTCCGTAGGGCTGGGCACTCTGGGGCATGAGCCCCGTGGCGATCTGGGCCGACTTCACCGCCCGGTCGAAGTCGCCGAGCCGGAGGTGCGCCCGCGATACTTGTAAATGGAATTCGCCGACCTTCTCCATCGGTTTGGCGATCGCGGCGAACTCGCGGAGCGCCTCGCGGGCGCGGCCTCCGGCCAGATACGCGCTCCCAAGGCTGTAGCGGAAGAGCGGGTTGTCGGGAGCACGGGTGACGATGGCCTGAAAGTCGGCGACGGCGTCGTCCACGCGGTTGCGCCCGAGGGAGGCGTGCCCGAGGAGGTATCGCACGACCAGCGCGTCCGGCAACGACTGGGCGACCGGCCGCAGGGTCAGGACCGCCTTCTCGTGCTCCCCAGCGCGGACGTAGTACCCACCAAGGACCACCAGGACACGCGGCGACCACGCCTGACGGGGAAGCGTCTCGAGGTCCTTGATCGCGTCGGCGAGCTTGCCGTCCCGGGCGTGGATCTCGCTGGACGCCATGGCGACCTTGGGGCTCTGCGGCGCCACCGCCTTGGCCTGGGTCACCAGCTCGAGCGCCGCGTCGCGCTGGCCCTGGCGGAGCAGCAGCGCGGAGAGCCCGATGAGCGCGTCCGGATACTTTGGCCTCTGCGCGAGCGCGTCGCGGTAGGCCTTTTCGGCCTCGCTCGGGCGACCGAGGATCGCGAGCGAGTCGCCGAGAGCCCGCTGGAGCTCAGGCGTGCCGGAGCGGAGGGCCAGCCCCTTGGACAAGAGCGTGACCGCCTGCTGGGCGTCGCCCTTGCCGTTGAGCGCGACCGCTCTCACGTAGAGCTCGGCGGCGGTCCCGGAGACTCTCGCCCGGATCGCGTCGGCCTGCTCGAGCGCGGCGTTCCATCCGTCGAGGTCGAGATAAGCCTGCGCGAGGTCGGCGCGCGCCTCAAGGTTGTCAGGCTCGAGCTCGACTGCGCGCTGGAGCTCTCGCATGGCATCGACGCTCCAGGACTTGGCTCGATACGCCCGGCCGATCGCGTGGAGCGCAGGCGCGAACTTCGGATCGATCTGGAGGGCGTTTTTCAGCTGGAGGATCGCTTCGTTGTACTTGGCCTCTTTCTGGTACGCGAGCCCCCGCTCCAGATAGTGCTGCTTCTTCACGTTCGGGTCCTGAGCGCAGGCCCCGAGCAGCAGGGCGATCAGCACGCACACCTCGAGACGGCCGCGCGTCCTCATCAATCGTCCTCTCACGTCACACGACGTACTTCGGCGCCCACGTCCCGGCAAGTGGAATGCCAAGCCCCACCCGGTTTCCGGTCGGAAGTCTTCTTCCGGGTGTTCAGAATCTGATCGGTGAGGTTGACCCGTATCGAATAGCACTCAACTAACCAATTTAGATAATTTCTCAGACGCCGGATGCGAGCGGTGACTGTGGAGGCTGGCAAATCCCGGCCATCCCGTCCAACCACGCAAATGCTGCCACGCCGCAAAATATGCAAGGGAACCGAGGGCTTGGGAAACGCAGTCCTCCCTGGTACTGGCCTTGCTCGATTCAGAGCTCGTGAGCCAGGGCTCTATCGTCTCACTGGTCGTCGATCCGGAGCCGTCGTCCGCCCGGAGGCACGTCGAGATTCTCGATCAGCTCGGCTGCCAGGTGGTCCCGACCGCGACCGGAGCCGAGGCGCTCGAGCGGTTCCATACGGCACTGCCTTCGCTGATCCTCCTCGACCTGGACATCACCGACATCCCGGGCCGCCACCTGCTTCGCCATTTCCGGAGCTATGCGGATCAGACGCCGATCATCGCCCTGGCGCGCCGAGTCGATGCCCGGATAGCCGTCGAGGTCGTGCGTGCCGGCGCGACCGAGGTCGTGGAGAAGGGGGTCAGCCGCCACACTCTTCGCCTCCTCCTCACGAAAGTGCTCCCGGCGGCGATGGTGGCGACCGGGCGACCCGAGGCCCCCGACCGGGTCCTCTTCTTCTCCCAGTACGAGGAACTGTTCCGGCGCAGCGGGCGCATGAAGGCGGTCGAAGCGCTCGTGATGCGCGTCGCCGACACCGACGGTCCCGTCCTGATCCAGGGCGAGCCGGGCACGGGCAAAGAGCTGGTGGCGCAGGCCATCCACTACCTGTCCGGCCGATCCGGCAAGCCCTGGCAGCGGGTCAACTGCGCCTCCCTGCCGGGCGACCTCCTCGAATCCGAAATCTTCGGCTTCGAGGGTGAAGCACCCGCCGACACGCCGATCCGCCAGTCCGGGAAACTCGACCTCGCCGACGGCGGCACGCTGCTTCTCGACGAGATCGCCGACATCCCCCCGGTTTTGCACGCCCGCATCGTCCATCTCGTACGGGACGGTCAGTTCTTCCGCGCCGGGGGGCACGAGCTGATCAGCACCGGCGTTCGGCTGCTCGCGACCACGGTCAGGGACCTCAAGGCGATGGCCGTGCTTGGCGTCGTCACCATCGTGGTGCCACCGTTGCGCGAGCGGCGCGAGGAGATCCCGCTCCTCGCCGACCACTTCCGGGTCCGGTTCGCCGGCGAGTTCAACCGGCCGCAGCCGAAGCTCACGAGCGAAATCCTGGAATTGCTCTTCGCCTACGACTGGCCGGGCAACGTCCGCGAGCTGCAAAGCCTCGTGAAGCGCTGGATCGTCCTCGGTGATGACGCGCACGTGAAGGAAGAGCTGCAGTCGCGGCTGCGCGCGCGAGGCGGCGGCAACGGCAAGCAGCAGCCGGCGTCGATCGACGAGGTCGGTCTCCGTGAAGTGGGTCGCCGAGCGGCCCGCGCCGCCGAGCAGGCGGCGTTGCGCGACGCGCTCGAGCGCGTGGGCGGCAACCGCGCGGCGGCGGCCCGGCTGCTCAAGACCAGCTACAAGACTCTACGGCAGAAATTGAACGAGGAGCGCGGGAAACGCCCCGGGGGGGCGAGGCTGATGGGTGCCGAGCCGGATCGGGACGACCGGCGGAGAGCCTCTTGATTGGGACGGGGCGCCCTGTCAATATCGTGAGCTGCGGAGGGCAGCTGTGCACGTCACGATAGTCGACGAGACTATGACCGTGGGTGAGGCCGCACGTCGAGTGCTGGTTTCGATGGGCGTGAGGACGACGTTCGCCGGCTCGCTGCACGAGCTGCCGCTCGTGTTCGAGGCGAGCGGCGTGCCGGACCTCGTGATCGTGAACGTGACGAACGACGTGACCGGCTGGGAGGTCGCGACCCGGACGCAGCACGCCAGCTACCAGGGCCGCCTGCTGGCGATCGTCGACGGGCTGGACGATCCGCGGACGCGGTACCTGACGCGGCTTCCGAACGTCGAGTGCGTGCTGCGGCCGAGCTCGCTCGCGCTGCTCGAGGACATCGTCCGAAAGGCCGTCCCGGAGCCGGCGCCGAGCCCGGCGCGCGCGCTGCCTCCGCTGCCCGCGTCCACCCACCACGGCATCATCGGCGACTCGCCGCAGATGCGCGACATCTTCTCCCGCATCGACAAGGTGGCGTCCGGCGACGTGAACGTCTGCATCCACGGCGAGAGCGGCACCGGCAAGGAGCTGATCGCGCGGGCGATCCACTACGCGAGCCCGCGCCGCGACCGCCCCCTCATCACGCTCGACTGCACCACGATCCCGGACGGCCTGATGGAGAGCCATCTCTTCGGCCACGTCAAGGGCGCCTTCACCGGCGCGATCGAGCATCGCGAGGGCGTCTTCGCGCTGGCCCACACCGGGACGCTGTTCATCGACGAGCTGGGCGAGCTGAGCCCGCGCCTGCAGGCCAAGCTGCTGCGCGTGATCCAGACGCGCGAGTTCTCGAAGGTCGGCGGCTCGAAGCCCCTTCGCACCGACCTTCGGCTCATCACGGCGACGAACAAGGATCTCAAGGCGGCCGTCGCGCAGGGCACGTTCCGCGAGGATCTCTACTACCGCGTGGCGGTCTTCATGATCAAGGTGCCCGCGCTGCGGGAGCGGACCGAAGACATCCCGCCCCTCGTCGAGCATTTCCTCCAGCGGTTCACCGCGCTCTACGGCAAGCCGATCACGAAGGTCGCGTCGTCCACGCTCGACCGCATGACGATGCTGCCGTGGCCGGGCAACGTCCGCCAGCTGGAGAATTTCCTCGAGCAGGCCGTCGTGCTCGCCGAGGGCGATACGCTCACCGACCGTGATCTCTTCGCCGGCGACTTCTCGAGCCCGGTCGGGGCTACGGCCAATCCCGTGCTGTCGGGGCAGTTCGAGCCGGGCCTGCCGCTCAGCGAGGTGGAGCGCCGCCACATTCTTCGCACGCTCCAGAAGGTTCACGGCAACCGCACCGAAGCGGCCCGGCTGCTTCAGATCAGCGTGCGCTGTCTGCAATACAAGCTGAAGGCCTACGGCCGAGATGGTGACGCCGTCGCTGGGTCCAGCCGGGGTCTCGTCCCCAGCAGTTCTTCGTCCCCAGCAGTTCTCAAGTAGCCGCGCCTCGACCGCCGCCGATGCTAAATTAGCCCGCATGGTGGCGGTGTTCGTGGTGCTGCTGTTGGTCGGCGCGGGCCCGGCCGTTGCGGGGGCTCAGACGACCGGCACCACCACGCCGCCCTCCGCCGCCGATTTCAATCTCCGCACGCCGCCGGCGCCGACGATCCCTTCCCGTCCCGAGATCGTGTTCCCGGTGCCGCCGCCACCCGCGGCGCGTCCGGTCCAGCTCTTCGAGTTCCATCCGCTCGCGGGCGTGTCGGAGGAATACACCGACAACTTCAACCGCACGGTTCGCAATCGCACGGAAAACTTCCGGACGTCGGTATCGCCCGGGATGAGCGTCCAGATGGACGCGGGGATGCTCACGGGGCTGGCGACCTACACGATCTCCGGATTCCACGACAGCTCGCTCGATGAGCTCGGTTACTTCAACGTCTTCGCCGGCCGCCTGTCCTGGGACGCGACGCCCCGGCTGAAGCTGACGGCGACGGGCGCACTCAACCAGAGCGACGCGCCGGGCCAGGCGGATCGGCTCGGTCTGCGCATCGAACGCGGGAAGTTCACGGGGACCAACGGATCGCTGGCCGCCGACTGGGCCATCGACACCGTCACGGTGTCGCCGTACTACCGGCTGAGCCTCTTCTCCGAAGAAGAGGGCCCGGACACGACCTCGCACACCTTCGGGCTGAGCACGTCGGCGACGCTCTTCCGGATCCACACGCTGACGCTCGGCTACGAGCACCTGACGAGCGAGACGTCGGCCAGCCGCGGACCCGGCACCGCGTCGGAGACGAACGGTCATCAGTTCACGGTCGCCTTCTCGCGCGACGTCAGCGAGCGCGCCTCGGTCGGCATCACCGGAAGCTACGCGTTCAGGACGCAGGACGAGGAGCGGCCGGACGCCGAGACCGACTTCAGGCGCTGGGCCGCTGGCGTGTTCGCCAACTACTCGATCCCGGGCACGATCGCGTTGCGGATCAACGTGGGCGCCAGCCAGCTCACGACCGACAGGTCGGACTTCCAGCCGGTGCTCTCGACGTCCAGCAGCTTGTCGTACTGGTTCGGCCCGGCCGTGGTCGGCGTCTCGTTCGAGCGCGGATACTCCGAGACTTTCGCCGAGGGACAGAACCAGGGCGTCGTCCTGACGACCGGGGGAAGCGTCGCCCTGTCCTATCCGTTCACCCCGGCGTTCGGCGGCAGGGTGAATATTGCGTACCGGGAAAACGAGTTCACAGGTATCGGGGGCACCCCGACCGCGATCACCGCCGGCCGCGGCAGCACCCGGACCGACAAGGTCCTCACCGGGACGATCGGCGTATCCTATCAAATACTTCGCTGGCTCGGCACGTCGCTCGACTACTCCTACTCGCTGACCGACTCGTCCGACGTGGACGGCGAGATCAAGGAGAATCGGGTCCGGCTCGCGCTGAACTTCGCCTTCTGACGCCGCCTGCCTGACTGCGTCAAGCCGGGTTTCCGCCCGGTCCGCAAGGTTTGCGCGGGCCCCCGCGCAAGTTTTGTAGCGCGGCGCTGACCGCACCGGCCTCACGCCCCCTAAAGTGCCTGTAGCGTTGGCGGGGCGGCGTTGGCCTCGTTCGTGCTCCTTTCGCACGCCACATTGAAAGCCAGTCCCCCGTCCGGCAAGGCGACGGCGATTCGCGATCTTCTGGCGCGCGATCCGGTGTGCCTCGAGATCGTGCAGTACCTGGTGCGCAACACCGAAGCCGCGGATACCGCCCGGGGCATCGCGGAATGGTGGATCAAGCGGAGCCTCGCATCCACCCAGGACGCGCTGCTGAAGCTCGAGGAATTCGGCGTCGTGCAGGCGTTCGCCGTGCAGGACAGCACGTTTGTGTACGCCTACACGAAGAACCCCATCCTGAGGCAGTCGATCGCCCGCCATCAGCGCGGGCTCCCGACCCTCCACCGGGCGAGGGAGCGCTAGGCTCGTGCTGCGCGTCTTCGGCCACTACGTGCCCGCGCCCGTCGTCGCGCTCGCCGCGGGCGAAGCCGGGCTCGTGT
>Ga0209161_10002668_pt1 | contig 14592 bp, 15 predicted proteins | sample GraSoiAngelo_155_FD_186169 | JGI IMG/M metagenome (GOLD analysis project Ga0209161, IMG submission 186169) | Grasslands soil microbial communities from the Angelo Coastal Reserve, California, USA - 14_1009_13_30cm (SPAdes) (version 2) | ecosystem: Environmental > Terrestrial > Soil > Grasslands...
GGCGCCGGCGTGGGGGTCGTCGCCGGCGTGTACCCGGCGAGCCGCGCCGCGCGACTCGATCCGATCGCCGCCCTGCGGCACGAGACATGACCGGCCTGTTCGAAGGCGTCGGCATCGCGCTCGATTCCTTGCGCGGCAACAAGCGGCGGGCGGCCTTGACGATTCTGGGCGTCGCCATTGGCGTGATGGTCGTCATGCTGATCGCCGCGATGATCAGCGGGATCAACCAGAGCGTCTCGAACGTGATCGAGTCCATCGCCCCGCGGACGTTTCTGGTGTGGCGCTTCTTCCAAGCGGGGGTGAACGTCTCGGACGGTTCCGACGAATCCAGCCCGTGGCGACGGAACCCTGAGATCGTGGAGGTCGAGGCGGACCGGATCGCCCTGCTGCCTTCCGTGCGCTACGTCACCCGGCGCGAAGAAAGCTCCGCGACGGTGGAGTACGGCGATCGACGCCTCGAATCAGTCGAGGTGTCGGGGTTGTCCGCACAATGGGTGGAGGTGAACGGCGGCGACGTCCATCCGGGGCGCACGTTCACGCGACTGGAAGATCTGGCCAACGATGCCGTGGCGGTCATCAACACGAAACTCGAGGAGCAGCTGTTCCGCGGGCGCGACCCGATCGGCCAGACGATCCATGTCGCGGGCGCCTCGTTCAAGGTGATCGGCGTCTATGTGCCGCCGCCAAACCTGTTCAGCGGTGCGACGCCCCCGTTCGTCGGCATCCCGCACGGCGCGTTCGTCAAACACGTGCCGTATGTGAGGGGATTGATGCGGCTCGCGGTCGCGCCTGGACCCGCCTACACCCAACAGGAGGCGATGGACGAGGTGGTGGCCACACTACGCTCCCTTCGCGGGCTCAAGCCAGGGCAGGAGAACAACTTCTCTATCGTCACGCAAGACAAGCTGCTGGACTCCTGGAACAAGATCAGCGGCATGTTCTTCCTCGTGATGCTCGTGCTCTCGTCCATCGGTCTGATCGTCGGGGGCGTCGGCGTGGTCGCGATCATGATGATCTCGGTCACCGAGCGCACGCGGGAAATCGGCGTCCGCAAGGCCCTCGGAGCGACGCGGCGCGCGATCCAATGGCAGTTCCTCGTCGAGGCCTCCACCCTCACGCTCGTGGGGGGCGTTGTCGGGATGCTCGCAGGTGGCGTCCTCGCGTTCGCCGTTTCCCGCCTCACCCCGATCCCGGCGCACGTGCCGCTGTGGTCCGTGCTCGCGGCGCTGGCCGCCTCCGCCCTCACCGGGATCGGATTCGGCCTGTATCCCGCCAACAAAGCGGCGAGATTGGATCCGGTGGAAGCCTTACGCTACGAATAGTGTGGAATGCGGAGTGCGGAATGCGGATCGAGGTCCACCCCTCCATTCCGCATTCCGAATTCCGCATTCCGCACTAGCTTCCAGCGCCATGCCCCTCTCCGAAGCGATTCTCCAGGCGCTCCAGACCGCATGGAGCCACAAGCTCCGTTCGTTCTTCACGCTGCTCGGAATCATCGTGTCGGTCGGGTTCCTCGTGGCGGTGGTGGCCGTGATCCAGGGCATGAACGCGTACGTGCGCGAGCGCATCGCGGGCGCGATCGTCGGGGTCAACGCCTTTCAGATCCGTCGGGACCCGATCCAGGTTGGGTTCATCGACGACGAAGAATGGAAGAAGATTCAGCGGCGGCCGATCATCGCACCCGAGGACGTCGGCTACGTAGGGCGGGCGCTGCCCGACGCGCAGGCGATCTCCCTGCAGTCCGGGTGGCCCACCCCGATGGCGGACGTGCAGTGGCGGAACCGCACGGTGGGTGACGTCCTCATCTTCGGCGTCACGCCGCCGTTCGTGGTGGTGCAGGACTACAGCTTCGCCGCTGGGGCGCCGTTCACGGACGTGGACCAGCGACAGCGGAGGCTCGTGGCGGTGCTCGGCTTCGACGTGGCCGAGAAGCTGTTCGGTGCGGCCGAGCTCGCCGTGGGCAGCGCCATTCGCGTCCGTGGCGTCCAGCTCACGGTCAAGGGTGTCATCGCCAAGAAGGGCACCGTGCTGGGGCAGTCGTGGGACGGGTTCGTCATGCTGCCGCTCACGACCTTCGAGGCCCTGTACGGACGGCGCCAGACCACCGTCATCTCGGTCAAGATGGCGGCGGCCGCGAGCGTGGCGGACGGCATGCTCCGCGCCGAAGAGGCGATGCGTATCGCGCATCGGCTCCGCCCGGGTCAGGAAGACGACTTTACCGTCGATACGGGTGAGGGGTTGATCGCGTTTTGGGCCAAGCTCACCCGCGTCATCTTCACGGTCGTGCCTGCCGTGGTAGCGATCGGAATCGTCGTCGGCGGCATCGTGATCATGAACATCATGCTGATGAGCGTCACCGAGCGCACCCGCGAGATCGGGATCCTCAAGTCGCTCGGCGCCTCCCGGCGCGACATCCGGCGCCAGTTTCTCGCGGAGTCGGCCATCCTCTCGCTCCTCGGCGGTGTTGCGGGCCTCCTCGCCGGCAGCGCGCTCGCCGCGCTGGTCGAGCTCGCGTCCCCCCTGCCCGCCCGCGTGACGGCCTGGTCGGTGGCCGTGGCGCTGGGCCTCGGCGTCAGTGTGGGGATCGTGTTCGGCGTCTACCCGGCGCACCGGGCGGCACGCCTCGACCCGATCGACGCGCTGCGCGCCGAGTAGCATGGCCCTCCACTCCATTCGCGAGGGCTGGCTGATCGCGGTGGACCAGCTCCGGGTCAACAAGCTGCGCTCGGGGCTCACCATCCTCGGGGTCGTCATCGGGATCGCTACGGTCATGGCCATGGCGTCGATCGTGGCGGGCTTCCGGGAGCAAATCGTCAACACGCTCGAGGTCGTCGGACCCACCACGTTTCGCGTCCTCCGGTTTTTCTCGTCAACACCGCTCAATCCGGACGCCTTGCCACGCGAGGTGCGGATCCGGCCGACCCTGACACCACAGGAGGCCGAAGCGATCGCTCGCTTGCCCGAGATCCACTACGCGGCGATCTGGACGCAGGTGTTCCACCGCTTCGAGTACGCCGGCAACCGCACCCAGGTTCTCGGGGTGTTCGGCGCCGACGATCGGTACATGGAAATCCTGGGCGGCGGGCTGGTCGCGGGCCGAGTGTTTACAACGGCGGAGCTGCGGAGCGGCGCGCCCGTGGCGGTCATCGAGCAGCGCACCGTGGACCGGCTGTTCGGAGCGCGCGACCCGATCGGCGAAGTCGTCCGGATCGGCGGCCGCCCCTTTCGCGCGGTCGGGGTGTGGCAGCGACCCACCAACATCTTCGAGGTGCCGGGTGCGCCCGAGATCGCGGGCATCGTGCCGTTCGAGGCGGCACACGCGCGCTTCCCGATCGACCGGGTGAACGGCCTGATCATCCTCGTCAAGCCCCGGCCCGAGGTGAGCGTCGCGCGCGCGATGGATGCCGCCACGCTGCAGCTGCGGCGCTTGCGGGGGCTGCGGGTCGGCGAGCCCAACAGCTTCGACCTGCTGACGTCGGACCAGGTGCTCGGCATCTTCGACAGCCTGACATTCGCGTTCTTTTTCGTGATGCTCGTGCTCTCGAGTATCGCGCTCCTGGTCGGCGGGATCGGGGTGATGGCGATCATGATGGTGTCCGTGACGAGCCGGACGCGGGAGATCGGCCTGCGCAAGGCCATGGGCGCGACGCGCCGCGACGTCCTCTGGCAGTTCCTCGTGGAGGCGGCGACGCTGACCTTGATGGGCGGCATCCTCGGCATCATCGTGGGGATCGGCACCGGCGAGCTCCTCAAGCGCCTGCTCGACTTCAGCACGACCGTGCCGGTGTGGAGCGCCGCGATCGCGACGATCGTGTCGATCGCGGTCGGGCTCGTCTTCGGGATCGCCCCGGCGGCGAGAGCGGCGAGGCTCGATCCCGTCGAGGCACTGAGGTACGAATGATGAAACGCGGAACGGAGGACCCGTGAGCCAAGCGGTCGATCTTCTCGCAATCGCCGCCCATCGCGACGACGTCGAGCTCACCTGCGGTGGCACGCTCGCCAAGGCCGTGCGGGCGGGCCATCGCGTCGGGATCCTCGACCTGACCCAGGGGGAGACCGGCACCCGCGGCGACGCAGGCCTTCGCGCCGCTGAGGCCGAGCGCGCCGCCCGGGCGCTCGGCGTGCCCGTGCGGCTCAATGCCGGGCTCCCCGACGCCCACCTCCAGAACGACGAGCCGTCCCGCGCGAAGGTCATCGAGCTGATCCGCGCGACCCGGCCCCGGGTCGTGATTCTCCCGTTCCCGGTCGGCCGCCACCCCGATCACCGGATCGCGTCGGAGCTGGGACGCGACGCGTGCTACCTCGCCGGGCTCGCCAAGTATGGCGGCCCCGGCGCCGCGCATCGGCCCTTCAAGCTCCTCTACGCGCTCGCGTACCGCGAAGACCCGGTGAAGCCGTCGTTCGTCGTGGACATCTCCGACAGCTTCGACGCCAAGATGACGGCGATCCGCTGCTACGCGTCGCAGTTCGACGGTGCCAAGGCCGCAGGGGAGATCCACCCCACGGGGCAGGATCTCTACGAGCTGATCCGGATCCAGTCGGCGCACTATGGGTCCCTGATCCGCTCGGCGTACGGCGAGCCGTTCTTCTGCCACGAAACGCTGGCCGTCGATGACGTACTGCAGCTTGGCGTGCAATCCCTCTAGGTTCTAGATTTCCCCGCATGCCCAAGCGCCTGGTCTACCTCGACAACGCGGCCACCACACCGGTACGCCCGGAGGTGCTCGAGGCGATGCTGCCCTATCTGGGACCGGACGCCTTCGGGAACCCATCCTCCCCGCACCGCTTCGGGCGCGCGGCGCGAGCCGGCGTGGAGGAGGCGAAGCGCAGCATCGCCGCCGCGCTCGGCGCGGACCCCGGCCAGGTGATCTTCACGTCCGGCGGCACCGAGGCGGATAACCTGGCGGTGATCGGGTGCGCGCTGGCTGCGCGGGAACGCGGGGGTCCGTTCCGCGTCGCGGTGTCCGCGATCGAGCATAAGGCGGTCCTGGCGGCGGCGCACGCGGTGGTTCGTCTCGGGGGCGAGGAGATCATCCTTCCGGTGAACGGCCAGGGCGAGGTCGCGGAGGACGGGCTGAGCGAGGCGCTCGCGCGCGGCGTGGCGGTGGTGAGCGTGATGTGGGTGAACAACGAGATCGGCGTGGTGCAGCCGGTGGCCCGACTCGCGGCGCGATGTCGCGAGGCCGGCGTCCCGTTCCACGTAGACGGGGTGCAGGCCTTCGGCAAGGTCCCCGTGTCGTTGCACGACGTCGCGTGCACCCTCTTCACGGTTTCCGGCCACAAGATCGGCGCGCCCAAGGGGATCGGGGCGCTGGTGGTACGGGATCGCCACGCCGTCGAAGCGATCATCCATGGCGGCGGCCAGCAGTTCGGGATCCGGCCGGGCACGGAGAACGTGCCGGGGATCGTGGGGCTCGGGGCGGCCGTGGAGCTCGCGGCGCGCGAGCAGGCGGCGTTCGCCGCCCGCGTGGCGGCGTTGCGCGACGAGCTGGAGCGCCGGCTGCTCGCCGTCGTGCCCGATGCGGTGATCAACGCCGCGCACGGCCAGCGGGCACCCCACGTCACGAGCGTGTCGATCCCCGGCACGGACAGCGAGGCCCTGCTGATGCACCTCGACCTCGCGGGGATCGCCTGCTCGTCGGGTTCCGCGTGCTCGACCGGCGCCGTCGAGCCGTCGCACGTGCTCACGGCGATGGGCGTACCGCGGGAGCTGGGCGTCGCGGCGCTGCGGTTCTCGTTCGGCAAGGAGAACACCCTGGAGGACGTGGAGACGCTGATCGGTGCGCTGCCGAAGATCGTGGAGAAGGTGCGGGCCCTCTCGGCGGTGCTGCACCGGTGAGCGATCGCGTCCTCGTCGCGATGTCGGGCGGTGTCGACTCGTCCGTAGCCGCAGCCTTGCTGGTGGAGGCGGGGTACGACGTCGTCGGCGCCACCATGAAGCTGTTCTGCTACGGCGACGCCGTCCCCAACCGGCCCTGCTGCTCCCTCGATTCGATCACCGACGCCCGGCTCGTGGCTCACAAGCTCGGGATCCCGCACTACGTCCTGAATTTCGAGGACCGCTTCGGCCGCGACGTGATCGCGAACTTCGTCGCCGAGTACGCCCGCGGCCGCACTCCGATCCCCTGCGTGCGCTGCAACTCGTTCACCAAGTTCCGCGACTTCCTGTACCACGCGGACGCGCTCGACTGCGCCTACGTCGCCACCGGCCATTACGCAATCACGCGAGACGGTGCGCTGTTTCGCGGGCGCGATCCACGGAAGGACCAGTCGTACTTCCTGTGGGGCATCGACCGGGGCGTCGTGGCGCGGATCCTCACGCCCGTCGGGTCGCTCACCAAGCGCGAAACGAGGGACGTGGCCCGCCGGCTCGGCCTCGTCACCGCCGAGAAGGTCGAATCGGTGGAGATCTGCTTCGTCCCGGGCGACGATTACGTCGGCGTGCTCGAGCGCCATCTCCCCGCCGATGCGCCTGCGCTGAGCCCGGGGCCCCTGGTGACCGCCGGCGGCGCGGTGGTGGGAGAGCACGCGGGCTTCGCGCGCTATACCATCGGGCAGCGGCGCGGCCTCCCCGGTGGGTTCCGCGAGCCGATGTACGTGGTCGCGATCCGCCCCGAAACGCGCGAGGTCGTGATCGGCTCCGGGGACGAGTTGTTCGGCCACAGCGTGACGCTCGCCGAGGTGAACTGGCTCGCCGAGCCGCTGGCGCCGGGGGACGCGGTCCTGGTGCAATGCCGCTACCGCGCCCTGGCCGTGCCCGGCCGGGTGCGGGCGTATTCGGGTGGGACGATCGCCCTCGATCTCGCCGAGCCGGTGCGGGCGATCACCCCCGGGCAGTCGGGCGCCCTGTACGACACAGACGGCCGCCTGCTCGGCGGCGGCGTCATCGCCTAACTCGCGTCGCCCCAAGCCTCTCTCCCCTCTGGGCCCCCACGGGACGGGACGGTGCGCTCCGTCACGGCTTACTTGGCGCTCTGTGGGGTACGTTGCAGTTTGGACGAGGCCCGAGCGCCCAGCCCCTGCCCGCCCCAAAGCCCTCACTTCGGAGGAGCAGCATGCCAGCACATCACCGTCACACCCGGTGGGGCCTCGCGGTTGCCGCCGTCTTCATCGTCGCCGCTTGCAAGGACAGCACCGGCCCGCAGGCTCACCTGTCCAACCCCGCAGGCTTGAGCAGCGATCTGCAGACCGTGTCCGACGTGCTGCTGTCGCCGACGTTCCGGAGCTTCAGCAAGGTGAGCGACACGACGACGGGCTCGCCGGCGGCCGCCCCGAGCCGGGTCGGCACGTTGCTCCACGCCGCCCCGATCGGCCCGCCGCGCTCATCGCGCACACTGGATGCGTACTCAGCGGCGCGGCTGCGGGCGCTGCGCCTTGGGGCCGCGACGTTCTCCGCCGGCGGCGCTATCAGCGCCAGCGTCGTCCCCCAGCCGCTGCTCGGGACGACGTGGGTGTGGAACACGACCACCCACAGCTACGAGCAGGATGGGACCTTCACCCCGGCGGCTCCAACCGACCGGGTCCGAATCATCCTGTATGCCGTCGACCCGATCACCGATGACATCGTCGAGACTCCGCTCACCCCCACGGGCTTCGTCGATCTGGTGGACGAGAGCACCACGGCACCGGCTGTCGACAAGCTCCATGTGATCGTCAGCGGCGGCACGCCGACGAGCCCCGGCACGCCGTACGCCAACTACACGGTGAGCGCTACGGTCACCGGAAACCCGGCGTCGGCGTTCACCGCGTCGGCCTCCGGCTTCGTGAGCGATGGCACGCACACACTCACGTTCAGCGCGACGTTTGCGGCGACGCAGCTCGACACGGACAATCCCGACATCCAGGTCGACATCACGTGGGACCTGGACAATCCGGCCATTCACGTCGAGCTGCACGAGACGTTTGTGCTGTCGGACGCGAGCCATATCACCCTCACGATCACCGAGTTCAGCGTCACCCATGGTGCCGAGACGGTGTCCATGCACGGCACCATCACCATCACACTGCTGTCGCCGACGACGGAGACGGTGACGATGAATCTGACGATCGACGTGAACGACGAGCCCTGGGTCCGTATCAGCGGTACCGACGACGGGATCACGGTCCGCCACAACGACGGCAGCCAGCTCTCGGGGGCGGAGGGCCAGGCGTTCCTGGATCTGTTCGGGCTACCCGGGGCCATCGAGTTCGCGTTCGTGAGTCTGTTCGGCCCGTGCCAGAGTCTGATGGGCGCCTAAACGGCGCGACGTTAATGCAAACCCCCACCGGGCCCTGGTCCGGTGGGGGTTTTCGTCGTATAAGGGGAGCTTGAAGATGCTCTACCGCATCCTCGCCGATTGCGTCGTGCTCCTGCACGTAGCCTTCGTCACCTTCGTGGTGCTGGGCGGGTTCCTCGTGTGGCGCTGGCGCTGGGTCTTCCTGGTGCACGCCCCGTGCGCGGTGTGGGGAATCGCCATCGAGTATGGCGGCTGGATCTGTCCTCTCACCCCGCTCGAGAACTCGCTGCGCGAACGCGCGGGGCTCGAAGGGTACCGCGGCGGATTCGTCGAGCATTATGTGATTCCGGCGCTCTATCCGGCCGGGCTCGCCCGACCGACGCAAGCGGTGTTGGGCACGCTCGTGCTGGCTCTGAATCTCGTCGCCTACGGTGTGCTGCTGCGACGGAAATGACGCACGGTACGGGTAGGGGCGCAGCATGCTGCGCCCCTACATCTTCGGGGTCGTGCCTTCCGCGAGGACAGCGACGATCCGGAGTGGTCCCCCGCTCCCGCCGCGGATCTTCATGGGCAGCGCGATCACGAACGCTCCGGTCGCGGGGACGGCCGACAGATGGGCCACGTTTTCGAAGGCCGGGATGTCGGCGCCGAACAGGATCTGGTGGGTGTCGAACGTGGTGGACTGCCCGTAGTCGATGCTCGGCGTGTCGATGCCCACCGCGCGCACCTTGCGTGCAATCAGCCAGCGGGCGGCGTCCGGATGGATCCCTGGGAAGTGCAGGTCGGGCACCGCCGCCGGCCCCGCTTTGGTGGTGCCGAGGTAGCGCGCCCGGTCGGGCCAACGGCTCCCCCACCCTGTCCGGATCAGGACGATGGCCCCTTCGGGAATCGGCGTGTGGCCCCGCTCCCACGCGTCGAGGTGGGCCGGGGCGATACGAAAGTCGCGGTCGGCTTCCGCCTCGCTGCTGACGTCGATCACGACGGCCGGGCCGGTCAGCCGGGTTACGGGAATCTGGTCGGTCGAGAGCTTTCCCTGCGCGAAGTGCACGGGCGCATCGAGGTGGGTACCCCCATGTTCGGCCGCCGCGAAATTGTTCGCCGCGTAGTAGTAGCCCGCGGGCGTGCGCTGTGCCGAGACTACCTCGAGCCGGAATGGCTTGGCGGTGGGCCAGTAGATGGTCGTCGAGTCGAAGGCGTACGTCAGGTCCACCCACGTGGCCCGCGCCAGCTGGTCGGTGAGGGTGGGGCGAGCGCAGGCGGCGGCGAAGGTCACGGCGAGCAGCACGGGCAGGCGCTTCATGAGGCGGGCTCCGGGAGTGTAGGGGCGCAGCATGCTGCGCCCCTACATATTACGGCAGGACCGATCGGAGACCCAATGCGCGCCCGCGTGCTGACCATCGTCCTTGCGCTCCTCGCCGCGTGTTCCGGAGGCAAAACGGCCAAGTCGGCCGCTGGCGGCGACTCGCTCACCGAGCGCCAGCGGGATTCGATCCTCGCGCAGTCGCGGATCCCCGGCGCGAGCGGCGTGGGGAGCGCGATGCGGGCGGCGGATTCCGCGAGCGCCCGGGTTCGGGCCACCGACAGCGTCTCCCCGTGAGGCCTCACCCCCCGACCCCCTCGCCGCGAGGTGGAGAGGGGGAACGATGGGTGCGGAGAGGGTGTCAGGGAATGAGGGCCACGCTGCTCGCCGCGCTCGCCGCGTGTGGGCCGGCGAACCCGTGCCGCTCGTCGGAGATGCACCTGCGTACGCGCTTCTCCCAACCCTACGTCGGCCACTGGGTGGTGGCCCGAGGCGACACCCTCACGCTGCCCGAGCTGGGCGACCCCTTCAAGCTTACCGATGTGATCCTCGATAGCGTGCGCGTCGCGGTCGGCCGGACGTGCCGCTTCAAGGGCGCCCTGGCGTTCGCAGTGCCGCGTGCCGAAACGCTCTCCGTCACCTGGTACGGCTCCCCGGAGCAGGCTCTGATCTACGGCTGGCCGGCAGACCTGGGCCCGTTCGCCGGCGTTGGCGCATCGCGAGTGGGAGATTCCCTCGTGGGCGCGATCCTGTTCGACTCGCAGCTCGGCGTGCAGGTGCGGCCCGGGGTGACGGCCCGGTTCGTAGCCGGCCGGGCGCGGCGGGAGGCGCGCTAGTATTTTGAAGGCATGAAAGGGTTCGTCTTCCGCCTCGTGATCACGGGGCTCGGCTTGTGGGCGGCGGAGACCATCGTCCCGGGCGTTCGGATCGACGGCTGGGGCAACCTCGTGGTCGCGGCGCTGCTCCTCGGCATCGTGAACGCGGTGATCCGCCCGATCATCCTCATCCTCACCCTGCCGCTCACGGTACTCACACTAGGGCTCTTCATTCTGGTGGTGAACGGGATTTCGGTGGCCCTGGTCGCCTGGCTCATGCCGGGCTTCTCGCTCTCCGGGCTGGGGGCCGCGATCCTCGCGTCCATCGTCGTGGGACTGACGAGCTGGGTCGCCTCGGCGTTTGTCGGAGGCTCGGGCCGGATCGAGCGCTACCGTCGCATCGAAGTGACGGGCCGCCGGCTCGACTAATGCTGGGGATATGGCGGAGCTGACGCCACGGGCGCGGCGCTTCCTGCTCGCGCTCGGCGGATTGTATGCGCTCGTCAATGCGTTCATCGGCGTCCACTCGGGCGGCGACTTCGTGTTCCACCTGCGACTGGCCGAGCGCTTGCTGCAAGGTCAGCCGTTGTACGCCGACTTCGACGGCTCGATTGGCCTCCCCTGGCCACCGTTTGCGATCGTCACCCTGGTTCCCTTCGCGTTGCTGGCGCGACTCAGCTTGCCGCTGACCAAGGCCGCGTGGGCGATCGGCAACGTGGCGCTGTTCGGCTGGTGTCTGGTTCGCGGGTATCGTCACGCCGGTCGTTGGACGCCGGTCGTGCTGGCCGTCGCCGCCGTTGCCCAGCCGCTGCAGAGCAACTTCCAGCATTTGAACATCAACGTCGTGCTGCTCGCGCTGGTCGTCCTCGCCATCGCCGACCTCGAGCGAGGACGTGAGATGCGCGCGGCACTGTGGATTGGCGTGGCCACGGCGCTCAAGGGCTACCCCGGGGCGATCCTTCTCTATTTTCTCGCGCGCGGCCGCTGGCGACCGCTGGTGGCGGGCGTCACGGCCGCGGTCGGGCTCACGTTTCTTGTCGTGGTCCCGGCCGGATTGGCCGGCGCAGCCATCGTGCCCGGCTATGTGCACCTTGCGCTGACCGCCCAGAGCACTCAAGCCCTGGCCGGGCAGTCGATCGGCGGGCTCGTGGCGCGCCTGGGTGGGAACGTGGCAACGGCCGTGATCCTGGATCTGCTCGCCGTCGCGGGGGTGGCCGCGGTGCTGTGGCGCGGCCGGGCGTCGAGCGAGCCGACGTACCAGGTCGGGATGACCGCGGTGCTCGCGGTTCTGCTCGCGCCGCTGGACCGACTCCACTACTACGTCCTCGCTTTCCCGGCGTGGACCGACACGTTCAGTCGGCCCGCACCACCGCGGGGACGCGCAGTCTGGTTCACCGCTCTTGCGGTGGGCGCACTGCTCACATCCGGGATGCTGAGCCATTTCCGCGGCCCCCTCCCGACGGTTCTGTGGACGGTTCGCCAGAACACGTACAACTTCGGCGCGCTCATCCTGCTGATCGTCCTGGTCGCCCGGCGCGTCGCGCGACCCCAACCTCTTCCGGTATCTCAACCGACATGACATTCGCCGCGTTGGTGCTCTCGACCCTCATCGTGCAGGGACCCCCTTCCGGTGGGCCGCCCCGCCTCACGTCGTCACCCACCCGTCCGCTCGGCACGCTGCGCGAGCAGGCGGCGGTCCAGCAGGAGTGGTTGCGGTATCGGCTCGACTCGGTGCTGCCGCGACTGATGCGCCAGTATCGGGTCGCCATGTGGGTCGTCCCGATGCGCGAGTACAACGAGGACCCCGTGTTCTGGTCGCTGGTCTCGGCCACCTCGTTCTTCGCGCGGCGGCGCACGATCTACGTCTTCTTCGACCGTGGGCCGGACCGTGGGGTCGAGCGGCTCGCGCTCGGCGGGACGTCACAGGGCGGCCTGTACGAGGCCTACCACGCGAGAGACGCGATCGATCCCTCGATCGGCCGCCGCCCCGAGCTGGTCGGACAAGCGCAGTGGGATCTCCTGCGCCGGGTGATCGAGGAGCGCGACCCGCAGACCATCGCCGTGGACATCTCGCCCACCCACGCCTTCTCGGACGGGCTATCGGCGGGCGAATGGGAGCAGCTGCAAGCCGCGCTCCCCGAGCGGTACCGGGCCCGCATCGTGCGCGCCGAGAGCCTGCCGCTCGAGTACCAGGAGATCCGGGCGCCGGCGATGCTCCCCGCGTACCGGCGGCTGATGCAGGTCGTCTGGGGGACCATCGATACCGCGTTCTCGAACAAAGTCATCACGCCGGGTAGGACGACGACCGACGACATCGCCTGGTGGATGCGCCAGCGGGTGACCGACCTCGGGTTCGGCACCTGGTTCCACACCGACGTGGACGTGCAGCGGCGGGGCGTCGATCTATCGGACTCCGGCGCCGTCGTGATCCAGCGCGGCGACGTGCTGCACTGCGACTTCGGGATTACCGCGCTGGGGCTGAACACCGACACGCAGCACATGGGCTACGTCCTGCAGCCCGGTGAGCGGGACGTGCCGGAGGGCTTGAAGCAGGCCCTCAAGAACTCGAACCGGCTGCAGGACATCCTGCTCATCGAGATGCGGCCGGGGCGGACCGGTAACGAAGTGCTCGCCGCCGCGCTCGCGCAGATGCGGGCGGCGGGGATCACTGGCACGATCTACACCCACCCGATCGGCGACCGCGGACACGGGGCCGGGCCGCTCGTCGGTCTGTGGGACCACCAAGAAGGGGTGCCCGGGCGCGGGGACGTGAGCCTGATCCCCAATAGCTGGTTCTCGATCGAGCTCCAGGCCACGACGCCGCTGCCGGAATGGGGCAACCAGCCGGTGCGGTCTGCGCAAGAGGAAGACGCCGAGCTCGGCGCCGACGGCGCGATGCGCTGGATCCTGCGACGGCAGACGGAGCTCCACGTGGTGCGATAGATGTACGACCTCGAGACACCGGCGCTGCTGCTCCACCTGGACGTGGTGGAGCGCAACGTCGAGCACATGGCCGCGCGGGCTCGGCAACTCGGCGTCGCACTCCGGCCACACGCCAAGACGCACAAGTGCGTGGAGCTCGGTCGCCTGCAGCTCGAGCACGGGGCGTGCGGGCTCACCGTGGCGACGCTGGTCGAGGCGGAGGTGTTCGCGCGCGCCGGGTTCACCGACCTCACCTGGGCGTTTCCCATCGATCCGAGCCACGTTCCCCACGCCCGTCGCATCGCGGAGGATACTGGGGCGACGGTGCGTGTCGTCGTCGACGACCAGTGCACCGCCCAGGCGCTCGCGGGGTCGGGGCTGCACGTGTGGCTCAAGGTTGACTGCGGCTACCACCGGGCGGGCGTGGACCCGGGCTCGCCGTACGCCCTGAGCGTCGCGCGCGAGTTGGGCAACGAGCGGGGACTCGTGTTCGACGGCATCTTGAGCCATTCCGGTCACGCCTACCGCACTGCGAACAAGGCCGAAGCCGCCCGGGTGGCAGAGCAGGAGCGGAGCGTGATGGTGGGGTTCGCGGGGCGGCTGCGCGAAGCCGGCCTCCCGGTGCGGGCAGTGAGCGTCGGCTCGACGCCGGCGATGGCGGCGGCTCAGCACCTCGCCGGCGTGACCGAGGCGCGCCCCGGCAACTACGTGTTCTATGACCGGACGATGGTGCTGATCGAGTGTTGCGAGCCAGCGGACGTGGGCGTGACGGTGCTCGCGACCGTCGTGTCGCACCAACCGGGGGCGGCGCATTTCATCGTAAACGCCGGGGCGCTCGAGCTGTCGAAGGATCCCGGGCCGGCCAACGTGGCCCCGCCGGCGATGGGCGCGGTGCGCGGGGCTCCCGAGCTCACGGTGGCGACCCTGTCACAGGAGCATGGCCTGATCCGCGCCGAATCTCCGGCGGCGCTCGACGGTCGCTTCACGGTCGGGGCGCAGGTCGAGATCATCCCAAACCACTCGTGTCTGACCGTCGCGCATTTCGATCAGTATCACGTCGTCCGGGGAGCGGGAGAGGAGAGGCGGGTGGTCGATCGCTGGAAGGTCGAGCGGGGGCGATGACACGACATGCGACCCCGAGGTCTGTGAGCGCCGTCATCGAGCGGACAGTCCCGGCGCGTTCTCTTCCCCTTGAGATTTTGCACCCCATCTCCCTTCACGTCCTGGGTTCGCCATGAAGACCTTTCTCCGGCATCTTGTGCTGTGCACGCTGCCCGTCCTGTTCGCCGCGGGCGCGGGCTACGGCTTCACGTTCATCCAGGGGTCGTGCGGCGCCATG
>Ga0209161_10002679_pt1 | contig 14569 bp, 10 predicted proteins | sample GraSoiAngelo_155_FD_186169 | JGI IMG/M metagenome (GOLD analysis project Ga0209161, IMG submission 186169) | Grasslands soil microbial communities from the Angelo Coastal Reserve, California, USA - 14_1009_13_30cm (SPAdes) (version 2) | ecosystem: Environmental > Terrestrial > Soil > Grasslands...
GTTCTGCAAGATGTGAAATGGCGGGCGATCGACCATTTCCGCTTCTTTTTCGCGCCATTGCCAGAGGGCGCGAAGTACTGCCGCTGGCTGCCCCTGAAGCGAGCCAGATCCGCGGATGCGCCAAAATTCATCCTGCTTTCGGACACGCGCCACCGCGGCCTGCTCGATCGCGCGCTGACACGATTGCCGCAGCCAATCTCGGCGCTGATGACGATCCAACTCGGCTTCCAACTTTTCGGCAAGTGATAACAGATAACGCACATCGTTAATTGCGTATTCCGCCATTCGCGCCGGCAGAGGCCGTTTTGCCCAATCCGCTTTTTGTGAACCCTTCGGCAATTCCACGCCAAAATAGCGTTTCACGAGCGCAGCCAGACTGAACTCGCGAACACCCAGGAGCCGAGCTGCAATCATCGTGTCGAAGATCCTCTGCGCGGTGAAGTTCAAGCCGCGCCGCAGCATTCGTAAATCGTAATCGCCGCCGTGCAGGACAATTTCTCTATCTTCGAGCGCGCGGCGTAGTGGCTGCAGGTCGAGATGAGCCAGCGGATCGACAATCACGTCGTGTTGTAGCCGGGATCGTTGATCCTGGGTGCCGGAGCCTGTTTCCACATCCGGGCCGGCATCATCGATACCGGCTACAGTTGGCACACTGATCTGGAGCAGACAAAGTTTCTCCCGATACGAATGCAGGCTGTCTGCCTCAATGTCGATCGCGACACGACCTGCCGCGTCAATCTTTGCGAGCAACGCAGTCAACTGAACATCGGTCGCAATAAGACGCGATCGTAATGACGAACGACCAATGACCAGGCTCGAAGGAGTGACCCGCCTTCGCGCAGCTACGGCGTGGCCAGCGAAATCCGAAGGGCGATGAGGTTGCTTCAAGAGCTGCTTCGTCATTTTCGGATGTGGGTTTCTCTCATCATTCGTCATTCGTTCTTCGCCATTTTCCAGGAATCATTTCAGGCCGCTGAGCAACAATTCGGCGTTCGTCTTCGTCAGGTGTAGATTGTCGATCAGTTTTTCCATCGCCTCGAGAGGCGGAAGCGCTGCCATCGTTTTGCGGAGCATCAGCACGCGTTCCCATTCATCGGGATGATAAAGCAACTCCTCGCGTCTCGTAGCCGAGAGTAGCGGATGGATCGCCGGATAGAGCCGCTTCTCCTGCAACGCGCGATCGAGATGCAGCTCCATGTTGCCGGTGCCTTTGAATTCTTCGAATATCAATTCGTCCATTCGGCTGCCAGTTTCTGTTAAAGCAGTCGCGAGCACGGTCAGACTGCCGCCTTCTTCGGCATTTCGGGCCGACCCGAAGAATTTCTTCGGCTTAATGAGTGCCTTCGCTTCGACGCCGCCGGACATGATTCGGCCTCTGCCCGGCTCCAGATTATTGTATCCGCGTGAGAGCCGCGTGAGGCTGTCGAGCAAGACCACCACGTCGCGTTTTAGTTCCACCAGGCGTTTCGCGCGTTCCAGCACCATCTCGGCTACCTGCACATGTCGTTGCACGCTTTCGTCAAAGTTCGAATGATAAATCTGGCAATCAATTTCCCGCTCCAGATCCGTAACTTCTTCCGGGCGCTCGTCTACTAGAAGCAGGATGAGCACAATCTCCGGATGATTTACGCGAATGGCTTTTGCGATTTCCTTGAGCAGGATTGTCTTGCCAACCCGCGGCGGCGCGACGATAAGGCCGCGTTGTCCGCGCCCAAGCGGCGTCAACAAGTCCACCGCCCGCGCGCTGATGGAGTTCGTCTTGGAGTTTTCCAGAATAATCCTGCCCTGTGGAAATTGCGGCGTGAGCTTGTCAAAGTGCGTCGGTTGCGTCCACTCCTCGACGGATTGGCCTTCGAGACTTGTGACCGTGTCAAGCGACAGAAACTTCTCACGCTGCGCTGGTAATCGAACTGTTCCGTCAATCTTTTGGCCAGGGCGCAACTTATATTGTTCAATAAGGGCGCGCGGAACGGCTACGTCCTCGGGGAGAGGCAAAAAATTGAATTTTGGCCAGCGCAATATGGCAAAGGAGTCGCTGACCTGATCCAGGAAACCTTCTGCAGTGACAGTTGCGCCGTCGCCGCTTAACGTTGTGCGGACAATATCGAGGATGTGCTGATGGCGAGAGCGCGCGGGATGCAAAAACAAATCCAAATCACGCGCCAACGCTTTTAGTTTTTTTTCCGAAAACTCTTGCAGCTCATTTAGATCAAGCGAGCGAACGGTTGTAGCGGCGGCTGTGCTAGCCGCCTCGTCAGCGGGCGATCCCCTTTCGCCAGACTTTGGCGTGGCGCGCACGCCTGCCTCCGAAGTTTCCGTCTGCGGAATCGATACCTCTACCTTTTCGTCCATGATTGCTGTTCCCAAAGCGCAGCGAGAAAATGCGCTTGCTCCATCAGCGCCGCACGACTGCAGTCATTCCAGACCACGTGGTTCGCTCGCGCGATTTTGTCGTCGAGTGGCATTTGTGACTTAATCATCTGTTCAGCTTCGGTGTTTTTGAGCGACATTCGTTGTGTCAGCCGTGCCAACTGCACCTTGTAGGAACAGGCCACCACGACCACCCGGTCGCAGAATGCTTCACCGCCGGTTTCATAAAGGAGTGGAATGTCAGCAAAGAAAAAATCGGGAGAATTGCGATGCCTTTTCGCCTCAGCCCTCCATTGGCGGCGAATCCGCGGATGGAGGATCCGCTCAAGCGCACGTTTCTTAGTCGCGTCGGCAAATATTATTGCTCGAAGTGTCTCTCGATTCAAGTCCCCGTTGCGTGAAAAGACGCCGGCGCCAAACTCCGCACGAATTTCTTGCTTCACCTCTGGAAGCTGGACCAGAGTGTGAGCTGCCTGGTCGGCATTGAAGAATTTCGCTGCGGGAAAGATCTCGCGGAGACATTCGCAGAAGGTGCTTTTACCTGTGGAAATTCCGCCCGTGATCCCGATTGAAGGCATTTGCGAACCTCACCGCGGCGTGATGCCTTCGGCAAGATCAACATGGAAGGTCTGCTTCACTTTCGTTGTGCCGAAAGTTAATTCCGCAGCGTACTCTCCGGCAGGGAGAAGCCGCTTTGGGTCGTCTCCGCCGTATTCCACGCTGACGTCTTTGGTCGGCCGCAAGTCCCAGTTCAACCGAGTAAAACCCGGCGTCCCAGGCGCTTTCAGGTTTGCGACCGGTTGTCCGGTTGATTTGGTAACGGCGATTTTGATTTCATCACCAGTAAACTCGCGTACCCACACCGTGAACAGTGCACCCTCGGGCGGATTTTGGCCGCGATAGATCCCCTTGCCGTTGGAGTCTGCAAAACCTGGTTGGAGATAAGCGCCGGTGACAGAACGCACGCTAAACAATTGGGCCGGCTTCGCCGCGACCTCCGGGGTGAATTCTCGAAATGGCACGGTGTCGTCAAGGATGGCAATGCTGCGACCGTGCGTCGCGATGACAAGGTCTGATGTGCGGGGATGAATCTGGATATCATCCACGCGGACCGAAGGAACATCGCCAATACGCACCCAATGGGCCCCTTGATCGAAGGATGCGAAAACTCCGAAGTGCGTGCCCGCGTACAGCAATCTTGGAGCGACCGTGTCCTCGCGCACGATTTCGACTGGATTACCCGAAGGAAGGTCACCCGTGACCGATTGCCAGCTTTTGCCGAGGTCGGCCGTGCGCAAAATCATGGGGCGATCGTCGCCAGAGCGATAGGCATTGGTTGCGACGTAAGCGACGTTGGCATCAGCATTGGAAGGCTCAATGCGCACCATCCATTGGCCGCGTGCCGGCTCGGGCAAATTGTTCGTCAATTCCGTCCACTTGCCACCCTCGTTCTCTGTAACCCAGAGCCGCCCATCATCAGTCCCAGCCCACAACAGGCCGGCGCGCTTCGGCGATTCAGCAAGCGAAAAGACGACGCCATAATTTTCCGCGCCGCTGCCAGTGGCGTTTACTTTGGTTGGATCATTGTACGTAAGGTCGGGACTGATCACTGAATATTTTTCCATCCGATCAGTCAGTTTAAAGACGCGGTTGCCACCCAGATAAATCACTCCCGGTTTATGCCGGCTCATTATCATTGGCGAACTCCAGTGGAAGCGATAGCGCGGTTGGCCTTCAGCCGGCTCGGGACGCAAACGGCGTATCTCGCCATTTCGCAAATTGATCCGGTGCACTTCGCCCTGCTGGCTCTCAGCATAAAACGTGTCCTGATCGGCCGGATCGAATAGAACGTAAAAACCGTCGCCTCCGGCCAGCGCGGTCCAATCGCAGTTGCGAATGCCTTCCTTGCTCTGCACGCCGCTTGGCCCAACCCAGTTTTCGTTATCCTGAAGTCCGCCTGCAATTCGGAAAAGCGGTTTCGTGTCGTCGAGCGAAATTCGATAATATTCCCCAGAAGGAATTTTGTTCAGATGGTCCCAGTTCTTGCCGCCCGCAAAACTTTGATAGAGGCCACCATCGGTCCCCAGTAACAAACGCTGGCAAACTGCCGGTTTCGGCGGCTTGTTCTTGTCTTCCGGTTTGGGCGGCTTTGGTGGCGGCACAGTGCCCGGTTGAATTGCTAGCGCGTGGCAATCGGGATGAACTTTCTCACTAAGATCTTCACGGAAATTTTTTCCACCGTCGTCGGAAACAAATAGTGCAAAACCGAGAAGATAAACGCGCTGGTCGTTGGCAGGGTCAATCCGAATCTGACTGAAATAAAATGGCCGCGGATCCATGGCGCTTACGCGCGTCCATTTTTCGCCTCCGTCTTCAGATCGAAAAACGCCACCTGTTTTGCTTCGCAGATCATCCAGCTTGCCAAATCCTCCTCCGTAGCTTTGCACGACTGCCATGACGATCTTTGAATTACTCGCGCTGATCGCCAAACCAATGCGGCCGGTTTGGGGCGGCAGGCCGCCGCCAAGCTTTTTCCAGCTTGCACCGCCATCTGCGCTCTTAAAAATTCCGCCAATGTCTTCGCCCCCAGTCACACTGGGACCGGAAGTGAAACTCCACGGCGTCCGTTGTCGCGCATAAAGTGCAGCGTAGACGATTTCCGGGTTCGTTGGGTCAATCATCACGTCTCCGCAGCCTGTACGCGCATCGTGCGGAGCAGCTGCTTTCAAGATTAGTTTCCATGTTTTGCCCGCATCAGTAGTCTTGAATAACCCCCGCTCGCCGCCGTCTTTCCACAAATTCCCCATTGCCGCGATATAGGCGACCTCGGGTTCCTTTGGATCGACAACAACGCGCGCGATGGCGCGGCTCTCTTTCAGTCCGATGTTCTGCCATTTCTCGCCGCCATCGGTCGATCGATAAACGCCGTCCCCCCAATCAGACGAATTGCGATCGTTGGCTTCGCCGGTCCCTACCCAAATGACATCGGAATCGGAAGGCGCAACCGCGATCGCGCCGATTGAGAGGATTGGTTGTTTGTCGAAGATCGGGTCGAATGTAACTCCGCTGTCATTGGTTTTGAAAACGCCGCCGTGCCCGAGTCCGACATAGAAAACAAACGGATTACGTAGATCAATCGCAATATCCGAGACGCGCCCGCCCATCACTGCTGGGCCAATCGAGCGCGCTTTCAGATTTTTGAAAAGCACGTCGGTAAGTTGCGGTGGAGTTGGCGAAGAAGTCGGTGTTGCAGACGACGACAAGAAAGCGGTCGCACTAGGCGAAACCGTTGGCGATGTGCCAGCGGTCGGGGCGCGGCCTGGCGGTGTTTCCTCTTGTCCCGGCAAACTCGAAATTAGCCAAATCCAGGCGAGCAAAGCGCAAAAAGAAATAGATCGGGTAGTCATAGGCCAGCAGAATTTAGCGAAGAGGGGTATCTTTGCGATGTTGGAAATGCGCGTATCGTGCAGAGCTTATGACGCAGCAAGTTTTGGCGGAAAAAGTCGGTGTGGTTTTCGGCGTGGCGAACAAGCGCAGCATTGCATGGGCGATCGCCAAAGCTTGGGCCGCCGCGGGTGCGCGCCTGATTTTTAATTATCAAGGCGAGCGGTTAAAGGAAAACGTCGAGGAACTGGTCGGCGAATTTGGAGAGCAAACTCCGTTGTTTCCCTGCGACGTGTCCAGCGACGATGAGATTAGAGCGTTTTTTGAAAATGTGCGGAGCGAAACCGACCGCGTCGATTTGATGCTTCACTCGCTTGCTTTTGCTCCGCGCGAAGCGTTGGAAGCCGACTTTGTGAGTACAACGCGCGAAGCGTTCCGTGTCGCACACGATATCAGTGCTTACTCGCTGGTAGCGCTCGCGCGCGAAGCGGCACCGTTGATGACCAATGGGGGCAGCATCGTGGCCATGAGCTATTATGGCTCGCAAAAGGTCGTGCCCCACTACAACGTCATGGGCGTGGCCAAGGCAAGCCTGGAAGCCAGCACGCGTTATCTTGCCTATGATCTTGGTCCGAAAAAAATCCGCGTGAACTGCGTTTCCGCAGGGCCAGTTCAGACGCTCGCCGCCCGCGGCATCAGTGGTTTCAGCGCGATGCTTAAACATTATCAGGAGCGCGCGCCGTTGAAACGCAGCTGCGATCCAGCTGAGTTGGGCGCCACCGGAGTTTTCCTCGCGAGTGATGGAGCCGCGGCGATCACCGGCCAGGTCATTTATGTCGATGGCGGCTACCAAATAATGGGCATGTGATCGGGTTCTTGTTCTTATTCCTGCTCATGCTCGTGCTCTTGCTCGTAATCGAACGACAATCCATCAAGCACGATCACGAGCATGAGCACGAAAAGCACTGACCCGTGATCGCACGGATTTGGCACGGGTGGACAAAACGCGCGGACGCGAAGGCGTACGAGGAGATGCTGCGCGAGGAAATTTCCCGAGCATCGCGGCGCGCAAGATTGATGGATACCGCGGCGGGGAGTTGTTCCTCCGTGAGGATGATGACGAAATCGAGTTCCTTACGCTTCTCCGCTTCGACTCCATGGATGCGGTGAAAGAATTCGCCGGCGCGGACACGAGCAAGCCGGTAATTTTTCCGAAAGCTGAAGCGCTCATCACACGGATGGAGCAGGCGCGGCATTACCGCATCGCGATGGCGGAGGAATTGTAGGGCAGGCGCTCCGCCTGCCATCGCTTCGGCTGACAAGCCGAGCGCTTGCTCTGCAACTGGCGCGCGCGACCTTTATCTGTATGGAGCTCGCTTCGAAGCTTCGAGAGATCCTAGGCAACGAGATTGTCGCAACCGATCCGGACATGCTTGCTGCACACAGCGGCGACAAATGGTTCGCGGCACAGCAGCCGGAAGTTGTCGTATTCGCAAGATCCGCAGATGACGTCAGCAAGCTGCTACAATGTGCATCGCGCGAAAAAATTCCGGTCACGGCGCGGGGCGGCGGATTTGGTTATGTAGGCGGATGCGTCCCCGCGCGTGGCGGGATTGTCTTATCGCTTGTCCGGATGAATCGGATCAAGGAAATCAGTTTTGGCGATGCGGTTGCAATAGTTGAGCCGGGTGTGTTTACCGCAGATCTGAAAGCGGCGGTACGCGCACAAAAATTGTTTTATCCGCCTGATCCGGCGAGCATGAAAGATTGCACTATCGGCGGAAACGTGGCGACGAACGCGGGGGGACCGCGGTGTCTGAAATACGGCGTAACGCGGACTTATGTCATCGGCCTCGAAGTAGTGCTGGCAAACGGCGACGTAATGCGGACTGGTGGACGCGTCCACAAAAACAAGACCGGATTCGACTTGATCGGTCTGTTTGTTGGCTCGGAAGGACTCCTCGGCGTGGTCACCGAGGTCACGCTACGTTTGCTCCCTCTTCCTCCAGCGCGCTCTACCCTGTCGGCCGCCTTTGCCACAGCCGCGCAAGCAGCTGAGGCAGTGCAGGCGATTTTCGCCGCGGGATTTCTTCCATCGTCATTGGAAATTGCTGATCATTTCACGCTCGAAGCAGCGCGACGCGACCTCGGCAAAGTGATCGTCCCCGAGGGTAATGCACACCTCCTGGTCGATCTGGATGGACAAGAGCAAAGCGTCCTGAGCGAGTCCGCAGCCATTCGCAAGTTGCTTGAAAAACGGAAACCAAAGGCGCTTGAGATTGCCACGGGCGAAGAAAATTGCGAAAAACTTTGGGCATTGCGCCGTCAGTTCAGCAACTCACTGCGTGCTACAGGTTTGACAAAATTGAATGAGGATGTGGTCGTACCACGCAGCCGCTTGGTGGACCTCATGGAATTTGCAGAGTCGCTACAGTCAAAACACGGATTCCCGATGGCGTGCTTTGGTCATGCCGGTGACGGCAACATTCACGTCAACATCATGGCGGACCGGTACAACCGCGACCCGGCCGTTCGCGACAAAGTCCAGCGCGCACTCGACGATCTTTTCGCGCAAGTGTTGGCCTGGGGCGGCGTAATTACCGGCGAGCACGGAATCGGCTTAGCCAAAAAACGTTGGTGGCCGGAGGCGACCAGCGCCGTCGTGCGCGAGGTGCATCACAGACTCAAGGAAGCGCTCGATCCGGATGAAATCTTGAATCCGGGAAAGTTTCTCAACGGCGAGGACTCTCCACCGCGTGAATAGCGGCATTTGATTCACCTCTCCCCTTTCGCAAAGGGGAGAGGATTGAGGTGAGGGGTTTAAAACCCAGCACGCGGCACAGTTTGTCGACTAAACCCTCACCCTCCCCCTCTCCCTGTACAGGGCGAGGCGACCCATGCCGTCTATTCCTTCTACTCGACCACCAAACTGCTAAACGCTGTCCCGGTAAACACTCACGCTCTTGCAGTTGACTATCCCGGATCAGCGTCGAGATTACGTGACTACTATCGGGCGCATCTGAATTGGACGTGACTGACGCGCATCCGCGTCCTGGCGAACGAACCAATAAGAAAGACCAAACGTCTTTTCATTTCGCGCTGCCTTAACGTTAAATGAAACCTGGAAAATTTACTCACACGATTGCAGTGATCCTTTCGTCGATCACATCTCTGTTCGCACACGGGACAGCTTCGAAGGCGGAACCGGCAAAAAGCAAGTTCAGCAAGAAATCTCAGAAATCGGGCGAGGATCGTACCTTTGATGTTAGTGCAATCGCCTTCACGCCTGGGCAGTTGGCTGGAGATTCGCCCGAGCCGGGACAGCGTTTCCCCTGGAAGAAAGATATTGTAACAACCATCTTTTGGATCGGCGAGAAACCGGCCCCAAAAAATCCCGTTCCAAATCGGGTAAGCTCCTGGGACCCGCAGTGGACCAAAAATTATGGCGGGGTTGACGATCCTGATCCCGCTCATCGCAGTAATTACACTCCCGTAAACTTCACGCCGCGACTGAATCCGTTTTACTGCGCGCTTCCGTATAACGACAAAGCGAAGGAGGGGCATCGCCCCGAAGCGCCTAGTGTTGTTCCCTGGTTCAATGAAGCCTATCAAGGTCCCGCTGTTTCGACGTGCAAAGGCCGCTGGGTGGCGATTCGCAAAGGTAATCGCGTCGCGTATGCCCAATGGGAAGACGCTGGTCCATTCCGCACCGACCATTGGCAGTACGTTTTCGGTAACGAACGGCCAAAACCCAACCTAAACAAAGGCGCCGGTCTCGATGTCTCGCCTGCTGTCCGGGATTTTCTTGGGCTACAACCAACAGATGTGACGGATTGGAGGTTTGTGGATTTCAGTGAAGTGCCGCGCGGACCGTGGTCCACTTTAGGAGAAAACAATACTTTCGTGATCAACGATCGTAAGAAAGGCGCGACCCTGGTCGAACAACTGGGAACAATACTCCCACACTAGACGATTTTTCTGTAGGGGAAGCTGACAGCTTCCCTACAGGCTACAGGCTGCATCGGCCAATCCACGCGATCTTTCGCTCGCGAGCGATTGAAAACGTGAATGGACAATCGCAGCGCTCTACGCCTCTTTTTTTCGGCGATTTTCATTGCAGCTATTTTCAGGGTCCCCTTCCCAATCAGGGCGGCCGCCGAGAGCGGCACGCTCCTCACTGGCAAAGCCGCGATGGGCGATTGGAAGAGCGATGCGCCAGGAGTGCGACGAAAGATCACCGTTCAGGATTTACCTCCGCCAAGCTCAAACATTCTGGCAATCAACCGGGCGCGGGTCGTTAATCGTCCAGCCGGTGTGCCGCTTCGTGTGCCGCCCGGTTTTAAAATCGAACTGTACGCCGAAGGTTTTCGCGATCCACGATTTCTCCTCACTGGGCCGAATGGCGACATCTTTGTCGTGGAGAGTCGTGCAAATCAAATCAAAGTCTTGCGCGACACCAACGGCGACGGTAAGCCCGACGCGACCGAGACTTTTGCAGAACGCGATCTAAACAAACCGTTTGGCATCGCGTTTTATCCGCTAGGGGACGATCCGCAATTTTTATACGTCGCGAACACTGACGGCGTAATTCGATTTCCGTATCGCAACGGCGATGTCAAAGCGCGCGGCCAAGCCGAAAAGCTCGGCGCACAACTTTCCGGTGGCGCGGCGCGACTACGCAGCGGCGGACACTGGACCCGCGACATTGTTTTCTCACCGGACGGGAAAAATATGTACGTCTCCATCGGTTCGCGCTCGAATGTCTCCGATAACGCCACGGAAGCCGATCGCGCGCGCATCTTCGAGTTCAACCCTGATGGCAGAGATCGAAAAGTTTATGCGTGGGGAATTCGCAACGCGGTAGGAATCGCGTTTCGTCCCGGCAGCAACGAGCTTTGGATGAGCACGAACGAGCGGGACGAGATCGGCGAGGATTTGCCTCCCGACTACATCAGCAGTGTGCGTCCCGGCGGATTTTATGGCTGGCCGTGGTTTTACATCGGAAATCGTCAGGATCCGCGCCACAAGGGAAAACACTCTGAACTTGCCGATAAAGTCATCGTTCCCGATGTGCTCGTGCAGGCGCACTCGGCCACGCTCAATTTGTGCTTTTACACCGGCGATCAATTCCCAGCCGAATACAAAGGCGACATCTTCGCCGCCTTCCACGGTTCATGGAACCGGATGAAACGCACCGGCTACAAAGTCGTGCGGGTGCCGTTCGATCATTCGACCGGCAAAGCGCGCGGCGAATACGAAGATTTCGTGACCGGTTTCGTCTCGCCCGACGGCAAAGTCTGGGGACGCCCTGTCGGAATAACCGTAGCCAAAGACGGCAGCCTCCTGATCAGCGAAGACGGCAACGGCACCATCTGGCGCGTAAGTTACGCCAGATAGGCTGAGGCTTGCCGCCGGCGATCTTGCACTTAATCTGCCTTAACGCAGCATGAAGATTGGTTTTGCTCAAATTAACGCGACCGTAGGAGATTTAAGCGGTAATTGTGAGCTGATCATCGGCGCTTATGAGCGACTCGCTGCCGCCGGCGCCGAATTGGTGCTGACTCCGGAGCTGGCGATCACGGGATATCCGCCACAGGATTTGGTTTTTAAGTCGCGCTTTGTTTCGGAAAATCTCGCGATCCTGGAGAAACTGCACGCTCGCGTCGGAGACGCGGCGTTGCTGGTCGGATTTGTTGATCGCAACGAGGGGCGCGGCAAACCGTTTCGGAACGCGGCGGCTTTGCTCGAGCGGGGCAAACCGATCCGTAAGGCGTACAAGTCCCTTCTGCCGACCTACGATGTTTTCGATGAAGATCGCTATTTCGAGCCGGCACGCTACGTCGAGCCTTTTGAAGTTCACGGCAAAAAAATCGGCGTAACTATATGTGAGGACATTTGGACGGAACATTACCTGCCGCGACCGTTCTACGATGTCGAACCGGTGCAGAGTCTCGTGAATCAAGGCGCGGAGATCATCGTGAATCTAAGCTCCTCGCCGTTTAGTCTGCATAAACCGGCGATCCGTTATGAGATGGTGGCGGGACTCGCACGAGCTCATCAACGGCCAATTTGCTACTGCAATTTGGTCGGCGGTAACGATCAACTGGTGTTCGATGGCAATTCGTTTGCCGTGAGTTCTGCGGGCAAATTGATCGCGCGACTCGCCGCCTTTCGCGAAGACGAGAAAATTGTCGATACCGATTCGACCGCGACGATTGAATTTCGGGAAGGCAAAGCGGCTGAGGAACTCTTTGCCGCGCTTTCGCTGGGTGTTCGCGACTATTTTAGAAAGTGTAATTTTCATTCTGCCGTCGTCGGCCTCAGCGGCGGAGTCGATTCTGCGGTCACGGCCGTCATCGCGGTCGACGCACTGGGAGCAGAAAACGTCACCGGCATTTCCATGCCAAGTCCCTACTCGTCGCGCGGGAGCATCGACGACGCGCGGGCGCTTGCGCGCAATCTGGGAATTAAATTCCTCGAAATTCCGATCACCGAAGCGTTCAGGGATTTCAAATCACAGTTCAAAGAAATCTTCAAAGGACTCCAAGAAAACGAAACGGAGGAAAATATGCAGCCGCGCCTGCGCGCGATGACGTTGATGGCGCTCTCGAACAAGTTCGGTCACCTCGTTCTTAGCACTGGAAACAAGAGCGAACTCGCTGTCGGCTATTGCACGATTTATGGCGACATGGCGGGCGGCCTGGCAGTGATCAGCGATGTTCCGAAAACGATGGTTTACGACCTGGCGCGCTGGATCAATTCCGACTATGCAGCGCGAATCGGCCGGAAGGGCGACCCCCCTTCGCCAGGTTCCGGCGTGGCAGGAATCATTCCAAAATTGACAATTGAAAAAGCGCCTAGCGCGGAGTTGAAGCCGGACCAGAAAGACCAGGACACCTTGCCGCCGTACGAAATTCTGGATCAGATCCTGCAGCTTTACGTCGAAGAAAACTTGAGCGCGCGCGACATCATCGCCCGGGGATTTGACGAAAAAACTGTTCGCTGGGTGCAGCGCCGCGTTGATCTCAACGAATACAAGCGCGAACAAGCCGCGCCCGGATTGAAGGTCACCAGCCGCGCTTTCGGCATTGGCCGCAAGATGCCTATCGCGCAAAAATACGTCGATTAACCAGGAAATTCTGCACCGTGCAGGAATCGAACCTGCAACCCAGTGATTAAGAGTCACTTGCTCTGCCAATTGAGCTAACGGTGCGAGGAAATTTTGAATTTCCAGTTATCGAATGCCGATTTTAGCAGAATTTCGGCCAACACGAAAATCGATCAAGTCTGAGTCTGGCGCGAGTCAGGTCCCTACCTGCGTGCGAGGTCCCGGTCACACCGCGCTTTGTAAGGGGCTACCTGGGTTCTTCGACTAAGGAGCAAGGAGTGGTTTTATGAAGACACACAGTTCACGTTTTAATCGTTCATGTGGAATTGCCAATCTTCAGAACGCAGGGCGAAATTGATTCGACGAAACGATAAGGCTGGGCCAAGCCGATTTGACTCCTGCCGCCCCGCGATATCTTCTCCGCTTAAATCAGCACATCCCGCACACTATGATCCAATCCTCACGTCTTCCTTCGCTTCTTCTTTCCGCGCTGTTCGCACTTCCCTTCGTCGCGGGACCGTACCTGCCCGGCAGCCTTCGGGCAGCGGACGAGAAAAAAATAGAGTTCCCCGCCGCCAGCCAGCACTCGGTGGTAAAACAGCGTGTCGGGCTGACCGATGTCGAGGTGGATTATTCGCGCCCGAACAAGAACGACCGCGAGATCTTCGGCGGCCTTGTGCCGTACGGAAAGCTCTGGCGCACGGGCGCTAACGCGGTCACCAAAATCAAGTTTAGCCATCCGGTAACACTCGGCGGCAAGGAGATCCCGGCCGGTGAATACGCACTCTTCACGATTCCGACAGCGAACGAGTGGACGATCATCCTTTCGAAGGACGCGAAGATGCAGAGCGCGGCCGATTATAAGCAGGAGAACGACGCCGCGCGCATCACGGCGAAGCTGGAAGCCATTCCGGCCACAATCGAGACGTTCACTATCGAGCTAGCTGATGTGAAAGGCGCTTCCGCAACGCTTAATTTCCTTTGGGATAAAACGCGCGTGCCGGTGAAGTTGACCACGGACGATGTCGAGCAGGTAAGCAAGCAACTCGATGCAGCCGCTAGCGCAACGACTCCGCTCGACTCGCGCACCGCCTATCAGGCCGCGGCCTTTTATTACGACAACAACAAGGACATGAACCAGGCGGCAAGGTGGATCGATCAAGCGCTGGAGAAGAACCCAGACGCCTACTTCATGCACTACAAGAAGGCGCAGATTCAGGCGAAGCGTGGCAACAAGAAAGAAGCCACCGTCTCGGCGCAAAAGGCGATCGATATCCTGAAGAAAGACAAAGCGCCGGACGAGTCTGCGATCAAGAACGCGCAGCAGATCATCGACAGCTCCAAGTGAGGATCAATTCCGACGTTGCCGGTCCACTTGGCATTGTCCATCTAATTTTTGATCATTCACAGAATGGTGCATTTCGATCACCTTGCCCGCTGAATCGTAAACGCGAACCACAGCAATCAGTTGCTGTGAAATACCGTCATAAGAATTGTGGATCGAAAACCGTGGGATCTTCAATAAGCCGAGTTTCTCTGCGCAGAACAGGCGCAGTATGCTTAGTGCACACGAAAGGAATCGCCTTTGCATTTTGGACAGCGGTCTGCGACCGAAGCCGTGACGGGACGCGTGAAATGCTTCACGTATCCGCAGGCACTGCATTTCCCGCCAAGTGATCGCAATTCGGGTTCGCTCGAGAGAAGTGC
>Ga0209161_10002680_pt1 | contig 14567 bp, 7 predicted proteins | sample GraSoiAngelo_155_FD_186169 | JGI IMG/M metagenome (GOLD analysis project Ga0209161, IMG submission 186169) | Grasslands soil microbial communities from the Angelo Coastal Reserve, California, USA - 14_1009_13_30cm (SPAdes) (version 2) | ecosystem: Environmental > Terrestrial > Soil > Grasslands ...
CCTGCGTTTGCTTCCCGCCCGATGCTCCAAGCTCATTCTTCAGAAACCAAGTCGGAATCGACATTGCGATCAAAACCCATTATCGATGAGGAGACCGCGTTGGGCATCAGTCCTCGGGCTCATCTCTGCACGAACAGAGATCATCATTCTAACCCGAAAAATAGGTTAATTTTCGGTCTTCGCTTCTCGACAAGATTCGGGGCCAAGCGCGACGCCCTTGAAAAAAACTGAGCATCTAAGGCTGGTTCGTTGCAAGAAGGTTGTTTGGTTCATGGCCTGCCTCTTCTTGGTATGGTCCTTGTCCATCTCGACTCGTAGTTTTTTACATGTAAGATTCTGTTTCGTGGGCACTTGTCATTTTACATCCCGATTAGTTTCACAGTAACTATTCGGATTGGTCTACTCCTTTTCATTAACCGATCCAATTTGTAACTCTTCGTGCTGGACATTTGGAGACTTCTCTATCAAAGGGACGGTCGGACATCCTGATTCCAAGAGGGATCATTCGCGCTATTTCCAAGCCAACCAAGCCCAGTAGTCTTAGAGAAAAGTAGTTGAAAAAGGCAGAAACAGTATGAAGAGACGAACCGGTCTGAGTAGCTGCCTATCCGCCCTCATTCTCGCCACAGCCATCGTGGGCCCGAGCGGCATCATCACGACCCAGAACACCCCTGCAAAGCATTTCCTTGCGACGATGACCACATTTCCGACGAATCCGTTCTACAATCCCAGCTTCGGCTACTCTAACTTCCATTACGTCATGAGAGGTGCATCCGGAACAGATCATGTTCCTATTGCAATCTACTCCAACACCGCCAGCGGAAACCTGATCTGTGGAAAATCCTGCCCCGATTATACGCTCTACAATGCAGTCCAAGGAACCCTTTACATCCCGATTGGGCTCGCCTCGAATCATGTCGCGTACAACGATTGTGTCTCGGCAATCTGTGGCATAAACTTCGCAAACTGGAGCTATAAGCTACCCACAGGTATACCGGACTACTGCAGCGGCCAACCCACGAGTCTCCCGGGACTTGACAACTCCAACCGGTGCTATGACGTTAGAGGTTTCGACCTTCAAGGGGGCGTCACCGGAGCGAATGGGGGAATCCTTCTGACCTCCGCGAACCCAGCCGGAGATCCTACCTGCACCAACTACAATGGCGGCACACCCGATAAGGGAAATGTTCCTTCCAATAGTTGCTGGGCCGCAGATTATGCCGTGGTGCAGGCAGCACAGGCCGCCAACCCGCCCTGTATCTCGGGAGTAACTGCCTGCATCTCCAGCTCATCCGTAACCGCCGAAAGCAACACAACTGTAGTTGATCCGATCATTAACGGCAAACAGTACAACGGGACCTTCGTCCAGATCGGAACACAGATCACCCAAAAAACATGGTATATTTATCGAGAGATCACGAGTCTAGCCGTCCAGATCATACCCCCCACAATAACCCTCGTCTGCACGAAGACAAATACTGGTGTCACGAATGTCTGTACAGGCTCGAACGCCAACGTTTGCGGACTATTCGCAATAGACAAATGCGACCCCATGCCCTCCCTGATCAGCGCACTCCCCACGTTCAAGAAAGAGATCAACACTGCCTCTCTTCTGACCAACACGCGAATCAGCTTCGGCCTCAACGTGGTTGGGTTCGGCGGGCTTACATGCAGCCAGGAAGACCTATCCTCGGGAAACTGCTGGTATGGAATAATCGGAGCCTGGATCGGCGGACAAGGCGCACAAACAGCGGGCTGCACGGGAAGCAACTCATGCAGTTTCGGCGTCACAGGCCAACCGCATGCTCAGCTTCCAATATTTCAAGACGCCCAATTAACGACCGCAGCAACTATTCCACCAGTCGACCAACTCGTGAATCTCGCCCAGCTAACGAATAAGACTATGTCAACAGTCGTCGCAGCAAATACCTATTCCCAAGTGTTCACCTACGTGGACACTCAAGATCTTGGAGTGCAATATGCCTCGACGCCGACCACTTGCTCGATGAACAGCTTGAACCAATGCTTCAACACTCCTTCACCGGTGATAGTAAACATACCGATAGTCTACGACATCATAGGCGCACAGAGCCTAGCAACCTGGCTGTACAAATATCCAGGAATACCGCCCAACGGTGGAACGACATCGGGGTTCGTATCAGGCCAGGTAATCGATGCTTCGAGCAAGAATCTCTTCGGGCAGTATTCTCCCCTAGTTGGAGCATGCATTGGAGTCGGAGGACCCTGCTCCGGACAGCCAACTCAGATTCAGGAACCGACAGACACCAATGGGCGATTCATTCTCAGCAACATCCCGCCCGGAACTTACACGATCTGGGCAACTTATCCCGGATACTCCAACGTCTTCCGAACCAACGTTATCGTCTCAGTCGGAGCTACGACAGTCGTTAATTATGCAATGTCACCTGTCAGCGCTCCCGGACTGTTATGTCTGGTTCCGCCAATAGCGAACCCACTGCCATACCAGCCCCCAATGTTCGGCGGACTCTGCATTCCAAGCTGGACTCTCTGGGCCGCAAGCGGCGTAGTCGTGGGGCTATCCATCATTTTCGCATGGACTTATACCGCACCGGCTAGAGCGACTGCTGGAACTATCAAACTGTGGGGCAAAAAACGCTGTCTATAACGCCGGGGCAGACAGGTTCGCCTCGTAACAATGCCAAACTACTCCAAACGAGGAACAGGGTTTGAACTTGTAATTGCTTTCTCGCCAGAAGCTCCAAGCGCCTATCTGTAAGCCTTCAGACGGGCCATTCGTCCGCTTGTCCGCTAGATTGAAATATTGGTTTACCATGGTAAACCAGTGGGGGTTCGTCTCATGACAGAGGTAACCGTGGCGACCAAGATTGGATCCGAGGAGTTGAAACGTATAGACGCCATAGTTCGACGGCGAGGACTGCTCAACCGCAGCGACCTCGTCAGGGAGGCCATCAGACTCTATCTCAGCCTGACAAGCCTTGAGACTGAGGCCAGGCTCAGGATGCTGCGTCTCATCAACGAGAGCGCAGGCGTTTCTGGGAAGACCGCGGGTCAGCTGGTCGAGGAGGCTCGAAGAGAGGAAGACGCCTGAGACTCTACTTAGAGCCTAGCATACTGGTTAAACTCTTCAAGGCCGAATCCGGCAGTGATCGGGCTATTCGGCTCGTCAGCCTCATTGATAAAAAACCCAGTTGGTATGGCATCTCGTCCAGATGGAGCCTTCTGGAGGTAGCTAGGGCCCTAAGAAAGGATGGTAAGACCAAGGAGATAGTTGAACTTGACCTGCGAGAACTTCGCGGTCACAAAATCGCCTTCGTCTCAGTATCGGACAAGATCATTTCCGAGGCAGAAAAAATCATACGGGCAACCGGTCTTTATGCGGCGGACGCAGTCCACATTTCCACCTACAGAAGCGTGGCACAGCGCTCTCGCTTGGAGGGATTTCTATGTGAGGACGTACATTACAACCGGTTCAAGGAGGAGGTTCCAGTAAGAGCAATAGCAGACTTAGAATTTTTGCGGGACGTTGGCTAATAATGGCGACAAGAGCTTCTCCAAAATAGCATTCTTGACCGGAAATCAAGGGAATCCGACGACGGTAATCCCGGGGGGCCGATGAGAGCAAATCAACTAACAACCGAGAGTTGACAGAACCAAAAGCCCACCGAGACGATGGACCATGCCTGCAAGTCCAGGGTATGAGGCCGGAAGGAGTCAAGGGTACGACCTCGCACAAAAAGGGGTTTGAACTTGGATTTGCGCCCACGCCCGAGGCTCACCTAGGCGCCAACAATCACACAGATGGGGCCGGAGTCACGAGTCGCTAGCCTGAGTCCCGATCCTAAAGTTACTACATTTCTGACACAGATGCGCCCAAGGCCTGCCCCCAGACAAGAGTTTGCGAAGTGGGGAAGAAAATGCTGTTGCCCGGGATGGACCCCCCCTTGCTAGCAAATTCTAGATAAGCAGAAGCGCGAGGTGGGCGGGAACTTCCAGATGTGAGCTTTTCGTGGCAAGAGTGTCCTTTGTGAGTATGAGCCCACTGGTAGATTTTCCGGCCTTCTGAAAGTCGATTATTGGTTTCGCGTCCTCGGATGATATCCTGTTCTGGTATTTCACTTCCACCGGAAGTTACTTGTTGAGGCGAACAGCGAAATTCAGCTGTCTTGAGCGAGGCCCCTCTCAGTAGAAGAGCTGGTTGCTGTAGTCGAAGACGGATTGGAAAGTTGTCCTCAACCACATGAATAGAGGCTCTCCAAAGAAGCCAAAGAGTAACCTTCACCGGTTCATTGAAAGTTTGGAGGACAAGAGATTAATCGATTCCCTCAAAGGAGAGTTTACGCTGCAGGGGGATGTTGGTCCAAGGAGACGTCGTTCGAGGGAACAAGTTCAGAAAATATTCGACGAATTGGATGAATAGACCGACGAATCAAGCTCCCGTACGTGATCGGGGTAAACAGCCAAGAGTAATTGCAAGTGGCGGATTCAATGGCGAATTACCATCCTTGTCTTGACAGACCGAAGCGACTGCAGGTCTCACATGTACACCAAACGCCTTATATCGATAATCATGTCGTATTACGACTAGGTTATCGATGGAAAACGTCAGGGTCTCGAAGAAGTATCAAGTAGTAATTCCCGAGAAATTGCGCTCGGAGGCGGGGATAAAGCCCGGCGACAGAATGGTCGCCATCTTAAAGAGCGGCATACTAACGTATGTGCCGGTGCGACCACTCCGATCAACCAAGGGTATGATCAAGGGCCTAGACACAAGGCATCTGCGTGATGAGCGAGATCGCTTCTGATAAGCGTTGACAGTTATGGCTGGATAGAACGCTTCACTGAAGGCCCCAAGGCTTCTCAATACAACCGCGTCATCGATTCAACAAGACCCGAGGAGATACTCACTTCAGTAGTTGTTGTGTACGAGGCCTACAAGAGAGTCAAGAGGGCAAAGGGCGAACAGAAAGCATTGGAAGCTGTTGCAGTTCTTAGCCAAACAACAATCATAACTGTAGACCAAACCCTCTGCCTCGAGGCTGCCGACTATAGTCTCCACCTCAGTCTCCACTTTGCTGACGCCTTGGTCTACGCAACAGCCCGGCATTACGGCGCTCATCTCTACACCGGTGACGATGACCTGCGTGGGCTGAAAGGGGTCAGTTTCATCTAGAGCCAAGTTCTTCGCACCGATTGAAGCATCTCGCTACCAGCCTCCGCTTCTCAAGTCTCTATTCAATCCTAGGGCTGTTCAGGCTTTCAGATCTTACCAGAGCTCTTCGTTCAGGAAAGCTGCCAGCTATTTTCCTGTCCTTCCTTATTTGACGCATTCCATGACCCTTCTCAGGTGGGCGCTCCAGTTTGCGGACCTCGGCATACGAGCGTTGGGGCGAAAAGGGTTTGAACTTGAATTTGCTCCCACGCCCGAGGCTCCAAACCATTCCTTCAGATCAGACTGTTTCTCATGCCTCTAGCAAAGAGCAGGCAAATGGCGGTATGCCCGCGCGAGCCTAGTCCCAGAAACATCTGGTGCCTGGCACCGATTCTGGGCGTCTTCGTGAAGGGCGGGGCGTGCGAAAATCGACCACCCAGGGGTCACAGACTAGTTAGCAGAAAAGAAAAGTTACGAGGAAAAAATAGTTAGCGGAGAGGAAAAGTTACGAATCAAACGTAGTTTGTTCTGAGGAAGGGAATATGTGGTTCTGGAAGGAAGACTGTATTCATTTACTTTCGCAAGCGTCCGTGGGAACCACTCACGCCATGCTGGACCCCCAAGGGCTCCATTTTTCATGCGGGGCTGTTTCTGTCCGGGCGGGTTTCTAGACTTGTTTCTCTATTTCCCCTTGCATGAATCAGGAAATTGATTTCATGGGTCGTGCTTGAAAAATGGACAACGTATCGAACATCCCCTTCTCCTCATTTCTGTTGTCCACGAAGGAAAAACCGGAGTTTTCTTGGGAAAGCAGTGTTTCGCTATGGTTTCGGGTTCATTTCTATCGCGGAGCTTGATGGGTGCATTCGAAGTCCGGCTCAGTCAGACCACATCAAGAGACCACCGCAACGGAATTCCTCCTCCCAAGGTTCCTTGCCTTGGTTAGGCTTCGATAACAAGACTGCGCTCATTTTTGAGCTTCCCCGGATACAAATGGATATAACCGGAAATCCTCTCGAATCTTTTCGAATCTTTTCTTATATGAAGATAAATAGATAGATGTAGACAAGAGAAATTGCCTTGAACGTTAGATGGGCGAAAATACTTGTTTTTCTCCTCCCCGTACTGATCTTCGGCACAGGCTTTGCACTGTCTCAGATCACGTTCAACAACACTACAGTCATACTAGCAGGTCAAAACATCTTCATAACACAACCAACTCCAACAAGTCAGACCTGTCCTGCGGATGGCAATATCGCGTACAAGAACAGTGGTTTCACTTCACTGGCTTGGACGTTGACTCAAGGCGGAGGGGCGGCTCAAGCATTCTTTTGCATGGACAACCAAGGAACTTCGGCTGATACTCCGAGTGTTACTGCCTCCGGCACTGGAATTGCTAATGGAGTATGTCCATCAACTGCCAGCACGCTGACATGGGCAGCGCCTTCCGGAGTTCCCACAAGTCTCGCGGCACATACTGCAACCTCGACCCCAATTACTATCGCCGTCTGCGCGGGCAGCGGCACGTCCGCCGGGCCTGGCCCCTCCTTCACCGTGACGGTAACGTAGGAATCGAAGATGCGTCGATCAATCATCGTCCTCGTCAGCCCGCTTCTTCTTCTCCTACCAACTGTGATCGTGTTTGCCTCGACATCAGTTTCTTTCCAAAACAATACGATCATACTACCTGGCCTCGCCTCCTCATTTACTGCCAGTCCTAGCACCGTTAGCGTAGGGCAACCGGTTTCCCTATCCTGCTCGGCTAAAGGCGGAACTGCACCCTACGCCTACTTCTGGACGCTCGGAGATGGGAATACTGGGAACGGACCTGAGCCCAGCCACATGTACAGTATCCAAGGTCTAATGAGAATCGTCTGCTCCGTGACGGATGGCTCAGGCACATTTGCAAGTAGCGTTGGTTACGTGAAAGTCGGTTGAACTCGATTGCGCAGGGATTCAAAGCAGTAGGGATACCCATCTGAACAAGCTAGATCCCTCACGCCCTTGTTGAATCCGGAGCAACCGGTTCGGTGAGAGAATTTGGAGGCTTTCATAATGCTATCTGGGCAATTGCTGGATCGAGAGCAAAGCTTGTCTTGCCCAGTACTTCCAAATCCGGGGCATCTCGAGAAGGAAGCGCAAGTTGGCAAGGCAGCGCGAGTATCAGGTCGTAACCTTTGACTGCTACGGGACCCTTATCGATTGGGAAACAGGAATCCGAGCCGCGTTCAAACAATCCCTGAGAGATCTAGCCCTGGGCCAGTCCGAAGAAGCTAGAGTGTTCAGTCTGTACCAAGAAGAAGAGAAGAGAATTGAAGCCCTCCAGCCCTACAGACCCTATCGAAGCGTCCTGTCCGAGGCAGCGTCCGCAGCAGCGACAAGATTCGGAAAAAAAATTCCTAAGAACCTATCAACTATGCTCGCAGAACAGCTTCCAGGATGGGACTCGTTTCCCGATACAAACCCCGCTCTTGAAAGGCTAGCGAGAATGTACGAGTTGGGAATCTTGTCGAATGTCGACAACGATCTTCTCGCGAGCACGTTGAAGCGCTTTCCGATCCCGTTCAACATAATCGTAACAGCTGAGAGAGTGAAGTCATACAAGCCGGGATTCAAACACTTCGAAGAAGCGCAGAGAATCATAGGAGACAGACGCTGGCTACACGCAGCAGCAAGCCTCTACCATGACATCGAACCCGCATCGAAGCTCGGAATCAAGACAGTGTGGGTCAACAGAAACAACTCGAACAAAGGCCAAGAATACTCCGGGAAAATATTGAGAGAAGTCGAGAACCTGACTCAGCTGGCAGATTGGCTCGCGCCTTAAGGATCAGGGGATCGAGTGTCTGGCATGTAGTACTACTCGTACGCATAGATCTTATCTCATGCGGAGTCCGAGGCAGGGACCCCGGTTTCAAGCTGATCTTCGGATTACTTTCAGTGAACACTATTTGACCAGAGAGTCTTGATCAGGATTCGCTCTCGAAAGGGTCCCCTTACCATTGTCGATAACCATTCTAGGCGTCTTGAGGATCTGTTGGTAATCCTGCGCACTCTCGTCGAGATCAGAAGCCACCCTGTGCCAATGATTCGGGACAGTAGCGTATACGGGCTCGAAAATTGCCCACCTGTCAGTGTAGGAGAAGAATTTTGACCCTATATTTGATAGCAGGATGTAGGCCTCACCGATCGACTGTTCATCAACTGTCTTCAAGTGTTCCTTGCTATAGAGCATCAACCGTTCCCTGTGGCCCTTCATCGTCTTGGTGCGCGCCAACCTCCAACGCGGGAACTCAGCTAGGACTTCAGCCTCTGATATGTTGCAGAGTGGACAAGGTGTTTCCCTCCCGACTTCGGTCCCCAACGTTCGGCTTCGCACCTGTTAGGCTATCCGACACAGCTGTCCTAAGCCGCTCTCGCTACTCGGGCTCACTGGGGTTTCCAGGCGATTGCCCTGAACGGGTAAGTAGAGTAGTTGGGGAGTTTTGTCAGTGCTCCGTTGGTGTAGGTTAGAATCGTCCCGCCCCCGCCTAGTATGTAGGCTGTTCCGGATGGTGACCAGCTGACCGCAGTAAGCCAGCTGCTGGTCACGGTCGGAAGCAGGCTGAGCGTTGACCCGTTGTAGGTGAGGACCATTCCGTTGTCTCCGACCAGCAGCGCGAGGCTGCCTGCAGCGTTGAACGCAATAGATTTGATAGCATTCGTCCCGGTTATGCCGTTCGTGTTGACCGGCGTGACTTGGGTCCCGTTGAACCTGAGGACTGCACCGTTTATGCCGCCGATGAGAGCGTATTGGCCGTTAGGATTCCACGCGGCCGTGTTGAGGTCGTTGGTTGTGCCTGAGAACGAGCGGATAGTTGTACCGTCGTAGGTTAGTGTGAGGCCACCCTTGCCCACCATAAGAGCATAGCTGCCGCTTGGATGCCAGTTTATCGAGTATATCGTCGTTGCGAACGAATTGGGTACGGTTGTTGCCTTGACACCGTCGTACTTGAGGAGGATACCCACCGAGCCTCCGATTAGAGCATACGACCCGTCCTGCTTCCAGGAGACGGTCCAGAAGTTGTACCCGGTCGAGATGCCGGTCGAGATTGTGGTAAATGCTGTCCCATTGTACTTGAGCAGGACGGCGGAGTCTCCTGCGATCAGAGCGTAGGAACCGTCCGGCTTCCACGCCACCTGTCGAAGCGCAGTCGTGACCGGCTGTCCGACCTGCGTCAAGGTCCTATTCTGGTAGAATCTGAACACCTTTCCATCGGATGTGACAACCAGAGCATAGGGCGCCCCAGGAGAGACAGTAACAGACGTGCTGCCAGTGCTGCTGTTGTGAGAAGGATCCCCACCGTAACTAGCAGAGACGGTCAGGGTCCCGGCTACCGTCGGTATGACGTTCACAGAGCAGCTAGCAGAATTAGCGGTTTGAGTCCCAAGTGTACAAGTTCCCCCCGAAGAAAACGACACATTACCTGTAGGTGCCGTCGGTGTTCCGGAGGAGTCCGCCACGGTCGCGGTGCAAGAAGTGACTTGGTTGACCACTACAGTGCTTGGGCTGCAACTGACACTTGTTGTGGTTGCGTGCAGTTGGGTTACCGTCAAGTTGAATGTGCCCGAGCCGACATTATGGGCTCCATCGCCAGAGTAGCTAGCCGAGATCGTGTGAGTGCCAGAATCGAGCGAGGTAGCATTGTACGTCACAGAGCACCTGCCTGACACGAGGGTGCAGGTCGAAGCACTGAATGTACCCGTGCCACTAGTCGACCAAGCGACACTACCCGTTGGCGTACTCGTTGATCCGGGTGATGTGTCAGCGAGCGCTGCGTCGCATGTCGAGACTCCGCCTACCTGGACCGTACTTGGATTGCAGCTCACTGTTGCAGCAATGCTGCGCTTGTTAACTGTGAGACTCGTGCCTCCCGAACTTGTCGCATGTGCAGAGTCGCCACCGTAGCTGGCGGAAACTGGCAGCGTTCCAGAGGCTGATGGGGTAATGTTCACAGAACACGACCCGGCGAGTAGTGCACAGGTCCCACCGGGCGTGAAGCTAACAGTTCCCGTCGGCGTAGATGTCGTTCCTGATGCGGTGTCCGCAATCGTGGCTGAACAGCTTAGAGAAACGCCTACAGTCCCTGTGGCGGGGCAGCTCACTGTTGTTGAGGTTGTCCGTAAATTAACGTTTAGACCAAACGTGTCGAAGCTACCGGCATGTGCCGAGTCAGAGTTGTATGTGCCGGTGATGCTGTGAGTGCCCGCACCGGCGGTTGGAGTATAGGTCACGGCGCAACTAGCGGAGGTAGAGGTTGGATTGGTCAGTGTGCACGGTGACCCGGTGAACGAGCCGGTTCCACTGCTGGTGAACGTCACCGTGCCAGTTGGCGCTGTTCCAACAGCGGAGGTGTCTGTAACGGTAGCGGTACATGTAGCAAGCTGGTTAATAGCAACCGGGTTGGGACTGCACGAGACTGATGTTGTCGTGGTGCCAACCGCGACAGCGATAGTGTCGCTTCCCTGGCTTGCAGCATGCGTCGCATCACCACCATAGCTTCCGGTGATCACGTGAGAACCCTGAGCGGTAGCAGTGTAAGTTACGGAACAACTGCCTGATGCAAGTGTGCAGTTTGACGCGCTGAAAAAGCCGGCGTTGGTGTGAGCCCAACCTACAGTGCCACTAGGAGTGCTCGATGTTCCCGGTGAAATATCCGCTACAGTAGCGGTGCAAGTCGAAACGAGCCCTAGGCTTCCCGACTTGGGAGAGCAGGCAACATTAGTCGATGTGTCACGATTAGCGATGTTCACAGTTGCGCTGCCAGTGCTCGCTGAATGCGTCGAATCGCCATTGTACGTGGCGGAAACATTGAGGGTTCCGGATGATGTGGGCGTGATGTTCACGGAGCAGGAACCGCTGACGAGCGTGCACGACCCGCTAGGAGCAAATGTCACAGAGCCGGTTGGAGTGCTGGCTGTTCCAGGTGAAGTGTCCGTGATTGTTGCCGAACATGACAGAGCTACGCCCACGGTGCCAGAAGCGGGACACGTGACCGTGGTCGCAGAGCTGCGGAGCGTGACAGTGACGATCTTCGATACCGCGGTGGATTGGCTGCTTGAGTCCGTCGCCGTCAGGGTGACATTGAAGGACCCGAAAGATGCGTATGTGTGTGTGACGGCGCTTCCGGAGGTAGAGCTTCCGTCTCCGAAGTTCCAGGTGAAAGTGTAGGGACTTTTGCCGCCTGAGGCTGTTGCGCTGAAACTGATTGCTTGACCCGATACAGAGTTGGTTGGTGAGTATGTGAAACTCGCGTTAAGAGGTGGAGGTCCGCCGACGGTGAACGTGTAGGTGAGTGATTCTGCGCAGCTTAACGGCTCCACAGTGGAATTGCTGTAGACGACCGCGAGTCCGTTCTCAACTCGCAGGTTCTTTACACTGTCAGTGACGGGGCAGTCAAAGTTGGCGTGTGTAAAAGTCAGCCGGTTCACGCCCTGTATCACAAGCGTTGTGTTAAGTGAAAACGCTACGTAGACGTTCGCGTTCTGCGGAGTATCGACTGCAGGTAAAGAGGCTATGAATTGTCCGTTCAATGTTAGGGTCTCCTCTCCACTTCCATCCCAGTCGAAGCCTTGCCAGCTGATCGTGTAATTGTTCGAGGACGGTGGGTTCACTGTTACGATGGTACTACCACTGCTTGTGCCGTGAACAGAGTCTCCACCATAGCCTGCGGATACGGTAAGAGCACCTTGCGCTGACGGTGTGATGTCTACGGAACAGGAGCCGCCGGAAAGAGTGCAAGGACCGCCTGGTGTGAAGGTCACCGTGCCAATAGGTGTGACAGCTCCTGTTCCTGACGTGTCAGCAACGGTAGCTGTGCATGATGTCGCCTGTCCCACAGCAACAGTACTGGGATTACATGAAACCGAGGTCGAGGTTGTTCGTAGAGTGACTGCGAGAGAAAATACTGGCGAACTAGTGCTGCTCCCATGATTTGCATCGCCACCGTAAGCGCCGGTAATGCCGTGGCTTCCAACACCAGAAGGCGTGTAGGTGACCTGACAGCTGGCGGAGTTGCTTGTTGGGCCGCCTAGTGTGCAAGGGGACCCTGTGAAACTGCCTGTTCCACTTGATGTGAAGGTCACTGTGCCGGTGGGCGCAGTCTGCCCGGAGGAAGCCGTGTCCGTGACAGTGGCCGTGCACGTAGCGGCTTGGTTGACCACAACAGAGCTGGGGGTGCATGATACTGATGTCGTGGTAGAGTGAACCATTAGGCTAACACGGATGGTGGCCTGGCCTGAGCTGGGCGTGTGAGTTGAGTCCCCGCCGTAATTGCCATTAATCACATGGAAGCCTGGAGAGTTGGCGGTATAGCTCACCGAGCAGCTTCCTAACGACAGTGTGCAAGTGGTCGAGCTGAAAGCCCCCGTCCCATTAGTTGACCAGCTGACGGTGCCGGTTGGTGTCCTACTGGTTCCAGGCGATGTGTCAGCAACAGTGGCAGTGCAAGATACAGTTGTTCCATTGGTCGCTGATACTGGGCAACTGATGCTTGTCGATGTCAGTCTCGGATTCGCGGTTATAGACGTGCTTCCTGAGCTGGAATTGTGGCTTGAGTCGCCACCATAGCTTGCGGTGACTGAGGTAGTTCCGACGGTTGACGGTGTGATGCTTACAGAACAGCTTGCGGAATTGGTGGTTGGACTGCTTAAGGCGCAGCTACCGCTTGGTGTGAAGGTAACGGTGCCGGTGGGTGCCTTTGCGCCTGACGCGGCCGTGTCTGTGACGGTGGCATTGCACGATGTGGCTTGGTTGACAGCTACGCTGGAAGGAGTACACCCGACTGATGTCGATGTGTCGTGTTTGGGAGGAGGAGTGCCCACCGTGACGGATGCTGTTCCAGAGCTGGTACCGTGATTCAGGTCACCGCTGTAGCTAGCGGTGAGAGTGTACGTGGTGCCCCCGCTACCTGCGGGCGCGTTGAAGGCCACTGAGCAACTTGCGGAGGCTGAGAGTGTGCATTTGAGTGGTGAGGCCAGGAGACCGTTTGGAGTGCTGGTGAAGGTTATGGTACCTGTCGGGGTAATCGGAGTTCCAGGTGACGTGTCAGTTACGGTGGCGGTACACGTTGTGGATTGCCCCTCATTAACCGTGCTGGGTGAGCAGACGACGGCCGTAGAGCTGGAGCGCTTGTTGATGCTGAAACTGTCTTGGAAGCTGCCGGAAAAGTTGGTCTGTACGTCGATCCCGCCCGCGTACACTATGTATTTTGCAAAACCGTTTCCTGCACCTGGGGTGCCTGGAAGTCTGCCCATCAGACTGACAAAGTACGGCGCTTCGAGCGCGTTTTGCGAATTTGTTGCGGACCCGTTGACACCGTAGAGATCGTTGATCCATGCTCCCTGGACTACGACGACCGTTCCAGCACCCGCTGTGTAGAAGCCTTGAGAGCCGTTGTCCACTACGCAGCCTGAATTGTAGACCGCGTAGCCATTGCTGTCGTTTTTTATGCTGGAGCATGAACTTGTGTTGAGCGCGATTTGCTTGCTTCTCTCATAGGCGTTGTCATGTGCTTGGATTATCAGGTCGACTTTCTTCGTGAGAAGCATGTTGAAGAAGGCATTTCCCATGGAGCAGGTGGCGTCGCTGGCGCTTATGCAGAGCTTGTGAGTGGCCACTATTATCCATTTGATAGTTGACACTGTTCTGGCGTTGTCGACCGCGCCCGCTACCCAGTTGTAATGAATGTCGCCAGGAAGGTACTGCCAGCAGCCAAACGCATCGGTACAAGGCTGGCCCGGGGTTTGCGAGCTACAGTTCGGCCAGTTCCCAGGCGGTTCTAGTGCCTGAGTGCATACTCCTGTTATGTTGTAGATTTTTGGAGAGGCGAAGATGAAACGGGCGATGGGATTACTGGCTGGATAGTCGAAGTAGTATTCCTTACCGTAACAGGCTCCCGAAACAGGACCGCATACTATTGGAACATTCAGAGTCAAGGCGCAGTTGTTGACGTATTTTTCATAGCTATGCGTCTCGCTAAATCCCGCGGGGTGCCCGCCAGTGTCATGGTCTCCTGGAAAAATTTGAACATTATTGTATTGGGACTTGAACTGGGAGCACCAGACATCACCGGTCACTGAAGAGTCGTAGCTGAAATCTCCCAACCCGAGGAAGAAATCGGGATTGAAATCTTGTAGCAGTTTGAGGTTGTAGAGCCCGGTCACATCGGTAAGGCTCCCAAAGTCTCCGGAGGCAGCAAAGGAGAATCCCTGCGGCCTCACCGAGACTATTTTCGAGAATTTTGTCAACTGTCCGGTGGAGTCGTTTGTTGTTAGTGTTACGTTGTAGTTTCCTTGACTTGAGTATGTGTGTGTCGTGGTAGTGCCTGAACTGGTTGTGCCGTCGCCGAAGTCCCACCTGAAAGTGTATGGTGGA
>Ga0209161_10002682_pt1 | contig 14566 bp, 17 predicted proteins | sample GraSoiAngelo_155_FD_186169 | JGI IMG/M metagenome (GOLD analysis project Ga0209161, IMG submission 186169) | Grasslands soil microbial communities from the Angelo Coastal Reserve, California, USA - 14_1009_13_30cm (SPAdes) (version 2) | ecosystem: Environmental > Terrestrial > Soil > Grasslands...
ACGAGCTGGCGATCACCAGCTCACACCTTTAACCCTGGGGATTGGTCGTAATAACTGGATCAAGAAGTGGGGTCAGGTCACATCTGCCACATACTACGTGGCTTTGGCCGTTCCCGACCGGCGCGCCGGCACCGACGATGTGCACTGAGCGATTGATCCGGTGCGCAATCGCGATCCCACAACCGCCCGGGCCGCGGACCTCCACCGCAATATCGACCAGGCCGTCATGATCAAAATCACCGAATGCGAACGCGGGGTTCAACGTGGAACTGAGCGCTAAATCGGCGATCGAGGCCCGCCGTACGTAAAGCGCTGTCCGCCCAGAGCGGAACGCCCCCGAACGGAGTCGACGGCTGCTTGACAATAAAAATTGTCAATGCTACCATTCCTCATGCTCGACATCCAAGTCATCGATGATCCGGCGGCGGCGACGGTGGCCTTGGAGCCGATGCGAAGCCGACTCCTCTCCGAGCTGGCCGCGCCCGCCTCGGCGGCGACGTTGGCCACGCGGGTCGGCTTGGCTCGGCAGAAGGTCAACTACCACCTGCACGCGCTGGAGGCGCACGGGCTCGTGCGGCTGGCCCAGAAACGCAAGTGGGGCGGGCTGACGGAACGGCTGCTCGTTGCGACGGCCGCTGCCTACGTCGTTTCGCCGCGCGCCATGGGCCGGGTCGCCGTCGATCCGAATCGGGAAGTCGATCGGCTGTCCGCGAGCTATCTCATCGCCTTGGGCGCACGGATCGTCCGCGAGATGGCGGACCTCGTTCGTCGTGCGAAAGAGACGGGGAAACGCCTGGCGACCCTGGCGGTGGATACCGAGGTGCGCTTCCGCTCGCCAGCGGACCGGGCGGCGTTCAGCAAGGAGCTCACCGAAGCGATCGCGAAACTCGTTTCGAAATACCACGACGACTCTGCCCCCGGCGGCCGCGCGCATCGCCTGGTCATCGTGGCGCACCCTCTACCGCGGAAATCCCAGTCCAAGGAGCAATCATGAGCGTGAAGAAAGAAGCCAACGGTCGCCGGTCGGTTCAGGTCGAATTCGAAGTCCCCGGCACGCCGGAGGAAGTCTGGCAGGCCATCGCCACCGGGCCGGGTATTTCGTCCTGGTTCGTGCCGGCTGAGATCGAGGAACGCGACGGGAAGCCCGTCGCAATGACGTTTAAGTTCGGCCCGGGCATGGAGCCCCGTGCTGCCATAACAGCGTGGGATCCGCCGCGGATGTTTGCCGGGGAGGGTGAGGTCTACGGTGGCTCGCCGCCCATCGCAACCGAGTGGAGCGTTGAAGCGCGCGCGGGTGGTGTGTGCCGCGTCCGCATTGTCCATAGCCTGTTCGCCACCACGGACGAGTGGGACAACCAGCTGGAAGGCGCCAAGTCCGGATGGTCAGGTTTCTTGAGCATCCTGCGGATCTATCTCACGCACTTCCGCGGCCAACGGTCCGCGATCATGCAGGTCACGACTCCCATCGCGAGTACGGAGGCCGAGGCCTGGGAAACGCTGACCGCGGCGTTGGGAGTGAAAGGCGTGAGCGTCGGGCAGCGTTGGACGACGCCCGCGGGTGTCTCCCCGCTCGGCGGCGTGGTGGAGCTTGTCACCGAGAATCCCTACGACGCCCTGCTGCGGCTCGACAAGCCGGGGCCAGGCATAGCCGCCCTTGGCGCCGTCACCTATCCCGGTGGCCAGAGCGTGGTGGCGATGAACTTATACGTGTACGGCGATCAGGCGGCCGCAACCGTCGCCCGCGAGACACCGGTGTGGCAAGCGTGGTTCCAGGAACACTTCCCGATGCCGGCGGAGCTGAGCAAGAGCGAATGAACACGGAGACTCAAATGAGAACGCTCAAAATCATCGAACACATCTCGCTGGACGGCGTGATCCAGCACTCCGCCGATGACGGCGACTTCCCCTACAGCGACTGGACCGCGCCCTATCGGACCCCCGCCGGCCGTGACGCAGTGATGGCCGCGCATGGCGAGCGCTTTGATCTGCTGCTGGGCCGTCGCACCTACGACATGTGGTCGGGCTTCTGGCCGAAGGCGCCGAGCAATCCGTTAGCGGACCGCCTCAATGCGGCAACGAAGTACGTCGCTACCCACCGTCCGGAGAGTCTTGCATGGGGCCCGTTCGAGGGCGTTGGACCGGACCTCGTCGAGGGCGTTCGCCGCATCAAGTCGCAGGACGGTCCGGGCCTTGTCCTCGCGGGTAGCTCTACGCTGACATCGACACTACTCGAACATGGGCTTGCGGATGAAGCAGTGCTGATCGTCTCTCCGGTTCTGTTGGGGAGGGGGAAGCGCTTCTTTGCGGAGGGAACCCCAGCACACGCATTCGAGCTCGTCAGCACGACGGCCACGCCGTCCGGCGTCCTCCTCAACACGTACAAGGTCATAGGGCCTTTGAAGGCCCGATGACGTTGGCATCACACCGCCCGGGCGAAATGGCCCCGCGTATACTCCCGACCCGTCACCGCCCGCACTTCTCCGGGATCGGGCGCGCGGCCCTCGGCCAGTGCATCGAGCGACGCGCGATACGCGGCCGTCACCCGCGCGACGGGATCGCCCGGGACGTTGAACACCAGCCGAAAGTTGCGAAAACCGGCGCGCCACAGCTCCGGTAGGTACGCGGAGCCGTCCACCGGACGCGAATGCAGCAGGCGATTGCGGCACGCATAATCGGTGGCCACCGGGAAGACGTAACTGGCGGGATCGGTGAGTGCGACATTCGTATGTTTCTGAACGCAGAGGTCCCGGCAGGTGGCGACCTGGCGGTCGAACGCCGCCGACAGCACGCAGTGCTCGAGCGTCATTCCTTCGGGGCGACCGTACGCGAACACCTCGAAGCCTCGCCCCTCCCATGGCGCCGCCACCTGCGCCATCTCCGCTCCGGTCAGCTCGACCGACAGCACGATGCGACGCGCGCCCAGCCGGAACACCTCGGCGGCGCTGTGCTGATTGAAGACGTTCACCGCGTAATCCGCGACCACGTCGCGTCCCTCGGCCGCGAGCTCGGCAACCATTCCCAGGTGCCCGCTGACCAGCGGTGTGCCGAGGGCCAGCCACTTCTCGACGTGCTTCCGGTCCTCGGGGCGGACGATCGTGGGCGTCCGGAGTCGCAGCGTAACGCTACGCTGCGACAGCTCGGTGGCGAGCTGCCTGACGCGCGCGACCGGCGGCATCGGATGACGCAAGAATAGATCGAGCGAGATCTCGTCGGCACCAGCTTCTGCCGCGAGCAGCGCATCCTCGAGACGCCAGACTTCGGCGACGAGTCGCGGCGCGGGATCGTCGTGACGGTCCGTTGTCGCCACTTTGGCGATCGCGTCGTCGATCGCGCGATCGCGGGTCTCGTGACGATCGCGAAGCAGGATCCCCGTTGCCTCCCGTCGCAGTTCATTGAGGATGCTGATCGGAATAAAGAGGTCCTTCGTGAGGCCGGAAACATCGACGTCGCCCAGTGTGAAGGGAGTCTCGCCGAGGCGGCCGAGCTGGGCGCGGAGGCGCGCTTCGTCGAGCCCGTGTTGGGTAGCAGACGCGAGTGCGGTAGTGCTCTGCACGGTCACCTCGTCGGCACCACTGCGACAGATGAGCGTGAGTGGCTCGCCGGCGGCGCCCAGTGCCCTGATATCCATTAGCGTGCGCTCGGGTGTCCCCGTGGCGGGAACGGCGGCAAAGCTCTCACGTGCGCGAGCGAGTAGCGCGGCTTCGGCGGAGCGCACCACAGTCCAGCCGGCGGGAATATCCTCCGCTGGCTGGATGGCCTGACGGACCTTCCCGTGCTGACGGCCGATAGTGCGGACGCTGCGGACGCCGAAGCCGCGTTTGCCTTTGCCCGGGCCTTCGGGATGCTCGAAGCCGAGTCCGTCGTCGCGCTGGATCGGCTGCGAGACGGAAACGATCAGCTCGTCCTTCTCTCGGCCGACCACGACGCCCAGTACCGCGCCGCGGTTGTCGGGCTGGGTGCGGGTCACGTAGTCCCGCCCCGCACGGCCGCCGTACATCCCGCCGGTGAAGCCGCGCGAGAAGATCTGCACCAGCGGCTGGACTTCGGCGGGTGTGGGCGGACGTGAGTCACCCGCGGCAAGCCGGTCGAGAAATTCGCGGTAGCTGTGCGTCACGGTAGCCACGTATTCGGGTTTCTTCTTGCGGCCTTCGACCTTGAGCGTGTGGATGCCGGCGTCGGCGATATCGGCGAGATGCTCCCACGCGCCGAGGTCCCGGGCGGAGATCAAGAAGCCGCGGTCCAGCTCCGCGCCGCTCTCGGCATCCGCCAGGACGTAGTCCTTGCGGCACGACTGGGCGCAGGATCCCCGGTTGGCGCTGCGTTCCGAAATCATGCCGGACATGTAGCACTGCCCGGAATACGCGATGCAGAGCGCGCCGTGGACGAAGCTCTCCAGCACGAGCTCCGGAACCGCGCGCCGGATGGTGCGGATATCGTCGAGGGTATTCTCGCGCGCGAGAACCACGCGGTCGCATCCCAGGTCGCGCAGGACGCGGGCACCGCGCTCGTCGTGTACGGTCATCTGGGTCGAGCCGTGAATTTCCAGGCCCGGGTATATCTTGTTGATGAGCCGCACGGCGCCGAGGTCCTGCACGATGGCGGCGTCGATTCCACGGTCGATGCACTCGCCGAGATGCTGCAGCGCCTCGCTCAGCTCGGCCGGCTTGAAGAGGATGTTGAACGTCAGATAGATCCTGGCCCCGTGCGCGTGCGCCAGGCGGCAGGACTGCTCCAGGTCATCCAGGGTCAGCTGCGCCCCCTCGTCCCGGGCGTTGAACTTCTCCACGCCGAGGTAGATGGCATCGGCGCCGTTGCCGAGCGCGGCACGAACGGCGTCGAGGCTTCCGGCAGGGGCGAGGAGCTCAGGGATGAGGCGGGGCATGAAGGAAAGCTAGCGGCGGGGTGTGGTTACGCGCGCCACGAGGCGTGAGGGCCAGCCACTGCTGTTGTACGGCTCCAATCCAAGGAATCGTGACGTTCTCTTCGAACTCGCCTCTGGTAACTCCGTCAAGCAGCCGGGCCGCCTAACGGGCTGCGCGTAAGCTGCGGCGCGCTGAAGAAGAATTCATTCCTTAATCTACGCGCGCCGCCAGCTTCAGGTGAACGCCGACGTCAGATCGGCCGCAACCCTCGCGACTCGATAACCGCCCACATGTCTGGGCCTGGCAAGGCGCGGGTATAGATGTACGTGGGAAAGTGCCAGCGGGAGTCGAAACTGACCTGGACTGCGGCATCGTGGTCAGCCGATCGTTCCAACATGTCGAACAGCCCGTCGATACTGAACGTGTCCCAATCGCTCAACGCGGCAGATCTGCCGGCCCGGTCCCAGGCCCGCAGAGGCTGGCCCCTGCGAACCTCGATCAGCAGCCAGCCCCGCACTCCCGGGCAGAAGCAGCCCGTGCGCAGCAGAAACCGATAGTCCGGCGGACTGCTGGCTCGCCACAGCGCGCGTTCCCCTCGAAGCGTCGTGCGCAGGGAGTCACGTTGTCCCGGCGTTTGCAGACTGAAGGTTCGTGTTTCGAGGAAGTTGACGACGGGGCCGGTGTCCTCGAAGAAGGCGATGACGCCGCCTGTGTCTTGGACGATAGGGCCAGGACCGATATTCTTGACGGGGAGGGACGTCACGGGGACAGCGCGGTGACAGGCGACGGTGAGGCAGCTGAGCACCAACAGTTGCGCAAGTGCTGCTGCACGCTTGGACGAGAACATCCTCCACGGCCGTTTGATGCCGCCTAACGAATCGCGCCTAAGCCTGCGGCGCGCTGAAAAAGAATGATTCATTTCCTTAATGTACGGACGCCGGCAGCTTCCGGCGCCTGTTCGGCAGCCACGCTCGCTGGATCATGACTCCTTCACGTCCACATTGTGGTACGATTCCACACGCCAGACTCCGTTGTCCTTGACGAGCACCTGCTGCAACCGCGTCAGGATCCGGCCGGACGCATTCGGCCGGACACCGGGCGGCGCCCCGCTCAGATTACTCAATTCGGTTGCGAGGTCGACGATCGCGACATCGGGACGTACGAAACGGATGCGAGTGATCGACATGGCGAGCGTACTGCCCTTGAAGAATCCACTGAAGATCTCGCGGTGCCGATCTTCGAATGCCTTGTGGCCGTAGAAGACCGTTCCGCGAATGTTGGTGAAACTCCCGTTCTCAGCGAAGCTTTTCGAGAACGCCACTGGGTCGCCAACATTCCACGACCTCACTTGCTCCTCCACAATCGCTCGGATTTGGGCCTCATCCGTGGCGCTCGCTTGCGCGGCGGTGTGAGCGGGCACGATGTGGAGCAGCAACGCAGCAGCAGAGAGTGCCATCGGGACGGTCTTCATCTCGGCCCTCCGTGGGGAGAAAGGGTGGTGGCCGATGCTATACGGGGTTTTGCGAGGCTGTTAGACCGTGCAATGGCGTGGCTGCCTAACGGATCGCGCTTAAGCTGCGGCGCGCTGACGAAAAACTCATTCCACAATCTATGCGCGCCGCCAGCTTCAAGCGCGTGTTAGGCAGCCCGCGCCAAGGTATTCCTAGGCTCCGCTACTTCACTGGGATCAGATCAAACTTGCCGAACGTCTCCGAATAAAACAGCGCTCCTTCCTTTCGATCTCCACCGCTCCAGTGTTTGTGGCCACCTGGAATTCGGATGAAATCGCCGGGGCCGACGCGTTTGGCGCCGGCATCGTCGCGGTACAGATAGGCACCACGCAAGACGACAAGCAAGACGTCCGCGGTATGCGTGTGCATTCCTGCATCGAATCCGGGACGGAACTTCACAAAGCTCCCGAACGGTCCCTTGGCGGTATCGCCCCACGCCACGTAGCTGGTGACCCCCGGCACAAGGGGTGAGTATTTGACGGTCCGCGAACGGGCAAACGTGACACCGGTCGCTTGCTCCTGGTGCGCAAACACGACCGCCGTCGTCGAGGCCACACCGACGGCAACTGCGGCGAGCATCCAGGCGCGTTTCATTTGACCTCCCGGGTTTTGGTCGGATGCGATCATTGGCGGGTGAGCGGCTAATTGTCGCGCATTAGCGTCATTCCGTCGAGGATGACACCAGCTCCGAGGGGGCTGCGTAACGGAGTGCGCCTAGCTGCGGCGCGCTGAAGAAGAACTCATTCCACAGTCTACGCGCCCGCCAGCTTCCGGCGCGTGTTAGGCAGCCTGATCAGGAGCCAGCGGCGCCCCGCACGCGCGGCACTTTACAGCAACGCTGATTGAAAGGCGCCTGACTCGGTTTTTAGTGCCGCACCGCGAACATGTGGTCATCACGGCCTCGAAATACTGCTGAAGGACGTAGGCGTGGGCGTCCGCGGTCGATTGTAATGGGCAGTGATTCCGCAGCCCGATCAAGAGCTTCGATTGCCTGGACAAGAGGAGCCGAGAAGAATTCCTTGCCGGGCGATGCGCGATAGGTTGCGAGCTGCGTATGGACGTACTGCTCGGCTTGGTGGCGGTCGGCAACGTGCACGAAGTAGATGATGTCAAAGTCACGAGGCACAGCAGTAGCGGCACCGCAACTCGATCGCGCGCAGCATCGGAGGCCGGCTGGACTGGCCGATCTTGAGCAGATGCCGTCGAAAGGCGGGGGTCCGCATGATGTAGACCCATCCAACGTGGCGGTACTCACGCAATCGCTTGTCGAGTGAGTTTATGATGTCGAACGAAGTTGGCTTGGGCCAGTTGTTCATAGTGGCGTCGATCGGGGCTGCCTAACGGATTGCGCCTAAACCGCGGCGCCACACTCGAAGGTTCACAAACGCAATTCTACCATAGACGACGGGCGCCGTCAGCTTCAGGCGCTTGGCAGGCGGCACCGCTCCGAGCTCAGCGTTGGCAAGGTCGCCCACCATGCGTCCCAGAACCCCCTTCCGCGCACACAATCACTGCGTGGGTGTTGGGCGCGCATTGAGCGGTGATGTAATCTAAGAGTGCTGCCGCCGCGGCAGCACGCGCCGTTCGCTCTGCCGGGGGGTATGCGTCGATTGAACCGAACCATTGATCCCTGACGTGAATTGTCTCCGCTGAGTCGTGGATCGCGGTGATACCAACAAACACATCCACGTGACGCCGCATCACAGCAGAGTCGCTGATTCTGACCGAGTACTCGAACCCCAAACTGTCTGGGCCGCCCACCGCAGCGACCCTGGGTGCGGACTCGAGCGCTTTTGGCAAGCAATCTGCTGCCGGGACAGGCGCGAGCTGGCGCTGGACTGTTATCCATGCGCCTGTGGCGCAACCGCTCGTGGCGACAGTTAACAGCAGCGCGAGCCTACACTGCATATAGTGCAGCCTAACGGATCGCGCGTAAGCTGCGGCGCGCTGAAGAAAGATTCATTCCGTAATCTGCGCGCGCCCGCAGCTTCAAGCGCTTGTTAGGCAGCATCCCTCGCGCAACGCAGGATCCCTGAGTTGAAAGTCAGTGGGCATCCGGCGCGACGAATTCTCGATATAGAGGAACGGCCTCGCGCTCATAGGTCCCCTCAGGCACGCCAGCGGTGGGCCGTGTCTGCATACGGACGACCACCAAGGCAAGATCGGGAAGGATGTGCACGTCAGTATCGAGATGACCATGCATCGCGATCGCCTTCGCCTCGGGATCGATCCACCATAGCAGGCCGTATCGAGGGTTCAGCTGTTGCGACGGTTGTGTCGCCATGTCGATCCATTTTTCACTAACGATCTGCGAGTCGCCCCAGAGACCCTTGTGGAGCATCAAGCGCCCCAGACGCGCCAGATCGCGCGGCGTGGTCTCTGCGTCCGCATAGGTCCACGCGTGGCCTTTCCCATCCACGTGCAGCCGCGTGTGGTCCATCCCGAGGGGACCGAAGAGTCGGCGCATGGCGTAGTCTTGGATGGGTTCACCCGCCGCTGCATCGAGGATTGGAGACAGCAGTTGTGCGCCTTCGTTGCTGTACGCCCACGACGTAGCCGGCTCATTCGTCGGAGTCAGGCTCTCGACGAACTTGTCTTTGTCACTGGTATAGCCAACGCCATTTGCGTACATGCGGGGAAGCCCTGAGGTCATGCTGAGGAGATGGCGTAAGGTGACATGTCCCCGAAAACCGTCGCACCAGCTCGGGATGTAGATGCAGACGCGGTCCTCGAGGCTGCGCAGCCGTCCATCGTCGAGCAGCATGCCTACCAACAGGGCTGTGATCGACTTGGTGGACGACATCGCGTACATCGGTTCGTGATAGCGTGGTGAGTACCACTCCTGGACGATCGTATCGCGATAGACCACCAGGCAGGCGTCCGCTCCGGTCCTCTCGCAGAGACTCAGATGACGTTGGAGCGCTAAAACATTGAGACCGAGATTGCGCGGATCTGCGGTTGGCCACGATGCATCGGAGCTCGGCGAGACACGTGACCCGCCGCGGCTGGCTAGGTCTCGATGCAACCCCGCCAGATCGTGCGCCATTTCCATCTTGGCACTGGTGCCTTCACAGGCAGAATCGGCCTTGGTGAGCAGGGCGTTGCTGTCGCGGTGAGCAAGCCGCAATTCCGCGTAGGCGAGCATCACCCGTACGCGACAGCTTTCATCGCGGGATCCGGGCTGTGCCGAGTCGAGGTAGCGATGCGCCAGGTCAGCTGCCGCTGCCCAGTCTCCGGCGCGGTTGAGTGCCATCGCACTATCGGACGCCGACGAACCCTGTGCGGGAGCTGACGTAGCAAGGAGGGCGATTGTGACGTGGGCAATCACGCGGAGCACAGTGCGATGTGAGGATGCTATGAGTGTCGGGGATGCCGCCTAACGGAGTGCGCCTAAGCTGCGGCGCGCTGAAGAAAGACTCATTCCCTAATGTACGCGCGCCGCCAGCTTCAAGCGCTTGTTAGGCGGCAGCGGTTATAGGGACGGTTTAGGGCCATCGCGGACGCTTACTTCCGGGTGAGGCTCTTCCGGAGCCGCTACTCGGACCCCCTCCCAACCAGAATGCCTAATGGCTTGCTGTACGAACCCCGACGCCTTGATCTCCTCAATGAAGTCGTTGATGTAGGCAAGGCGTGCGGTCTGTCCTTTGGCAACCACAACCGCGGCCCGGTTCACCCCATAGCGATTCCTTAAGCACCCGCGAGCCGGGCAGCTGGGCCGCATAATCGACAAGTAGTTGCCGGGCTGATGCCCAAGCATCTACTCGTCCCCTACGCAGCAGGTCGAAAGCGCTGTCCGGAGTATCGACTTTCACGAGCTCGGCTTGCTTTCGCAGTCGGGTGAGAGTCAAGGGCGACGCGTGCGCACGAACGACGGCAACGCGAGTTCCCGGGCGGTCAGCATCAGCGGCGCTGTGGATCGGCGAGCGAGGCGGTACGAGATAGGTGTAGTCGAATTCGATGAACGGGGGTGAAAACCCTTCGACATCGGCAGCCCGAGCAGGATCGTATCCGAGGAACCCAACATCGCAGGCCCGGTTTTCAGGCACTCCATCATTTGGGGAGGAGTTGGGTATTCGAGGAGCACGAGCCGGACCCCGACACGTGCCGCAAAGGCGCGAGCGACATCTGCCCACACGCCCCTCAGCTCACCCGTGGCCGGATCTTTGGTGTACTGGCCGGCGAACAGCGCAATCCGAACTTCGCCGGCGTGTACGAGGTCGGCGACCCGCGGGTCAGGCGCGTGTTGCGTGCCGGCGATTTGCGGAACGGCGAGCAGAACTGCCGAGACGAAAGCGGAGAAACTCGGGCAGGACGTTCTCAGAGAGGAAAATGGAGCCTAGCAAGCGGGCTATGAGCTGTTTCAGATCCAGAATGGCCTCGCACCTTCGGACTGGAAGCCGATGGCCAGCGTGGGCGCCTGCGTGGTCGAGATCCGGATTGAAGCGGGGACGGCGTATCGTGTGTTCTACGTCGCCAAGTTCCCGGAAGCGATCTACGTGATTCATGGCTTCGAGAAGCAGACGCAGCAGACGCCGCGAGCGGACATCGACCTTGCGAAGAAAACGGCTGAGCGATCTGAAACGAGTCCGGCTGCAAAGGAGAAAGAAGAAATGACTACGAAGATTCGGCGATCCTCGGGCAATGTCTTCCGCGATCTCGACTTTTCCGAGGAGGAAGCGGAGCACCTAAAGATCCGGGCATCGCTGATGGTTCAGATTCGCGAAGTTCTTGAGATGCGACGCCTGACCCAGGCACGCGCTGCAGAACTATTTGGAGTCTCCCAGCCCCGCATCAGCGATCTGGTCCGCGGCAAAATCGCGCTGTTCAGCATCGACACCCTCGTCGACATGCTTGCCCATGCCGGAATCCGCGTATCGTTGAGTGTGCAGGGAAAGTTGGGAGTTGCCTAACGGATCGCGCTTAAGCTGCGGGCGCAGCGCCCGCGGGAGCGCCGCGGATCTGCCTGGTTGCCGTCACTCAACTGGCGCACAAACGGAATTCTACCCTACTTGGAGGCGCCCGTCAGCTTCAAGCGCTTGTTAGACCGCGCGCGCTTCGGCGCTTTCCATTGAAGATCCAGCTTGCGCCCTGTCGCCGCGCAATCGCGCAGGTAGAGATTGATCAGCGTCTGGTACGGAATCCCACTGGTCGCTGACAACTCCTTGAAATACGTCAGAGCCCGCGTATCCAGGCGGATCGTCACAGACTCCTTGAGTCGCTCGGCATAAGGGTTCGGCCGGGACTTGGAGAAATCGTATTCACGTCTCATCGTTGCCACCTTGCGTCGTAGTACGCGCGTTCCGTCCGCGTCGCTCTGCGCGCCGAAATGATCCGAATCACGTCCTCATTCCCCCGATATGTGTGCACCACCAGCGGCACCCGGAACCGCGAACTCAAGCCCAAGAGTACGAACCGATCCTCGGCCTCCGAGTGGTCAGGATCGTCAAGTAAGCGTGCGTGTTCATCGGCGAACACGCTCTCGGCCTCCAGAAATGAGACCTTATGCTTGCGCCGATTGGCCTGTTCCTTGGCCGGATCCCACTCGAAGCGAAGATCAGCCACCGATCAATGTACATACTACGTATGTACGCCACAAGCGGGAGGAGTTGCGCGGTCTAACGGCCCGCGCTTAAGCTGCGGCGCGCTGAAGAAAGATTCATTCCACAATCTACGCGCGCCGCCAGCCTCAAGCGCTTGTTAGGCCGCTGCCTCATTGCGCTACCCATCCTATCGACAACGTCTTGAGCGCCGCCAGCCAAGCCGTCAGCGTCAACAGATTGCGGAGGTGATTGAGACGCACCCAGCGCGCGAACGCGTGTCCAACCGCGAGATCTGACCCGGTCGAATCCCGCTGGAGCCGCAACATCGTGGGGATGAAGAACGCGAACGTCGCGACGCGCTCCGCTAAGACCACCAAGGTGGCGCTGAGCCACCACGTGCGCTCCGGCCCCACGGCGCGCCACGCCGCAACCAGGTTCGCCAAGGTGAGCAGCGTGAGTGGGATCGTGCTGACAAACGCCCAAAAGCGTCGTCCGCTGTCCGGTGATCGGAGCGACCCCGGCGGCGCGCTTGCCCAAAGTGGTACGACGACTCGCGATTCGTACAGGCCCGCCCCGAAGACGATGCCGAGATTGATGGTAAACAACCAAAGCAGCGCTCTCACGGAAGTCTCTGGCATTGCTCTAGTAGATGTGCAGCGGCCTAAGGGATCGCGCTTAAGCCCCGGCGCTCTCTGAAGAAAAATGTGTCATTCAATATCCTACGCGCGCCGCCAGCTTGAAGCGCTTGTTAGGCGGCCGCCGATGTCAATGAGTAATCTCCAGATGGCAGCGGTCATCGCAAAGGGTTGGGCATCACCCTGATGTTCTACTTCAATGTAGTTGCCCGACACCGTACCGCTGCGCCATGAGTAGCTGAAGGAGCCATATAGCACGGGAGCCCCGGAAGACGCAGCAACCACGACGTGTCTCGCGCTCGGGCTTACTGTCACGACGGCCGGCGTTATCGCCCAGCTCGTGTCTCCGATTGAGCGAATAGAGTCTGTCTTGATTGACACCGTTCCTGCCGTCGCGACGATCCTGAGCGTTGTTTCCCGCCCTGGCGCTGAAGAGTTCAAGTAGAGATCGAGAGGCGGGGTCGGAGCCATCCCCCAGTTCGAGGGGAGACGCCCAGCGCGTACGAGTAACTCGGCCGAGCCGGCCACTGAGGAATCGTTTAGGAGCGCCCCCACAGAACGGTTATCGATGGACTCCACGGCAAGTTCCTCGAGAGCTCCTGTCAGCAGATCTCCTACCGCCGCGTCTGCGAAGGCGCTGTCATGTTGGTCGGCAGCGAGGCGACAGACGAGCGCCTGCCGTGCTGAACTTAGCTGGCCCAGAGCGGCGTCGCTCCTCCCGAGCGCTCCAAAAGCTTGCAGGCGGGCGGATTCGCTTTCAGCGCTATCGAGAAGGACCGTCGCTAATTGGTCGAGCGGGAATCCAGCATCCACGTAAACGTTTGCCGCAAATCCTTCCTGCCAGATGTGGGCATAACCGGAGTATCCCCAATGAACGATCGAGAGCAGCACCAGCGGAGCACGAGGCCCAAGAGCAGACTCAAGATGGTTGAGCATGGCGCGCAAGCCGACGGTGTCGCGGGAGTCTGGCAGGAGGCCGTGGACGGCCGGATCTCCGCTCCACTCAGAGAGGATCGGCAGCGCCCGATTGATCGCAGCGTCGTCTCTCTTGAGGAAACGCGGTCGTGTGGTCAGCCTGTACGTGACTGCCAGCTCGCACATGGGGCTTTGCGTAGCATGCCGGCCTAGTGGAAGTGCCGATGCCATCGGCCAGAGCAGGCACAAGGTTCCTAGGAACCCGAAAGGCTCGAACTAGATCAGTAGTCCGTGCGATGATCATCGAGTATTGGGCGGCCGCCTAACTGATCGCGCTTAAGCTGCGGCGCCCTGAAAAAAGAATCATTCCATAATCTACGCGCGCCGGCAGCTTCAGGCGCTTGTTAGGCCTCACGCGCGCCGAAGCCATGTTCGAGGATGGCGCCGATTGTGCAGAACGGCACGGATCTCGATGAGGTCAGCCGGAACGCTGCAATAGACCGTAAAGGGGAACCGGCGCATCAGAGCGCGACGAAGCATCCGATGCACGGGCCCGCCGGCCAACGGCATCCCGGTGATGTAACCGAGCGTGCGGTCGAGTTCGCCTTCGAATTCTCCTCCGAGCCCCTTCCGGCGGGCTTCATACCACGAAAAAGCCTCCGCGATATCCGCAGAGGCTTCCGGGTGGAATTCCAGCCGATACTTCACGGCTTCTTATCGCGCAGCTTCGCCCGCACTTCATCCCAGGTCTCTCGAGGGCCCGGCGCCGGGTTGTCCAGACGCCGATCGAGCTCCGCCTTGTGCCAGTCGGGGATCGGCACCTCTTGGGGCGTGGCAGCGAGGCTATCCCAGATCTCTTCGAGCAACTTCAACCGCTCGGTGGCTGGAAGCTGCAGGATCTCGTCGCGAAGTCCCTTAGGTGTCATCACCCAATCTCGCAAAGTCGACCGGCGCTTCGCAACCTGTGCGCGTGGCGGCCTAACGGGGTGCGCCTAAGCTGCGGCGCCAAGGTCGAATGATCACGAATGCAATTCTACCATAGACGACGGGCGCCGTCAGCTTCAGGCGCTTGTTAGGCCGCGCACTGCTCCTGCTCGTTGCTG
>Ga0209161_10002683_pt1 | contig 14565 bp, 11 predicted proteins | sample GraSoiAngelo_155_FD_186169 | JGI IMG/M metagenome (GOLD analysis project Ga0209161, IMG submission 186169) | Grasslands soil microbial communities from the Angelo Coastal Reserve, California, USA - 14_1009_13_30cm (SPAdes) (version 2) | ecosystem: Environmental > Terrestrial > Soil > Grasslands...
CCGACACCGGTGCGACTCCGCGGTCGACTGAAGAGCTGATGAGTGCGACCGGTGCGAGATCCGAATACTTGATCTGAGTGATGCCCAGGTTAACCGGCTCGCTCGGTGCGGGGATGTTGGCGCCGAAGAGTTGAACAGTCCACTGCCCGGACTGCGGGTTGAAGATGTCGATCGTCTCGGTGTTGGCGGTCAGCTGGTGGATCACACCTGGCCCAGCGCTGCCCCGCGAATATACCGTGCCAGAGGGAGAGACCAAGCTCACCTGGACGTCGCTGCCCGGCCAGGCAGTCTGAACCGCAAGTTGCTGAACCCCTGTCGGGACACTGACCGCCTGTTGAATCGTCTGGTTCTGGCTGATGTTGGAATAGGGCGGGCCGTATGGGTTCTGGATCGAGGCCTCGAGCGCCTCGGACAATCTCTGCTGACCCAAGTCGGTGGGGTGAAGCGAAAATTCGGAAACGGCGAAGGGGAGGGGCTTGTTCTTTACGACGAGGCCGTGGAGGAGGGGATCGCTGTCGCACAAAGTGCCGCGGTCAAATGTATGAGCGTTGTCTACGAATATGAAGCCGGCTTGAATCGCGTTGCTTCGCAAGGCCGTATTCAGGTGGCTGAAGACCCCTTCCATGTAGATCATGTCGTTGGTGTGCAGGTACCACCAGTAGCTCGGCCTTGCCACCGTTAGATCCTCGTACTGAACCAGGCCGAAGCAGTTGGATGTCGGCTTTTCTGGCAGCGGGTTGGGATAGCCCATCACGAAAACTCGCGTCTTGGATCCAATGAGACCCTTGACGGCACCGTACAGATTGGGGAGATCGTAGGTTCCGCCCAGCTCGCCGAGGCCAGTCGACAGTTGATTGATCTTCTTGTGAGGTTGATCTTGCGATGCCTGGTCGAGGTAGGCGCCGCATGGCGAGTGATAGCCCGGGTTGAACAGAGGACGCGGATACAGATCGACGCAAGCCGTCCCGACGGCATCGAACCCGATGTCGTTGCCGCCGATGCCTATGCTCACGATGGAAGCAGGCGAGCTGGCCAGGTGGTCTAGCTGCGCCACGGCCTCGCCGGAATTGCTGTGGTTTGCGTGGTAGTAGTCCGGGATCGTCGCGCCGCTGCATGCGGCGAAATCGAGATCGCCAGTGATCAGAGGTTCGAATTTGTGAACGAGCGGTGCGTAAGCGCCGTTCGAACGGTGGCACACGTTGTCCGTTACATCAGTCCCGGGCAGGAAGGGCGGTACGCCTTCTCCGGATGAGTAAGAGTCCCCGGTGGCGACATACCGCTGGGTGACGGTCGAGACGTTCTCGACTACCGGAGCCGGGCTCGATGTCCAGTTTGGGCAGTACTTGTTGTTATTGAACACGTCGAGGCCGATCAGACAGACCGACGTGCCCGGCTCCGGGTTGATAACGGCGGGTGGGGCCTGGGCGCGCGCGTCGTGGGTTTGCACGGGTCCGCCCGCGCTCGTGAACTGCCAGCGTGGATCGTCCCAGGTAGCGCTGTCGATGAGGGCGGTGGCATAGCCGGTCGAGTACTGAAGTGAGAGCCGCGTCATACCAGCCGAGGTCGCCGTGTACGCCGTACCGCCGTCGGAGATTCCTCCGTGGAACGTGAATGTGAAGGTGATCTGCAGTCCAGAGCAGTCGTTGGGGGCTCCCGGGCTTGGTGCCGGACATGGCCATACCTGGCTGCCGGACGGTACGAATCGGACATTGTGCGAGCTCGCCGCAAAGAAACCGTCTGGTGATGGGTTGATAGATGCGTCGCAGTTGCTGATGTTTCCCGGAAAAACAGGCGGAATGCACAGCTGTTCTTGGGCCGGTATCCCTCGCAGGCCTGAGGTGCATGTGCCGGTGCTGAAGCAGAACTCGCCGTCATAGGTGCGACCGCTGCTGTCTGAGATGTGGAGATGAAACTCACTGCCGCCTCCGTTTGGAGTGCGGCCGTAGAGGATGAACGGAAGGGCGGGGATGTTTACGGTGGCGTTAGGACCGGTCGCGATGAGTCCAATCTGGCCTAGGTTGAACGTGATGCTGGCCTGCGGCCCGTTCTGCGGAGTTGCGTTCGTCGAATAGTGGTTGATCGCCGACCCTCGCCAGTAACCGTTGTCCGCCGTCAGGTCCCAGGCATCGAGCGCTTGTGCTTGCGCCACCCAGGTGGCGTTGTCGGTGGCACCCACTGACGGGCTGCAGGTGCTGCCTGCGTCAGGGACGATGCAGACCTGGTTCAGACCGTGATCAACGGCGTTCTTGCAAACGTTCGCAACGGAACCTGGGATGTTGGTCCACAGAGCTCCGAGGTCGGCGCTCAGGATCGGCAACGTTTCGAACGTAAAACCATTTCCGACCAGCGTGGCCGCGATGCACGCGGCATAAGGACTCGCATCTATATTGGCCGGGTCGAAGCTGCCCAGTATGGGATTGGAGACCGTCGCCTCGACGGGCGCTGCGGTTTGAAGACCTACGGCCAGGGAAAACGCAGCCAAGACCGAACCGAGCTTGGACGACAGCTGCATAGGCATGCTTGTGCGCAATGGTCGGACCCCTTCCTCGTGGCACGAATGGCCGGTGGCGTGCAAGGGTAAGGCATGGCTGGCATTTTGTTAAGCATCAAAATTAGGGCCCTTGCATGGTCCGGCTTAACGGCGCGGTATCTGGTTAGTTGAGCTCTTCGGTCGGTGGCGTTCCGCCCAGGCGGCGCATCAGCTCCTCGAGGAGGTGGCGCGTCTCCGGGTCTGCCATCAGCCGCTCCTGCATCTGTTCGGCCGAGCGCTTCGAACCGCGATGCCATGTCCTTCATCGCGCTCTCCTGCGCCACCTGGATCAGGATCGGTTGGCTCGCCGCCGCAGCCACCGCCTCGGCCTGAGCGCGGACCATCTCGATCCCCTTGCAGCCCAGGCACTCGCCTTTGAGCCCGCAGTGACAGAGCTGAGGACGCAGGCGATCGAGCGCCGCGTGAAGGTCGGAAAGGTCGATGGGTCCTGCCACGATCGAGAGCTTACGAGCCTTTGGTTTTACCCGTGTACATCGCTTCGATCTCGTTGCCGTAGTGGTCCGCCACCACCTTCCGCTTGACGTCCAGCTTCAACGAAAGCTCGCCCGACTTCTCGGTGAAATCGTGCGGCAGCAGCGTGAAGTACTTGATCGTCTCCCAATGTCCGAGCCTGGAGTTCACGCGGTCGACCGTCTGCTGGACGTGCCTCTTCAACGCAGCTTCATCGAGGCCCTGGTTCTTCGCCGCCTCCCAATCGGGAACGATGAGAGCGGTCACGTATGGGCGCGACTCGCCTATCACCACGGCGCGAGAGATGATCGGATCGCTCAGCAGGTCGTGTTCGAGCTGAACAGGCGCGATGTATTTGCCGCCCGCGGTCTTGAAAAGCGATTTCTTCCGATCGGTGATCTTCAGGAACCCGTCGCTGTCGATGTCGCCGATGTCGCCGGTGTAGAACCAACCGTCCCTCAGAACCTCCGCCGTGGCTTCGGGCTGGTTGTGGTAGCCGACCATGTTGCCCGGACCCTTGACCAGGATCTCGCCATCGTCGGCGATCTTCAGCTGGACACCTTCGAACGGCTTGCCGACGGTCAGGAACTTGTGCGCGTACAGCGTGTTCGAGCACACGCCGGACGAGGTCTCGGTCAGACCCCAGCCATTCAAGATCGGCACCCCGAGGGCCCAGAAAAACTCCTCGACCTCCCTGGACAGCGCAGCCCCGCCGCTGACGAAGAAGCGCAGGCGCCCGCCGGTGAGAAGCGTGCGGACGTTGGTCAGCACGAGGCGATCGGCGATCCGGCGCTGGGCGCTCAGAAGCGGACCCGGATTTTTCGTCTGCGAGAAACGCGCGCCGACCGCGACGGCCCACCGGAAGACCGACTGTCGCATCGAGCTCGATTTGCGGACGCGGGCCATTACGGCCGCATACATCTTTTCGTACACCCGAGGCACGCTGCACATGACCGTCGGCTTGATCTCCCGAATCTCCTCAGCGAGATGGTCGGGCCCGCGGGAGATCCAGGTCTGGCCCGCGTAGAGGATGCCGTCGAAGATGTCGTTGATCCGGCCGAAGACGTGGGCGTAAGGCAGCCAGGAGATCGACGCGTCCTGGTCCGTCAGTGGATGCGCCTTGACCGCTTGGCGACTGAGGTCGACGACGCAGCGGTGAGCGAGCTCGACACCCTTCGGCGTTCCCGTGGTGCCCGATGTATAGACGATGGTGCACAGGTCGTCCGCCGAGATCTTGCTGGCTCGTGAGGCGATCTCGGCCAGGTTGCGGGGGCCCTGCTTGACCCACTGCGCAACTTCGCGGTCCATCAAAGCGACCTGGCGCAGAGAGCCGCCCCCGTCGAGCTTCGCCGCAAGATCGCCATCCGACGCTATCGCGAAGGTGGTCGCGCTGTCCTTCGCGATGATCTGAACCGCCTCAGCTGAAACGTTCGGATACACCGGCACCGTAACCGCGCCGATGGCCTGGATCGCGAAGTCGCAGTACAGCCACTCCAGCCGGTTTTCGGAGATGAGGATCACGGTATCGCCGTGCTTCACCCCGGCGTCCATCAAGCCGGCAGCGACCGCAAGAATGTCGCGCCGGATGTCCGACCACGTCTCGTGCTGCCAGGGTCCGTCGCCGTCGCGGTGATGGACCAGCGGGCGGTCGTTGTATCTGGCGGCCTGGCGAAAGAAAACCCCAACGGTGGTGCGATCCGCGATCGATTCGGGATCGATGGCCGGGGTCGAGGTGGTCGCCCTTACCGACGTGGCGTTACTTGACCGCCTTGACCGTGAGCGTGAGGGTCCCGGAGGGTACGCCGACGGTGACCTTGTCGCCCTTCTTCTTGCCGACCAGCGCGCGGCCTACGGGCGAGTCGACCGAGATCCGGCCGGCCGACGGATCGCTCTCCACCGCGCCGACGAGGTGATAGGTTTCGGTCTCGCCTTCGTTGTCGACCACCTCGATCGTCGAGCCAGGACCGATTACGCTCGAGTGCGTATCCCTGATGATCTGGGCGCGGCCGATCATCTCCTGGAGCTCATAGATGCGGGCGTCCAAAAGTCCGACTTCCTCTTTCGCCTGCTCGTACTCCGGGTTGTCCTCGATGTCGCCAGGCTGGAACGCTTCCTTCAGGCGCTCACCGGCCTCGGCACGCCGCTTCAGCGCGACATCGAGGTCGCGCTTGAGCTTCTCGAGCCCCTCAGGTGTCAGCAAGACAGGTTCGGTTAGATCCATAGCCAAGCCCTTCACTGAATAATAGCCCGGCGTATGGACCCCTCCGATCTCAGAGCCGAGCTTGCCGAACGGCTGGCGAATAGTACGCCAATCGATGCTGAAACATTCAACGCGGCCTGCTTCGTGCTGACCCGTGCGCTCGAGGAGCTCGAGCTCGCCGTGCCCGAGGCAGCGCCTCTCGTCCGCCGGCTGCTGAGGGTGGCCGGCCGCGTCGTGATTGACACCGGAAAACCGGATTCTTCACCCGAGACCTGGCCCAACACGAGGGAGATGGCGCTGCAGTGGATCGATGAAGCGCTGCAGGCGCTCGGCTACGAGGCGCGCCCGGCCGAGCCCGCTTAGTTGATCAGTCGCGCGGCCGGCGGGGCCGGCGAGTAGTTCGGGTTGAAGTCGATCCCGGCGTTGGCGCTGCCCTGGACGATGGCCGCGTAGCAGATCACCTGGCCGGCGAGGGGAGAGGTGTCTGAGCCGAGGATGCTCCAGCTCGCGGTAGGCGAGTAGATGGTGCCGATGTACTGGGTGTTGGCGTTGCCGTTCATGTTCTGGTACTGGCAGCTGTTGGCGACGGGGTTGGTGGGCTGCTGGTAGATGACGATCCAGTTGTACTGCTCGCCTGAGAACACATGGGTCGAGCCGTTGCCGTTCTGGTCGAGGCAGTTGTTGCCTGATGGGAACCAGAACTGCACCGCCCCGGGTGTGATCTTGGAAGTGGCGCACGGAGCGGCCGAATTGCCCGACCCCGAGGCCGGCGTGATCTGGCAGTAGTTCTCGTTGGCGACGTCGCCGCCGTTGTAGGGCGCCCACTCGAGCGACATCGCGTTGTTGTCCTGCGGGACCTGCGGCGCAGCCGGGCAGCTGGCGAAACACTGCGGAATGATCTCGTCCGCCGAAGCTCGGCACTGGGTCGCCCTGCTCTGCGCGTCACATGTGAACGTGGTAGTGACGTTGTTATAGGCGAAACCGCAGATCGTCACTGCTGGGTTGGCGCAGTTCCATCCACCACGTCCCTGCACAATCGTTCCGGTCCATCCCGGGACACCTGTGCCTGTCGCCGGCGGTGTGCCGCCATCCACCCAGCCCGGCGCCAGGAACGTGCCCACGAAGGAGAAGTTGTTCCGGTTGCCGCCGGGGTAGGTCTCACATCCGCCGGGATCGACGTACACGTTGTAGTACTGCGCACCGGGGGCGTTCTGCGTGATGTTCACGTTGATGCCGCTGTTGTTCGTGTCGATCGTGTTTATCTCCTGACAGATGGAGGGGGCGCTCTCGCGACGGCAGCCGACGAACCCGGAGCACGGATTCCCGGCGACCGTCGGATCCACGAAACGGTCGTAGCGGACCGAGGTCAGCTCAACGCCCCAGTTGCCCCCACCGCCCTGGTGCTTCAATCCGTTGCCCGCGCCGGCGATGGCAGTCGACAGGCTGAAGGCGCCGTCGCAACCGCCCCAGAAGGAAGCGCTGGGCCCGTTCTTTGAGCCGGGCTGGGTCCAGAGCACTTCGCCGGGAGGCTTGAGCTCGTTGGAGCTCAGGCCGCCGTGAGACGCATAGCCGCCGTTCCACGTATAGACGCCCGCGTCGAGGAAGTAGCAGGTGTTGCTGCTGATCGACCAGTTGTTGTACGTACCGGGGGTCATCTCCCAATACCCGCCGCGGCCGAACACGGCCCCGGCAAGTCCGTAGTACGCCTCAGACGTCGCCGTGTAGCCGGGGTCGGGCAGACTTGGTGCGGGCACGACGGGAGCTCCCAGGATGTCAGTGCCGTTGCAACCGCCAGGGCCTGGCGGGTAAGGGACGAAGCCGGGGTTGGCGTTGTAGCAGTAGTACTGCGCCGTGTCGCAAGTCGAACCGGCCTGCCCGTAGCAGTTGCCGGCGAGGTGCAGGTTGGGGTCGACACACGCTGTCCCGTTGCTGTACGCATCACCGAGGATGGTGAGAGTGGACGCATTGCCCTTCATCTGGGTCGCGCAAGCCTCGGAGCTGAGCGTCAGCAGGGCAGGCGTCTGCCGCTGGTTGCCAACGATGGAGGTCGCGGTAGCGCTGATTCCGACCGCCGGCGAGCCGCCGAAGATCTGGATGAAGGCCAGGGGAAGGTTGTGGTTGGTCAGGAACGTGAACTGATAGCCGTTGAACTGAGTGTTGATTGCGGTGATGTCCAGTGTGTAGCCGCCCGCGAAGGTGTCGTGCCACGTGTCTATGGGCAGATTGTCATTGGGTGGCACACCGGTCACGCCCGTGGGTGGGTGGGAGGTGGACGCAAGCCCGGTGTAGATACGGAGGTTGGCCTCGTACACCGCAACTGCCTTCGGGATGACGGCGTTGACGTCGCCGACGTTGTCGTACCAGTCGCCCGCCGCCAATGCGGCCGCATCGACTGCGGTCTGCTGGTCGCGCCGGTCGACGTAGGCGCGGCCCGAGTCGATCGCGAGGCCGAGCATGCCGAACAGCACGAGGATCAGCAGCGCGATCAAGACGATCGCCTGTCCTTCCTGCGCACGGCCCAGCCGCAGGCGCAGCCGGGACCTAGTTCGAGTATTCGGCACGGTAGATCGCATATGCGGTGATGACGATGTTGTTGCCGACAACTTGCTGGATGATCGGTGTGACGGGCTGGAACGTGTACCACAGCGTCACTTTGATCGGTTCATTGCCGACTGCGGGCGTGACGTTGTTGCAGCCCGCGCCGAGGTTGGGCGGCGGGTAGGAGCCCAATCCGCCGCGCGGACCGTTAGGCGTGCCGTTGCCGGCCTGGCTCGGATCTGTGACGAAGATCCATCCGGTGTTGGCTGCTGGAATCGAAGGTGATCCCTGCGGAACGCCGTTGTTGGGAAGAGGGCCGTTGGGACAGGCCGGGTTGTTGGCCAGGTTCATGATCACGGCGTGCCCCTGGATGGCCGTGGCGACGTCGCTGTCGGTTGGCCATGTATGCGTGTTCCCATTAGGGTCGATGAAGTAAGAGGCCCGCACGGCGACGCGCGCGCCTTCGTTGGCCGCCTGCTGCAGCGTTATGTAGAGGTAGAGGGCGCGGCCGAAGTCGATGATCCCAAAAGTCAGCAGCAGGATGATCGGCGCGATGATCGCGAACTCGGTCAGTCCCTGCGATCGCTGGCTGCGCGTGTACGACCCGACGTTCTCTTTCATGGCTTGCCCTGGATGGTGAAGTGCTCGTTGTACGCGAGGTTGAGCGTGTTGCCAAAGAGGCTTTGTATGAACGGCGTGATGAGCTGGAACTTCATCAGCACCTGGACGTTGATATCGCCCAGGCGCCATGAGTTGTCGGTGGGCGCGTTGAGTTGCGAGCCTGACTGTGATCCATTCGGTGTCGTATAGCACGCATAGACATAAACGGTCTGCGGCGTGGGCGGATAGGCCGCGCTTGGATATGGCTTGTCGCCCGACGTGTTGTTGTCGCTTGGCACCAGGCACCCCGCGCTGGGGATGAAGGTCACCTGCGCGTTGCTGAACCCCGCGCCGCTGAGGGCCTGCTGGACGGTCGTGATGATCTCCGAGTCCTTCAAATACAGGTTGGCTCGCGACGAGGTGTTGAACCACGCCGCGTGGCGGGCACCCTCTCTCGCCGCGCCCTGGAGGGCGACCGAGAAATAGAAGGCGCGCGAGAGGTCGATCAGGCCCATCGCAAGCAGCAGCAGAACCGTCGAGGAGATTGCGAACTCGACGAGCGACTGCCCGCGCTGCTTTCGGCGGTACTCGCCGGTTCTACCTTCAGGCACTTTGGCCACGACATTTAACCAATCGGGGAGCCATTCTGTTGGCGCTAACGAGGAAAAAGCTGTTTTCGTTCGTGAAAAGGGCAAGGAATCTGTAATTGCCTGTCCCGGCGCGGCGGCGGCGGCCCTAGCTGATCAGCAGGTGGGCGGGGTTTCCCTTGAGGCCGACGGCGAAGGTCAGGGTGTCGGTCGAGGTGACATTGGTGGTGATCTGGTAGCGCAGCGACCACCACCAGTTGTTCGGGTTGGCGCCTGGGTTGTAGCCGCCCGGGATCGGGATCTCGAAGCGGATCCAATGGCCGTTGAAGTTCGTCGAGCCGCCTGAGGTCGCCCGCACTGTCGCGGTCTGTGGCTGCCCCGTCTGGGCCAAACACGGCATGGGCGGGTTGGTCAATCCGCCGGTGCCGGTGCAGTTGACCGCAGGGCCGCTGTTGGTCCGCGTCAGTCCCACGTCCCAAACATGGATCACGCTTGGCGCGGCCACCGTCACGACGGCGCCGCTGTTGTCGAGGATGAACAGGTCGACGCTTCCGCCACCGGAGATGTCGCCGGGGTCGTACACGTCAAGCGTCACCGTCTGGCCGGCATAGTCGGGCGGGACCTTGAACATGGGGACGTCGAAGTGGCCGCCGGCCGCGACTGCAACCGGCGTGTAGACCGCCATGTCGTCCCACGCGCCGAGCGAGCAGCCGGAGCACGAGCCCGAACCGCTCATCAACCCGTTCTGGTCGACGACGCGGACCGCGTAGCCCTTGTGCGCCTGGCCTCCCGAGCTGCTGCCGTTGGTGGGCGGGTTGGTGCCGTCAAACCCAAGCGTGTCGACCCGCATACGGTACTGGCCGGGCGGGAGCATGCCGCCGGAGGGCGTGACCAGGCGCTGGAATGTCCCGCCGTCACCCGCACCGGTGTAGTTGGTGATGTCGACCCATGCGTGGTATGTCTGCATGTTGACGGGGTTGCCGTTGGCGTCCCACTGCTGGGTGATGTAGCTGCCGAGGTTGTTGATCGGGTTGTAGTTCTTGGCGGGAGCGCACGCGCCGGTGCAGTTGGCCGGCGTCTGGTAATAGCCGGTGGCGTCGATCGGAAAGACCTTGACCTTGCTGATCTCCTGGTCGCTGGCGCGGATGAAAGGAGTGTTGACGACGTACACCGTGTACTCCATCGCCGAGTACAGGTTCTGCTGGGCTGGGCTGTACCCGTTGAGGTCCATGGAGTCCTCTTCGTGCAGGTAGTAGCTCTGGCCAGGGCTGCAGCTGTCGAGCCGGTTGGTGCCGGGCAGCATGATGTGGCTGTCGCAGTTGTTGTGATAGCTGGGTCCGCCGCCGGCCCACGATTCCGAGGCCGGCAGCGTGCCGCCGTGGCCGCCGCCCGACCTGGTTGGGCAGAAGTAGGTGTTGTTGACATCCGTGCCGGTGCTGGTGCAGTTATCCGGCGCGAAGATCGCGTTGTAGACCTGGATGTAGCCGCCGCTCGGCAGGTTGACCAGGTAGTTGTAGCCGCCCCGATTCGGAAGTGAAGCATCCACTGTGTCGCTGCCCTGAGTGCTGCTGATCGCATGCACGTCGCTGGACGCGCCGGCCGACCCCCCGGCAGGGTTGGGGGTGAAGGCATCTCCCTGCACGCGGTCCGTCGACCAACCCTCGGTGCGCATGAAGAAGTAGCTGTTGCCGCCGGTGCCGAGCTGCGAAGTGACGGACCCGGTCTGCGTGCCGGGCTGTCCCAGCGAAAGCGGAGGGAGGTACGTCGCGATCGCGGTGCGTGCAACCTTGAAGCTTGGGACGCCGAACAGGCCCATGAAAAAGGTGCCCACGTTCCGCGTTACCGTGACCTGCAGCTTGTTGTCATAGCCGGCAACAGGTGAGGTGGTCACCACCACGCCGCCGGTACCCGACGCGGTGCAGGTTCCCCCGGAGCACGAGATCGGGCCGTTGGCGTCGAAGCCGTTCTTGCGCGCTTCGACCATCGCGCGATCAGTCGCATCATTGCCTGTGCCGGCAGGGATGGCCTGCGAGGGCGTGAACTGCCCCGGCATGAACACCACACCCGAAAGCGCGGCAGCCCCAGCTGCTCGCTCGGCGAGGTTGTTGTAGTAGTAGCCGATCCCTCCGTCCACTGCGAGGCCGATCAAGCCGATGAGCACCACCAGCATGAAGGCGATGATCACGACCGCCTGCCCCAACTGCTTGCGGAGTTGCGAGCGTACGCGCGCCACCTCAGACCAGCACCGGCGCGGCTTTGTAGACGGCGTGCTCGTTGAGGTTGATCGTGAAGCCCAGCACCCCCGTCGGGGGCGTATACGTCCAGTCGAGCCGAACGCCGATCGAAGTCTCGCTCGGGGGAATCTGGTTGCGCGCCGTCAGCGGAAAGCTGGAGTGGAGAGTGTTGCCGCTCGCGTCGAACTGATCGTACGGATCGATGGCGGCGTTGAAATCGCCGCCGGCGCTCGATGGGCTGTAGATCGTGATCGTCCTCAGGGTCGAATAGTTCATCGACCCCGCGACGGCCAGCACGTTGCGAACGATGTCTTGATCGACCTGGGCGGTGGTAAGCGTCGGATTCGTGATCGTGCCGCCGATCTCCGCCGCGAGCCGCGCTCCCTGCCTGCATGCACTGCCTGCGACCACCTTGTCGGAGATCATCACGGCGGTGTTGAAAACGCCAAAGAGCATGAAGATGAGGACCGGTGATGCCACCGCCAGCTCGATGAGCGACTGGCCTCCTTGCCACCTACGACGCACAGTCGTCATCAATACGTCTGCGGCTCGAGACGGATGTCGAATGTCTGGCTGAGATTGATTGCGGTCGGTGCGATGAAGATGCCTGTCTTCCACTTGTACCTGTACTGGAGCGTCACACCAAGAAAGTCGCTCTGGCCGTTGGTCACGTTCCGAGAGCTGGAAGGCCACGTCACCGCGCCGATGGGCGTTCCGTCCAGCTGGTAGCGGTTGTAATGAAGCGCGTCCACCAGCAGCGCGCCGTTGCCCGTTTCGAACAGGTGGTAGATGTCGATTTCCGTCACCTGGGCAAGCGTTGTGGTGCCGATGGCGGTGCGCTGGAGCTGTTGAATCGAAATCGGGTCGGCGTTGGCCGCGTTGCCCGACTCCGATTCCTGTCGAGCTATCTCGCCGGCTCCGAAGCGAGCCGATCCCACCACGAACAACAGCAGACCGCTCTCGACGATGCCGAGGAGAAGGAAGAACAGGATGGGTGCGACCATCGCGAATTCGGTCATCGCCTGAGCCCGCGACCTTTCACGCTGGTGCGTTAAGTTCGTTTTGAGCATTCCCACGTCCAGCCTTCGTTCGACTTAACGTGGATCGGATTGGCCGATTGCGATGAATCCACATTCTTAGGAGTCACCAGTGGGCTTCCCTTAAAAGCCATGGCAACCCAGTGCTTCGCGAACGGTGATCCAGTCTCCCCGCTAAGCAGTGCCGTCCAGGATCGGAGCCTCTAGCTGAACCTGCCTGACATCTCCCTGCCTGCCGTTTCTTGAGCTGACCTTGCGCACAAGGCGGGCGCGGCGCGGTTCGAGCACCGGCGCCGCCTCGGGCATTCGACGCTGCGCGTCCTCCACCACCGACAACGCTTTTTGCGGATCGCGGCGGCGCCACTCGAGCAGACGTGCCCGCGCCACCGACACTCTGATGTCATCGCGCGCGCTCGCCTCGAGCCAGTCCAGGAGCCGGTCGGCGCTCGTGATCGAGCCCTTTCGAACCAGGCGCCGGGTGAGGAGCAGGCCTGCGGTCGCCGCGGCCTCTCCGGCTGCGAACGCTGTCGCGTTACGCAGCGCGCGCCATCCGTCGGCCCGGGCGCCTCGGCGCCACCGGTGGCGGCCGAGAGCGAGCCAATCATCCGCGTCCATGTCGACATCCGCGCCCTGGAGCCGGCGCAGCAGTCGCGAGTGCAGGTGAACGAGGCTGATCACGTCGAGGCGGTTGTGCTCGAGCGCGGCTTCGAGAAAATCTCGCGCGCCGGCGCGCAGGTAATCGAAGTAAGCATCCGGCACAAGCGCGCTCGGCAGCGGGTCGTCGCGCTCATAACCGAGCACGCGCTCCTCGACGTAGCGCAGCGTGCAGGTCTCGAGACGATGTCGGTACAGGGCGCGGACAAGCGTCAGCAGGTCTACGTGCGCTTTGTGGGTGAACTCGCCCGGCATGCGAGCCATCACCCAACGGGTGCGCAGCACGGGTAGGTCGAAGGAGCCGCCGTTGAAGGTGGCTACGCCATCCGCCGCAACCAGTTCGTCGTGCAGAGCCTGCAGGAACGCTGACTCCATCCCGGGCTCGGGCAGAAAGAATTGAGCGACGCGAAGACCGCATTCCAGCGGTGTCGCGATCGCTGCGGCGAAAACGTAGGTGCCCGCGCCGCCGGTCAAGCCGGTGGTCTCCGTATCGAGATAAGCGACCGAGCCGGGGTCGGGATCCAGCGGCGGAAGGGCGAGCACCTCCTGGCGAACCGCCGCCATGCCGTAGCGCGTCGTCACTTCGTCGAACCCGTGCGGCAGCTCGTAGCTGCGCCGCGGTCGAGGGCGTGGCGGCGCGCCTAGACGGGTAAGGCGCTCGCGCAGAGAAGTCGCAGACACGCGTCCTTTGCTCCTTCGACGAGATGCAGGGGACCGACGCACGACGGACATCCCGCGGCGCAAGGGCAATCGCGGACGAGCGAAGACGCGTCGTCGAGCAGCTCGTGATGGAGCTCATAGAGACGGGCGGCAAAGCCGACGCCGCCCGGGTAGACCTCATACACCGTGACCGTCGGAAGCTGTGTGGTGATGGAGCGGACCTCGGCCACGGAGCCGAGGTCTCGCGGGTCGCACATCAAGCGCAGACTCGCGACGTGGCGGAGCGAATGCGCCATCCCCTGCAAGCCCGCCTCCAACTTTTCCCGGCCGAGCGTCCTCCACAGCCCTTCGTCGACCGTGATCCAGTAGCCGGTCGTGTGCAGCGTCTGCTCGGGAAGATGGATCGGTCCAGCGCCGATGTTCTCGTGCGTGTGAAATCGAATCTTCTTGAACATCGAGGCAAGGCTCGTGATCTTCACTTCCCCATGGCTGCGGGTGAGGGGGTCCCCATGCGGGCCGTCAAAGGTGTCGAGCACCTGCACGGTCACCGATGCCAGCGCGTCGGTGTAGTAGTCGACGTCGACGGGACGGACGTACGCCTTCTTCTCATTCCAGTCCAGCCGATCGACGTGGTACTGCGCGCCCTCATGCAGGTACACGGCCTCTTCGTGCAGCAGCACCGGCGCGGTGAACTGGTCCATCTCGCCGATGACCTGCGGGCGAGGCTGCGACGTGTCGATGATCACGACGTTGTCGGCGAGGATGCGGCGCAGGTGCACTTCCTCGGCGGGAAAAGCCTGCCGGCTCCAGAACCACCTACCCGCCGAGCGGGTCGCCGAACCGTCCTCTTCGAAAAGATGCAGCAGCTCCTGGACGTCGGCCCCGCCCAGCCTCTCGTCATCCAGGAACGGAAGCTCGAATAGTCCAGCCTGAAGATGTGCCGCGAGCAGCAGCAGGTTGTCCGGATCGATGAGGCCTTCTTCGGGATCAGCGCCGAGGAAATATTCGGGATGGCGGACGATGAACTGGTCGAGCGGTGAGCTCGACGCGACAA
>Ga0209161_10002690_pt1 | contig 14541 bp, 16 predicted proteins | sample GraSoiAngelo_155_FD_186169 | JGI IMG/M metagenome (GOLD analysis project Ga0209161, IMG submission 186169) | Grasslands soil microbial communities from the Angelo Coastal Reserve, California, USA - 14_1009_13_30cm (SPAdes) (version 2) | ecosystem: Environmental > Terrestrial > Soil > Grasslands...
ACGTTTATCCCAGACGACCCACAAGGCCGTGGCTACAGCTCTCCCGAAACGATTTTGCGCGTGAGCAGATGCAGCATCGTCGGCTGAATTTGCGCGGCGCGAACAAAGAACGAGCCGACACGCGGCCACAATACGGCCATGCGCGCGAGTCGATTGATCCATAGTCGCCCGCGATACATTTCGGCGCAGGCGCAAGTGAATTCGCAAAGAGCTGCTTGTTGATCTTCGCCTCGCATTATTTTCGAAATGGCAATAGCCGCCAGTTCGCCTGAGCGCATCGCATAATAAATTCCTTCGCCGGTAAAGGGTTCCACCACGCGGGCTGCGTCGCCGATGAAGAAGAGATTTTCGTGGGCGCAAGGAATCGGCGAGCGGGTAAGCGGCGTGATCGTGCGCCAGGGCTGAGCGGAAGTGATTTCAAAATGGCGTTCTGCCCATCGGCGCAACCTGGAAATCGTAGGTGGCATGCCCACAAGACAAAGATTCAGCTCCGTTTCATTCACCGGAGCCTGGCCGGAATAACCTTCCGGAAGAAATTGCAGCACGATGCGCCGGCCAAAATTTCGCGGCAGTCGGATGTGCGCTTGCAGCGCCACGCGTTCACGCGCGGGGCGCGGCAGCAAATTGCACAAGCGCGCGACCGTAGAATTGCGTCCATCCGCGCCGACCAATATTCGCGCTGAAAAATTTTCGCTGCTCGCGGTTTCAATTTTCCACCCATTGTTGTAGCCACGCCCCTGTGGGGCGTCGAGAGCCAGACGGGCCACAGGCCCGTGGTTACAGATCAGTTTGGCAACAGTGGTCTCCTCGCGTACGTGCGCGCCGAGTTCTTGCGCGCGCTTTAGCAGGAGGGCATCGAACAAACTGCGCTTCACCGATAACTCGCAATTGTCGCCCGGTGGAAGATCGACAATTACCTTACGCCCGCCGATGGCGACAAACTCAACCAAGTCGAGTTTGGAATGCGACAAGTCCCGGACCCGCTGCGCGAGATCGAGGTGCTCCAGTACCGGCCAACACGATGGGTTCAGGCAATCGCCGCACACTTTTTCCCGGGGAAATTTTTCCCGGTCAAGAACAACCGTTCGCAGACCGGCGCGCGCGCAACACGCCGCGCAGCTCGATCCGGCCGGGCCGCCGCCAACGATTGCAACATCGAAGATTTCCATGGCAACGCCTAACGCTCAATGCTCAACATCCAACGCTCAACTAAGCAGCATCTGAATTCGACGTTGAACGTTGGGCGTCGGACGTTGAATTCTTTTTCAGAGCCTAATCCGCACTGGCGCGCGATGCAGTAGCAGAGCAGATTGCTTTGTATGAGCTGGTCTCTCCCGATTTTCCGCGTCGCCGGCATTCAATTGCGGATTCACATCACGTTTTTGCTGCTGATTGTGTGGCTGGCCTTCGGCTATTACACGCAAGGCGGTTCAGCCGTGGCGGCAAGCCGGGTCATATTTGTTCTGCTGCTTTTTCTTTGCGTGGTGCTGCATGAATTCGGGCATGCGTTCGCGGCAAAGGCGTTCGGAATTAATACGCCAGATATCACGTTGCTGCCCATTGGCGGAGTGGCGCGACTGGAACGGATGCCGGAGGAGCCGGTACAGGAATTGATCATCGCGGTAGCTGGGCCGTTGGTGAACGTGGTGATTGCGCTCGGCTTGTTTGTGGCTGGCGGATCGCAAGCGCTCCTTAATCCAACAACAGTCGAAGGCGGCGGTCTGATTGCCCAGTTGCTGACCATCAACATCGTGCTGGTTCTTTTTAATTTGCTGCCTGCATTTCCAATGGACGGCGGGCGCGTGTTGCGCGCGCTGCTGGCGACGCGCATGAGTTACGCGCGCGCTACCCAGGTGGCCGCGACGGTTGGGCAAGGGTTTGCCTTCGTGTTTGGCTTCATCGGGTTGCTCTGGAATCCGTTCCTGATTTTCATCGCGCTTTTCGTTTATATCGGCGCGTCGCAGGAAGCGGCCCTGGCGCAGATGAAAGATGTCTCGCGCCGGTTTCCAGTTTCCAGCGCGATGGTACGCGAATTCCGCACGCTGTCTGAAAACGCCAGCCTGCAGGAAGCAGTGGACGCGTTGCTGGCGACTTCGCAGCACGATTTTCCAGTCGTGGATGAAACCGGCAGCGTCGCCGGTTTGTTGACGCGTCACGATCTCATCGCTGCCTTGCGCAAGAACGATCCCGACCTGCGCGCGGGCGACGTGATGCGGCGCGATATTCCCACGGTCACAACAGGTACGCGTTTTGAAGACGCGTTCCGCATCATGCAGGAATGCAATTGTCCGGCGGTGCCCGTGCTCGATCGGATGAAGCGCCTGGTCGGCTTGCTTACGCCGGAGAACGTGACCGAACTAATGATGGTGCAATCGGCCATGCCGCAGCGACGGGTTTTGTAAGCAGCGTTTGGAAGTCCGGCATCCTGGCGGACTCGGCAGGCTGGCAGCCTGCCAGCTGAGATAAGCAAGATGCTTGTCTTCCGACGATCCTTACGAACTAATGCGCATCGGCATTATGACGTACAGGAATGGCGTTTGAATTTTTACAACGCCCGGGCTCATCTCGTCGATGAGGTCGAGAAAAACTTCGTCCTCCATCAGTGCGCGCAAAGGCGCCATGAGAAACTCCGGATTAAAAGCGATGGAAAACTCGCGTCCCTTGTAGGCGACCGCGATTGATTCCTTCGCTTCGCCCACTTCAGGAGTGTTGGCAGTGATGTCGATGTTGTTCTTGCTGAAATTCAGTTTGATCGAGTGCGATTTGTCGCTGGCCAGAAGCGAAACGCGCCGCAGTGAGTTCAGAAACATTTCGCGCTCGAGTTTTATTCGCTCCTTTGCTTCGGCTGGAATGACCTGCTTATAGTTTGGATAATTGCCTTCGATCAATTTTGAGACGAGCAGCGTTTTGTTGAGATCGAACGCGATCTGACCGCTGCCCATGCTCACCTTGACCTCGCCGTCGTCGGTCAACAGGCGTTGCAATTCCGTCACCGCTTTGGTCGGAATGATCAGGTCCGCTTCGTGGCTGCGGGGAAATTCCAGTTCGATTTCCACCATCGCCAGCCGGCGCCCATCCGTCGCCACCAATGTAAGCTTGTTGTCCTTGAAACTGAACAGGACGCCGTTGAGCACGTAACGGGTCTCGTCGGTCGATATAGCGTAGGAAGTTTTTCGTAGCCCATCGCGCAAATCTTTCTGCCGAATCGTGACAACTTTCGCGTCTTCGAATTTCGGCAACGGCGGAAATTCATCTTCCGGCAACCCAAGAATTTTGAAGAAGCTTTGGCCGCTCCGGATGGAAGCGGCATTCTTTCCATCGACATCCACCTGAATTTCGCTCGAAGGCAGTTCGCGAACGATGTTGAAAAGGCGCCGTGCCGGAAGAGTCGTCGCCCCTGTTTTGTCCACCTGCGCTTCGCAACTGCCGCGCACGCCGACGTCGAGATCGGTAGTGGTGAGATGAATTTCGTCCTTGTCCGCTTGCAGCAAAACGTTGGAAAGGATCGGAAGAGTGGTGCGAGTACTGACCACGTTTTGAACTTGTTGCAGACCTTCGAGCAGTTTTTCTTTCGTAACGCTAAATTTCATGATGCACAGAGCGCTTAAGATGTAACGCTTGGGATTTTATTCGGCAACCGCAATCTCACGTCGTGGCATCGGCATCCTGCCGATGAGGATGCGCAAGCGCATGCTCCTTCACCTTTGAAGCGAACTGTCGATGAATGATATGGTTTGGCGAATGTTATCTTGCTCGGTCATTCGTCTCTTCACCAATTTGCATGCGTGCAAGACAGTGCCGTGATCGCGTCCGCCAAAGGCCTCGCCAATTTCATTCAAAGACGCCTTGGTGAGCTCGCGCGCCAGATACATTGCCACCTGTCGCGGAAAAGCAATGCTGGCCGGGCGCCGCTTGCTGGTCATATCGGCGATGCGCACATCAAAATGTTCGGCCACGCGCCGCTGAATTTGCTCAATGGTGACCGAATGCCGCGCTTCCTCCTGCAAAATGTCCTTGAGCAAATGCTCGACGACTTCCTGGGTAAGTTCCTTGCCGCTGAGTGACGCGAAAGAGGCCACGCGCATCAGCGCGCCCTCCAGACGACGCACGTTTGTGCGAATGCGGCTGGCGAGAAATTGGAAAACCTCGTCGTGCAATTTGATCTGCATGGTGCGCGCTTTTTTTCGCAGGATCGCCATACGGGTCTCGATGTCCGGCGGCTGAAGCTCCGCGGTTAACCCCCATTCGAACCGCGAAACCAGACGGTGCTTCAGGTTCGCGATCTCCGATGCAGGTCGGTCGCTCGAGAGGACGATCTGCTTATGCCCATCGAAAAGCGTGTTGAACGTATGAAAGAATTCTTCCTGGGAGCGCTCTTTTCCTCCGAGAAATTGGATATCGTCGATCAAAAGAAGATCCGCCTGGCGATAACGCTTCCGGAATTTGACCAGATTACTGTGCTGGATCGCATCGATGAACTCATTTATGAAAAGTTCACTCGAGACGTATATCACCTTCATATTTTTTTTCTTCGCCCAGACGTATTGACCAATCGCTTGCATCAAATGCGTCTTTCCGAGACCGACTCCGCCGTAAATGAACAGTGGGTTGTAGGTGCGCGCCGGCGCCTGCGCGACGGCAAGACACGCCGCATGCGCAATTTCGTTGTTCGGACCGACTACGAAAGATTCGAATGTGTTCCGTGGATTGAGCCCGGGCACGGTTGCGCCTGGCTTTGCGTCGCCCGCTGGTTCCAGTAAAACTTCTTTCAGCGGCGCGCTATCCTCCGCAGTCAGCGCGTCAGGTCCTGAGAGGGACGAAAACTTTACCGAGCGCGGATTGCCAAAAGTGGTGACAATCGCAGTTTGCAACGCCGGCATATAATTACTCTCGATCCAAAGCTGATAGATATTGTTTGGAACGGCCAGAGTGAGCGTTTTGTCTTTGGCCTCGACCAACTCGACAGCAGAAAACCAGCGCTTGAAACTATCGGCGCTTATTTGGGGTTTGAGCGCAGCCGATAACCGCTGCCACAACTGCGCGCATTTCTTGTCCATAGCAAACTTGTTAACAGTGTTACACAAATGCCACACTGGCTGATATTAGGGAAAATCGATGGGCTAAATGGGATTGGCCACGAAGCGATGTCCCTCGCAATCCTGCGGAAAAATGCTGAAAAAAAATGTAAAAAACGCGTACATACGAGCGAAAACTGGCTGCCGCATTTTTCACTGCCTTGGTCCCTGCGGTCTGCGGTGCCTGCCCGGGTAATCTTTTTCCCGAGGAGCTTCCGCTGTCGTCCATTCTCGCTGGTAAAAGTTTCTCAGAGATTTTCACAACTTATTCACATGCGCCTTATTCTCATCCTCGCCAGCGGGCTTGAGACTAGAAACCTGTTTTGAAATCGACAAGAAAAAAATGAATTTTATTTTTTGGATCGCGAAAAAAATTTCTTGACTAAAAAACGGAAACGCGCGTGTCCGAGGGAAAACAAAAAAAATGATTGCTCCATCTGATTCATTGTGATGCGTGCGCCCTCGATTCGAAACCGCGGCGGCGAACTGATCTGGATTTTTGCTCCTGTAGGTACTCCTGAGTTGACCTGCTTGGCCTGCGGCGCAATTTTTTCCGCCTCCAGAATGCCAGGTTAAACGCGTGGCAAATCAAAGAATGCAGACAATGTGTACCGCAAATTCCAACCGGCCTGCGATGCGGCGATCTTCCTTAATCGGAGTGATCGTTTTGCTTCTAGCGGCGCCGTGCGTACAGTCCCTTGACGAGCTGCTGCCGCCGTTTGGCTTCCGGTGGAACGACTCGATGGCGCGCGTGGAAGCGGTACTTCATGGCGCAAAGGCCAAAATTACCTCGCGTGAAAAAAAAGAGAACCGGGAAGTCTGGACTGTGGAAGGCCTGGTTCATCCCGGTTTAAAACGCACCCTGTTTACTTTTAAGCAGAGAGCGCTTATCGCGGTCGAGCTCCAGTACGAATACCCCGACTGGTCGATCGAACGCTACAACCAGCGCATGGGCGAAATTCGCAAATACTTCGACGAGAAGTACGGAACTGGAAAACTGGTGTCGCGCGGCAACGAGCATGATACTGATGTCATCCAAACGCTGGTCGGGTATCAATGGATGGTCGGCACGACGATGCTGGAACTTTTTTATTTCTCGGCGCAGCACGACCCGTTGCCGCCCTTCCGCGTGATTTCTGTTGATTACAAGGCGCTGTGAAGGCCTTCAGCGATCCACTTCGCCCATCACAATATCGACACTGCCAAGAATTACCATCACGTCGGCGACGGTGTGGCCCAAACACATATCTTCAAGAATCGTGAGATTAATAAAACTTGGCGGGCGCACGCGATAGCGATACGGATTCGGACCGCCGTCGCTGATAAGATAAAACCCGAGTTCACCTTTGGGCGCCTCAATTCGCCCGTACGCTTCCCCTACCGGCGGTCGAAATGCGCGGATCTTCACTTTTGGATTCAGGATCGGCCCGGGCTGAATCTGGGCGAGCGCTTGTTTCAAAATTTCGACGCTCTCGCGCATTTCGAGTGCGCGCATCATCAAACGATCATAAGTGTCGCCGTGTTCGCCTAACGGAATCCGAAATTTGAATCGTGGATAAAATCCGTAGCCGTCCACTTTGCGGATGTCGTAGTTCACGCCGCATGCGCGAAGCATTGGGCCCGTGATCCCGGCATTGATCGCGAGATCGGCCGAAAGTTTGCCAACGTTCTGCGTCCGTGCGATCACGATCTCGTTTCCTAGGATCAGTTCATCAAATTCATCGAGAAACTTTGGAAAACGATCGACAATCTTCTTTGCGGCAGTGAGCCACTCATCGCTAGTGTCAACGCGGCAACCGCCGAACCGCATGTAGTCGCACATCATGCGTGCGCCCGAGAGCGATTCGAATAAATCGAGAATCTTCTCGCGTTCGCGGAACGCGTACATCAGAGGCGTGCCCCATGCGCCCATGTCGCTCAACAAAAATCCGAGGAGCGAGGCGTGATTTTGGAGCCGCGTCAACTCAGCGAGAATAACGCGCAAGTACTGAGCGCGCTCGGGAACTTCGATGCCGGCGAGTCTTTCAACGCTGAGGGCGTACGCCCAGTTGTTGGTCATTGAACAAAAGTAATCGAGACGATCTGTGTACGGCATCGATCCGAGATACGTTGTGTGCTCACCGATCTGTTCGTGGTTGCGGTGCAAATAACCGAAGACCGGCTTGAGCTTTCGCACGATTTCGCCTTCCAGCGCGACATTCATCCGGAACACGCCGTGCGTGGATGGATGCTGCGGGCCCATCGAAACTTCGAGCAACTCACCTTCCAGTCGCGAGCTCATCCTAACTGGTGGCCGCTCCATTGCTTCGATGGTTTCAAGCGTAGAATTCATGATCACCTAAGGATCCGAAGCCACAGATGCACATAGATCGACACAGATTTCTGAACCCTGAATTCTGGAAGCTTAATCGCCTTCTGACGTCTGTGTTTCATCTGTGTAGATCTGTGGCTGTGATTTTTTCTGCTCCATCGAGCTGTGGCCGCGGCGTGTAATGCTGCTTTGCTCGGGCCAACACTTCGTCGTGCGGCGTCGGTTCCCATTCAAAATCGTCCGGCTGCACATAATCCTTGCGCATCGGATGATCTTCGAACTCGTCCCACATCAAAATCCGCCGCAAATCGGGATGACCATCGAATCGAACTCCGTAGAGATCGAAAATCTCGCGTTCCTGAAATTCCGCGCTGCGCCAGACCGGGGTGAGCGACGGCAGGCGCGCGCCTTCAGCGCGATCTGCGGTACGCATGCGAATGATTACCGGTCCATGTTTGTGGGTTACTGAGTAAAGATGATAAACGGCCTCGAGATAACCCGGGATTTTCTCCTCGCTCGTCTGATCGACCTCTTTCTGGATGCCATCGACGACTGTCTTTATTTTCGCCGGTTTCTTCACGACGCGATCGAGCCAATCGACACCGGTCACGTTAGAACAAAAATCGAGCCGCAGCGCCGGATCATCGCGCAGGAACTGCGCGAACGTGAGCGCGTGCTCGTTGTCGATCAAAAGCGATGGCTGATTTGCCGGACCGGGATTCGCTACGATGTCAACCTTCGTACCGGGCACCGCCGCTTCCGCCTGCGCTTTGATTTGCTCCAACGACTCCACGATCAGACGCGCTCAAGTTTCGGCGGTTGAAAGACATTTCGATTCGCCGGCGGATTCAAATCGTGGTCACCAAATTTTGGCACCGGAAACTCGCTTGGTTGCTCAGGCTTAAGAAATTCGGCCTTATTCGCGCCGGTTAATTTTTGTTCATCGATCTTGCGTTGCAGTTCCATGAACGCGTGCAGCAGTGCTTCCGGTCGCGGCGGGCAACCAGGTATGTAAACATCAACCGGAATGTAACGGTCGATTCCTTTGAGTACGTTGTAGCCTTGCTTAAACGGCCCGCCGGAGATCGCGCATGCGCCCATGGCGATCACATATTTCGGATCGGCCATTTGGTTGTAAAGGCGCACAATTTGTGGCGCCATTTTCTTAGTCACGGTCCCCGCAACGATCATCAGATCGGCCTGGCGCGGTGATGGCCGGAAAACTTCGCCGCCGAATCGCGCGATATCATAGCGCGACGCCGCCGTGGCGATCATCTCAATGGCGCAACAAGCCAGGCCGAATTGCAGCGGCCAGATCGAGTTCTTGCGTCCCCAGTTGTAAAGGTCCTGCATGGAAGTCACCCAGACTCCCTGCCGCTGAAGTTCGGTGCGAAGTTTTTCGTCGATCTCGCTCATTCGTTTCGTGAAACGTTAAAACGTCAGATCGGGCTGACTCATTGCCCCCGTCCGTTTTAACAATTTAACCCTTTTAACCTTTTTAACCAGCGCAGGGCGCGTCAGCGCGCCCATTGCAGGCAACCTTTGCCCCATGCCCAGGCTAGACCTTCAACCAAAAGAAGTAAAAAGATCAGAATGGCGACAAACGCACCGACCGGCAACCCGGTGAATGCGACTGCAAACGGCACAAGAAAAACAGCCTCGACGTCGAAGATCAAAAAGATGATGGCGTAGAGATAATACTGCGACTGGAACTGAATGTGCGCTTCACCAACGGATTCGACCCCGCACTCGTAAATCGCGTTTTTTTCCGCGCCCGGCTTTGGCGGCTGGAAAAATCGCCGCCACATCCACGCCAGGGCAAGTGGGACAAGCGGAAAGGCCAGCGCCACACCAATGAAAATGACGATGAATAAATAAGGATTCGGAGTCATCCTCGAAAGCTAAACCTTACTGCATCACGGCGCTCTTTGTCGATGCAACGCTACCTGATCGACAACATCGGCGATGCTGGCTACTCGCTCGATTTTCTGCCGAACCACCGGCGCTTTTTCGGCTCGGGCTCCTCCGCCGGCGTCGGCGCCTCAGCCGGTTTTTCCTTTTCCTCGTCCGGCTTTTTTTCCTCCGCCGCAGGCTCTTCTTCCATTAGCCCTGCACCCTCTGGTTCTGCTCGCTCTGGTTTTGGTTCGGCCTTTTTCCGTTTCGTCTTTTTTTCTTCTGCAGGCTTTGCCTCGACGACCTCTAGCATATCGACCCACTCGATGAACGCCATCGGAGCGGAGTCGCTCGTGCGCTGGCCCAGCTTCACGATGCGCGTGTATCCGCCATTGCGCTCCGCCGACCTTGGCGCGATGTCGTTAAACAATTTCTTGACCGCATTCTTTTGGCGCAAAGTCGCAAGAGCGGTGCGGCGTGCGTGAATCGATCCGCTTTTCCCGAGAGTAACCATTCGCTCTGCAAGCGGTCGAACGGCCTTCGCCTTGGCCAAGGTGGTTTTGATACGTTGATGTTCGATCAAAGAACAAACCTGATTCGCCAGGAGCGCCTTCCGGTGCTCAGCCGTGCGACCAAGTTTGATCGTCTTTTTTTTATGTCTCATGGCTTATCTGGCATCGGGCGCAGCCGCCTCGCCAGCGCCATCACTGCTCACCGGAATATCGATCAAGCCCGGCTCGAATTTCATGCCCAGACTCAACCCAAGGTGTTGCAGTTTGTCCTTGATTTCGTTTAACGATTTTTTGCCGAAATTGCGATACTTCAGCATTTCGGCCTCGGTTTTTTGGGCGAGCTGACCAACAGTGGTGATATTCGCATTGTTCAAGCAATTGGCTGCGCGCACACTGAGCTCGATCTCGTTCACACTCATATTGAGCAGCTTCTTGAGCTTGATATTTTCTTCGCTTACCCCTGCCGGTGTCTGGTCGAACTCAATCACTTCTTCGTTGTAGTGCACAAAGACGTCGAGGTGATGCCGCAGAATTGCGGACGCCTGGAGTAGTGCGTCATCCGGCGTCAAACGTCCGTCAGTCCACATTTCGAGAATGAGCTTGTCGTAATCGGTGCGCTGACCGACACGCGTATTTTCAACCGCGTACTTCACGCGCGTGACCGGCGAAAAGATGGAATCGATCGGGATAATACCGATCGGCTGATCCGGACGCTTGTTTTCCTCAGCGGTGGCAAAGCCGCGGCCAACGCGCACATCGAGCTCCGCATCAAATTTATGTTTCCTGTCGAGCGTGCAGATTAGCTGCTTTGGGTTCAGTACTTCAAAACCTTGAATGGCTTGGATGTCGCCGGCGGTCACCTCGCCTTCCTTATTCACGATAAGCGACAGTTTCTTCGGCTCGTGGTCCTGGCCGTCCACTTTGAACTTCACTTTCTTGAGATTGAGGACGATGTCGGTGACGTCCTCGACCACGCCCGGGAGCGTGGCGAACTCGTGCTGCGCGCCCGTGATTTTAGCCGCAGTGATGGCAGCACCTTCCAATGACGAAAGCAGAACGCGCCGGAGGGAGTTCCCAACGGTGTGACCGTAGCCGGCTTCAAACGGCTCGGCGGCGAATTTTGCGTAGGTATCAGTAGCCGTGCTCTCGTCCTTCACGAGAGTTTTCGGCATTTCAAAACGACCGTAACGGATTGGCATATACTAATTTTAGATTGTCGATTGCCGATTTGCGATTTGAGACGAGAGCACCGCTATGGCGATAGCTCTCACCACTCGAAAATCTGCAATTTTAGATCTGCAATTTCTTCGCCGGGTTTCCCCTGGCGAGTGCGGCCTCGCATCCAGCGACGGAGACCCAGGGACCAACGGCGTATTTCAAAAACTCGCTGCGGAGCTTGGAATAAACACTCAATGCACAGTTTTGCAACCACTGTTTGTCCCTCCCTGCATGAACGACCGATCATTATTAACACCGCGCCTTCAGGCCGGTGTTATCAAGCCGACGTCAGTGAAAGCCGTTTCAACGGCTTGGTCGATGTGCAGCGATTCCGAAGCGGTTGAAACGGCTGGGTGGCTACATTCTGCGGAAGCACCTGCCTGAAGGCAGGTGTTAATCGAAAGGTCGCTGCTCGACCACGTCATCAGGCAGTTCGTTCGTGGACGCAAACTTTCGCGGAAAGTGTGCAGCCAGCCTGCTGCCGATTTCGTTAATCGCCTCGACTAGCGCATCATTAAACTTCTCATTTTGAAAATGCACCCGCATTCCGTTCACAATGCGTTGCCAGAATTCGTCGCCGCATTTCTCATGAATCGCTTTGTCGCCGACTACGGCAAACTTGTGCACACGTGGCGCCACGAAAATCAGCACCGCATTGCGCGCGCGTGTCCTATGCATACGCAGGTGACGAAACTTTTTCTGCGCGGCGACTAGCGGGTCGGCGGTCAATTTCCCGCGCTGAATGAAAACGCGAATCTCGCCGGAAGTTTTTGATTCAGCATCACGAATCGCGGCTACGATTCGGTCATGCTCGACTTTGCTGAGAAATTCTCGCGTTCGCATTTATCTACCAACTCCCGCTAGAACCGCCACCGCCAAAACTGCCGCCGCCGCCGCTGAACCCACTAAATCCGCCACCGCCGCCCGACGACCATCCGCCGCCACCGATCGGCAAAAAAACTGGACCACCGCGACTCGATGAGTAGCCGTAGCCGCCGAGTCGCCGCATCATTCGCGAAATCACGATCAGCACAATGACAAAGATGATAAAGGGCAACACCCCTAAACCGCCGGTCCCACGGCGTTGTTCAGTGACCGTTTTCCCAGATCCTTTATACTCGCCACGAATCGCTTTGCAGATCAGATCAATCCCGGTGGCGAGACCTCCTTCGTAATCACCATTTTTGAAGTACGGCGAAATGTGGTTCGCCCGGATGTCGTAGGCGATGATATCTGACAGCGCGCCTTCGAGGCCATACCCTACTTGGATTGACGCCTTGCGATCCTGCACAAAGACGAAAAGGACAACACCATTGCGGCGCTCCTTCTGGCCGACGCCCCAGGTCTGTGCCACGCGCTGGGTGTAGTCAGCGATATCCGAATCACTTTGCATTTTCGGAAAAACCGCGACCACAACTTGATCACCAGTTTCCCGCTCAAATTGCGCGAGTTGCTCGTTGAATCGCTGGGCGGCTTCCTTTGAAACAACGCCCACATAATCATTGAAGTAACGATCGGGCTTCGGCGGAATCACTTCCGCGGCTTGCGCGGTCATCGCGACGATAAACGCAAGCGCGACCAGTGATGCAGACAATCTTGTTTGCATCTTACTTGCAGCCTTGGCAGGCAGGATTGCCTGCTTCACGGTTCTTCACGGGGACGCCGTCGCTACAGGCGCCGCTGGAGCTGGGTGCCAAAATTAAACTGCACTGGCGGCGGTTTCTCCGCGCCCGGCTGCGCGGTGAAGAATGGTCTTGGTGAAAACCCGAGCGGGCCGGCGACGAAATTCGTTGGGAAACTGCGCACCGCCACGTTGTAGTCTTGCACCGTCTTGTTGAAATTCCCGCGTTCGACGGAGATTCGGTTCTCGGTCCCTTCCAGTTGCGCCTGCAAACTGAGAAAATTCTGGTTCGCCTTTAACTCCGGATAGCGCTCTACCACAACCAGTAGGCGCGACAGCGCGTTGCTCAACTCCCCTTGCGCAGTCTGGAACTTCTCAAGTTGCGCTGCGTCTGTCGGCGCTTTGTTCGGATCGATCTGTGTTTGGACGCGGCCAACACTTGCGCGCGCATTTGTCACTTCCACGAGCGTGGACTTCTCGAAATTTGCTGCGCCGGAAACTGTATTCACAAGATTCGGAATCAAATCTGCGCGCCGCTGATAGACGTTTTGCACCTGCGCCCAGCTTTGATCGACAGCTTGCTGCAACCGGACCAGGCGATTGTAACTGCCGGCTAACCCCAGAGCCGCAATGACGACGAAGAAGAGCAGAATCAAGAGCACAACGACGCAACCGAAAGCGAATTTGTTCATAAGGAATTTCGATAATGCTGAGCGATTATTTTTCCACGATTGGAGTAACCTGCGATGCGACTGTGTTTCATAATGGCCTGATCGTTTGCCAGACGAGCCGGCAAGTCAAACCTGTCGCGGATCATTGGCCACGGCCAAGCACGAGCCGCAGGAAATGCGCATCCGAAAATTTCGCCTCCGATCCCTGTCGCACAATGATCGCCTTCAGCGATGGAATAATGAACAAGCGCTGATAGTGCGAGCCAAGAGCGACCACCATGTCCGCCGGCGCATCCTTGCAGATGCAAACACCTGTCCATTGCACATTCTGCCAGGGCAAATCGAGCGTTCGTTCCATGTCCACCTCGCGACCATTTGCCGCCTGCGAGTTTAGCCAGAATGTCAGACCGTATGATGGGTTCGTCTGGGAGCCAGCTAACGCCTCGTGCAACAAAGTTGCGGGCACAATTCGCCGCCAGCGGTAATTGCCGTTGCCCAGCACAAGCTCGCCGAGTCGCGCCCATTCCCGTGCAGTCAACTCAAATCCTGTCGCCGGTAGCGGATTGCCGAGAGAATCTTTTTTGTAGTTGAGGCGGCCAAGCCCAAGCCGGCTGGATACGTGTCCCTCGAAGTATGCGATGGTGCTGCGGCCTCCCAGTTTCCGGCGCAACAGCTCGCAAAAAATCTGAAGATGACTCGGACCATAAATGAACGCCGTGCCGGGTTCAGCAACAACTGGCAACCGAATTGCCATGGCGTTTCGGTCCCGAATCGATGCGCGTTGAAGCAACGAGGCGCCTTCAATGCCGTCGGTTTGGCTGAGCAATTGGCGAATCGTAATCTGCGATTTGCGCGGGTCGCTCTTCCACTCGGTAATCGTGTCTGCGACGGGATCATCGAGTTTGAACAATCCATCGCGTACCGCTGCCAACGCGGCGATCCCCCAAAAACTTTTTGTGCCGCTGAAGATCGGCCATCTGCCGCCAGCCGATCCGTCATTCGCATAGTGCTCAAAAATTGTGCGGCCATTTTGCATGACCAGTACGGAGGCTCCGCGTTTACTCTCAGAATATTTTGCTGCGCGTGCGCAATCTGCTGAACGGATTTCGCCAAGAGCGGAAGGCGATGTGGCGAGTGTGACAAGAAACAATCCACTGTAGCCGCTTCGCTGCGCGAAGCGAATCCATGACGAACCATTCATGCGTGGATGGCGTCGCCCACAGGGCGACGGCTACAAGAA
>Ga0209161_10002700_pt1 | contig 14517 bp, 16 predicted proteins | sample GraSoiAngelo_155_FD_186169 | JGI IMG/M metagenome (GOLD analysis project Ga0209161, IMG submission 186169) | Grasslands soil microbial communities from the Angelo Coastal Reserve, California, USA - 14_1009_13_30cm (SPAdes) (version 2) | ecosystem: Environmental > Terrestrial > Soil > Grasslands...
TGGTTTGCAGCGCGGTCAGAATGAGTTTGTCGCAGCGCAGCGCGCGGAAAAACGGTTCGCGCTTGAGCGCCGCGATGTGGCGCCGTTTTCCAGCGATGATCCCGGCTTGCGGACCGCCCAACAATTTGTCGCCGCTGAAGCAAACTAGATCGACCCCGCTTCTCAACGTTTCGTTAGGCGTGGGTTCGTGTTCCATTGCGCCGAGCTTTTCTGTCGCGACGATCGCGCCACTGCCGAGATCTTCGACAAATGGAATCCGTTTTGCGCGGGCAAGTTTCGCCAGTGTTTCCGTGCTCGGAGATTGAACAAATCCGCCCATGAAGAAATTGCTGCGATGCACTTTTAGAATCAGGGCGGCATCAGGCCCGAGCGCGCGCGCGTAATCATTGACAGAAGTTTTGTTCGTGGTGCCGACTTCGCGCAGCTTCGCGCCACTGGCTTCGAGGATTTCCGGGATGCGGAAACCGCCGCCAATCTGGATCAGCTCGCCGCGCGAGATGACCACTTCCTTTTTCTTCGCGGTGAAATGCCGCAGGATGAAGATGAGCGCAGCGGCGCAATTGTTCACAACGGTCGTTGCCTCGGCGCCGCAGACCAGCGCGAGATTGTGCTCGAGGTAAGTCGCTCGATGGCCGCGTTCGCCGCTCGCCAGATCGTATTCAAGGTTGGTGTAATTAGCGGCGATCGCGGTGAGCGATTCGATCACCGCAGGAGCAAGGGGCGCGCGGCCGAAATTTGTGTGAATGACGATACCGGTGCCGTTGATCACTGGTTGAATTTTCGCGAGCTGCAACGGGTCTATGACCGCGCGAATGCGGCTCATAACACCGCTGAAGTTGGGGATATTCTTCTCTGCCCGCAACAACCCGAGTTCGTGTCGAACGACGTCAACGACAACGCGGCGCGGCAGATCGCAGCCGCCGATTTCACCGACCACTTTGTCAACGGAAGGAATTTTCCGCAGCGACGCCGTTGCAATGGCTGGTTTCATAAGAAGTATTAGCCGCCGACCGATTGCGCAGCCCTCATCCTAACCTTCTCCGCCGGGGACAAGGGAACCACCTCGCCCTTGTGCGTGTTTAGCGCTCTCTTTCGGCACCGGAGCGCGCTGAAACGGTTTCCTTTCCTCCTCGATCGAGGAGAGGGCGAGGGTGAGGAGTCGAAACAGGTGATCCCATCCCTGGAATGAGCCGACCCTCGAAGAAGAAATCCCTCACCTTCATCCTCTCCCTTTGGCAAAGGGAGAGGCAAAAGCATCCCGCGGGGGTGAGGGCGCGAGAATGTCGCAACCGCTTTTAATCGATCATGCATATGCGCGTTCTGCTGGAGCGAATGACTTGGCCGATAATCGCCGCGCAGGCGGTGCGGTTCTTTTTCAAAACAGCTTCCACTTTTCGCAATCGTGTCGGCGGAACACAGAGCAGCAAGCCGCCACTCGTCTGTGCGTCGGCAAGCAGGAGGCGCAGCGACTCGGGCGTGTTGCTCCATTCCACAATGGCATTTGCTGTTTCGAGATTTTGCCGTGTCCCGCCCGGAACACAGTCTTGCGCGATGAGCGCGAGAACTTCCCGGCTAATCAACGGTACTTTCGCGGCAACAATTTCTGCACCGACGCCACTGGCGCGGCACATCGATGCGAGATGTCCGAGCAAACCAAAGCCGGTCACATCAACAGCCGCGCCAATCAAGCCAAGCTCAGCCAACTCCGCTCCAACGATGTTCAGCTGGCACATGAGCGTGATGGATTTCTTCGTTAGCGTAGCACTCGTTAGTCCGCGTTTGATCCCAGTCGTTGCGATCCCGGTTCCGAGAGGCTTCGTCAGAAGAAGCAGATCGCCGGCGCGGGCGCGCGAATTCGTCAGCATGCGTTTTGGCGAGACGATTCCAGTGACGGAGAGTCCATAAATCGGCTCGGGATTGCGAATGGTGTGCCCGCCGATTATTGCGCAGCCTGCCTCTTTTGCCTTCGCCGTGCTGCCGCGAAGGATCTCCGTAATCACCTCGTTCGGGACGAGATCAGTCGGGATTCCCATGATGTTCAACGCCGTGAGCGGGCGGCCGCCCATTGCGTAAATGTCGGAGATCGCATTGGTGGCGGCGATTTGACCGTAGCAAAACGGGTCGTCCACGATGGGCGTGAAGAAGTCCACCGTTTGCACCAGTGCGCGATCTCTCGTTAGGCGATAGACGCCGGCGTCGTCCGCGCTGACGGAACCGACGAGCACGTTCGGATCGCGCACTTTTGGTAGCTGCCGCAAAACTTGCGACAGGGCCTTTTGGCTCAACTTCGATGCTCACCCGGCGCAGGATGAGAGCGACGTGAGCTTGCGAAGTTGCTCGCGCGACATGTGATCACCTCCTTTCCACTCGTTAGGCAACAGATAAAAGGTGGGCGGAGAGGATAGGAATCGAACCTACCCCGATCCGGCAGCTGCCGGACCGACAACGGTTTTGAAGACCGCGAGGGCCACCAGGCACCCTTCACTCTCCGGCAGAAGAAAAACGTCCAACGCCCAAGGCCCAACTTCGAACGTTCAAATGAAGAAGAAGCGAAAGCGCTACGGAGATTACTTATGCGCTCTGATCTGCGCGGCAATCGCGTCGAAATCGGGCCACTCGCCGGTCTCGAGTTTGGAGTAGATGAGTTCACCGTTGACGCGAATTTCGAAGGCACCGCCGCCGGACGCGATCAACCTGGGAGTCACGCCCGCCGTTTTACGAATGCGAGCCGCCAAACTGGCGGCTTTAGGTTCGTAATTTCAGACCGTGCAGTATTCGATCGTTACTTCCGATTTCACGCGCGCCTCCTTTATCTTCTCTACGCTATGCGTCCGCGACTGCACTGTCGAGCGCTGAGCCTCTTTGCTCCAAAAGGGGGAGTCGCGGTATGCCCTTTAGCGGCATCGGAAAATCCTCCGGATGCCTCGTAGAAACCGATTAGACGCAGGACGAACGTTTCTTATGAAAACGAACAAATCTCTCGCGATAGCGATGATCGCATTGTCGATCTTCGCTTCCAACGCGTTCGCGGTGCTCCGATCACCCTACCCGAGCAAACCTTCTCCGCCAGATCGCATCATTACGATCATCATCGGTCAGGTAGGCATGACTGGGTGGGGACAACGCATCGCGAATCGAAATGAACATCCTAGTTACTTACCGAATAATGGCGTTCATGGCGGTGATTGAGCAGGCTGGCCTTCCGGCATTACGCGTCGCCTTCACTATCGCCGTAATCGTTTTTCTGTTTGGCGGCTATGTGATTTTCCGCAAGCGACACCAGCTCTTCGATCGCGATTCAAACGTCGAGAACGATTTCGCTGTAACCAGACACAATCGTCTGGAGGGAATCCTATTTGTTTGGGGCGGACTGACGCTCGTCCTGATCAGCATCCTCTACCAGGTGTGGACCGAATGAAGTGAACAATTTCAAATCCAAAACACAAACTCACATCCCTCAGGAGCAATAATTATGAGCGCATTCACTCGTCGAAGTTTCATCGGAAAAACCGCGGTCGCGATTGGCAGTTTTGCAGCGTTGCAAAAAATCGCAGCCGCAGACAGAAGCGGGAGCGATCCTGGGCCGGCCAATACGGTACTCGATGGCCAGAACCCGGATTCCATCTGGCCACCCGGCACGGACTCCAAAAGCCTGGTCCAAAATTTCAAGTATCCATTTTCCTTTGCGAACAAGCGCACTTACGAAGGCGGATGGTCACGTGAGGTGACTGTCCGAGAATTACCCGTCTCCAAGACGCTAGCGGGTGTAAACATGAGACTGACCGCTGGAGGCGTCCGGGAGCTGCATTGGCACACCGCCGGCGAATGGGCCATCATGCTTTACGGGAGAGCGCGGATTACGGCGATCGACGCAGATGGCAAGAGTTTTGTCGCCGACGTGAAAAAAAACGATCTTTGGTTTTTTCCGAGCGGGATCCCACACTCGATTCAAGGCCTCAACCCCGACGGTTGCGAATTCATGCTCGTGTTCGATGACGGTGAATTTTCCGAGTCGGAGACGGTGCTGCTGAGCGACGCGATGGCACATTTGCCGCCTGAAGTGTTGGCAAAAAATTTCGCTGTCGGCCAAGAGGCATTCAAGAATGTCCCGAGAGAAGAGTTGTTCATCTTCCAAACGGATGTTCCAGGGGGACTAGAGGCCGATCAGAAAGCAGCGGCAGGAGTACGTGGAAAGTCGCCCAAGAATTTTGCTTTTCGCACGATGGAAATGCCGCCGACAAGGCGGACGAAGGGGGGTGAGGTGCGCGTCGTTGATTCGAGCAATTTCAAAGTCTCCACCACAGCGATGGCCATGGTGACTGTTCACCCGGGCGGGCTACGGGAACTGCATTGGCACCCGAACGCAGACGAGTGGCAGTATTTTATCAGTGGGAAGGGACGAATGACGGTGGTGGCTACAGGCAACAAAGCTCGGACAATGGACTTTCAGGAGGGAGATGTCGGATACGTGCAGAAGAGCTTGCTGCACTACATCGAGAATACAGGCGACACCGATTTGGTGTTCCTGGAGATGTTCAAGGCCGATCGCTTTCAAGACTTTTCCTTCTCGGAATGGCTGGCTCACACGCCGCCGGAATTGGTCATGGCGCATTTGCATACCGACAAAGCGACCCTCGATGCAATACCAAGAGAGGCGACGGTGGTAATGCCGGTATGACGAATCCATGCGCCATCACTCCCGCGATCACCCCCAAGGGCTCCGCTATAACATCTATCTCGAACGAGGTAATCAGGATGTTTCCGTAAGTAGCACGACAAAATCCCGCGGACGCGCCGTAGCGGTGATGTGATGGCTTGCCATAGCGTAAGTTATGAAAAGAAGGAGCTATCATCACCGGGCCAGAATATTCAACACGCCTCTCCTTAAGCCGCCGGCCGAAGATCGTTCGTCTAATTCGTTTCGCGTTCTTTCTCTTGGCCGGCAGCCTGGCACGCGGGCGAAAAGAATTTTCATCATTAAGCAGGCGATACACCTGCCACCGACAAATTCTGCCGAGGGCAGGAACATGCAGCACATTCTGATTTTTGATGATCACCCCGAGAGCCTTCGCCTCGTGTTTGGCAGCACTACCCCCCTGAAGTCGGTCTCCCCCGACCGCCCCACGCAAGCTCACGGCACCTCGTCAGTTTGTCGATATGGATCATGACATTGGTGACCGCAATTTTGTGGGCGCTCTGTTGATGCTTTCGGGGGGCTGAGCGGGGAAACAAAGGCTGGAGCCAGGTCCGAGGCCGCGTCTCCCCAAAGAGGGAGCGAGCATCACTCGAACGTGGTACCCAAAAATCCCACCGACGCGCAATAGTCGCGAAAGGGGAGAGTCACGATCTTGAGACATGAAAAGATTAACATTCCTTAGTCTAGTAGGCATCATCTCGATCGCCTTAGCTCACACTGGCTGGGCAGCTGGTCACCAAGGGGGTGCAGGCGTATTCGGCAGTGCTGGTGGTTTTGGCGGCGGACACGAAGGAGGCGGAGGTGGGGGTGGGGGTGGACCGGGAGGCGGAGTGAGTAGCCGCGGAGGTGGAGTCGGCTTTGGCAGACCCAGCGTTAGTGGTCGGTCTGCTTACTATTATAGCAGAGGCATGCATTATACGAACCCGCGCCCCGGCCAGGTGCGTTCTCCGGTTCCGCGATCGCCTTCTGTGACCAGACCGGATCTCCGCGGGAATAATGCAACGGCTCGGCAAGATCGAACATCTCGCCAGTCGGCGTTCAACGGCCATATCGCTGAACGTCACGATCAAAATTGGCACGGCGATTGGGACCGGCGTCATGCGCACTTCTTCCACAATCGCTTCTTTGTTTTCATCGATGGCTTCTGGTGTGGATTGGATGACGGGTTCTTCCCGTGGGACTACTACCCATACTACACCTACGACTATTACCCGTACGACTACTATCCGGGCTATTACGCCGACGTTGAGCCGTACTATTATAATGAGAACGTATACAGTAATACGCCGATGGTTGATCCGACGGTCACCGCGGTTCAGAAGCAGCTTGCGCAACTGGGCTATTATAGCGGTCCAATCGACGGGATTTATGGCCCGCTCGTGCGCGATGCAGTGGCAAAGTATCAAATCGCCATGCATCAGGATGTAACCGGGAGTCTATCACCGGAGACCTTGCACTCCTTCGGATTGACGCAGCCGGTGGCAAGCTGAATCCCAACATCGGATTGCGATGAAACGACGGCTTGTTCTTCTCTACCCGCGCGAGCGCCGTCGCCTACGCGAATGGCGCTCGCATTTGCTTCAACCAGTTGCTGTCGGCCGCGCTGCTCGTTAAACGCGAACTCAGAGCCCGATCAGCTTCTGATCTCTGCCGAACGAAATCGGGAATCTGAAGTCTAAATGGAAAGGGAACTGAACTCAAAAGATCGAGATGAAAACAAAGCAGCTCAGTACCTCTGACTTGTTCATCACGACTACTCGGTTCGGCGCCTCGGCCTGGGAGCAATCTCTCGCTCCGATTCATCGCGCGCTCGAGCTCCTCGGGCGCATCTCGCCGACCGCCGCGATGGTGCTGGCCGTAGTCCTCGTGGCGGTGATCGCCTGGTTCGATTACGTGACGGGCGACTTCTCGCTGGCGTTGTTCTACCTCGTGCCGGTGGTCCTGGCTACCTGGTATGCAGGCCGTCTGAGCGGGTGGTTAATCGGGGTGTTGAGCGCCGCCGCATGGCTCGTCGGCGACCCGGTGCTGAGCCACTCCTACGGCCACCCGCTTATGCCTTACTGGAACGCTGCGATGCTAGCGTTGATCTACGGCATCGTCGCGCACCTTTTGTCAACGCTCCACCGGCTCCAGATCGAACTGCAAGAGCGGGTCGAGCGACGCACTGCTTCGCTCGCCGAAGTGCACCACAGGGTCAAGAATAACCTCCAGATCATCTCCAGCCTCCTGATGCTCCAGGCGGAGAAGCTCAGCAACGCTGCAGACAAGACTGTGTTCGATGAATGTCGCGACCGCATCTACTCCATGGCTCGGCTGCACGAACGGCTCTACTCCAGCGGCGAATTTTCCGATTTGGACTTCGCAGCACACCTTCGGGAGATGGCCGAGATGCTCGTCCGCTCCCACACGCCTCAAGGCTGCACTTTGGTGCTCGACGTCCGGGCCGATCCCGTCGCCGTCGACCTGGACACGGCGGTGACGTTGGGTCTCATCGCCAACGAACTCCTGCTTAATGCGCTTAAGCATGGGTTTAGCGGACGCCCTGCGGGTGAGCTCACGGTGGAACTCTGCGGCGGTAACCGCAATCAAATGACCGTGCGCGACGATGGTTGCGGGTTGCCGCCGGGATTCGCCGCCAGAAAGAATGCAGGGCTCGGCCTCGAACTCGTCCTCGGAATGACGAGGCAGATTCGCGGCGAAGCAAAAATTGAAAATGACCCAGGGGGCGGCACGCGCACCACGATTTTCTTCCCTTCTCTCCTATCTTCGGAAACAGCGAAAACAGAACCCCCAATCCAAACCGACTTACCATGACTAACGCCCGCATCCTTATCGTCGAAGACGAAGCCATCACCGTGTCAGCCCTTAAACGCGAACTCGTTTCACTTGGCTACAAGGTCGCAGCTACCGCTAGCACCGCTGATGAAGCGCTTAGGACCGTTGAATTACACAAGCCGGATCTGGTTCTTATGGACATCACCCTCGCTGGAACTGTCAATGGCATCGTTGGCGCAGTCGCTATCCGCGGTAACTTCGATGTGCCGGTCGTCTTTCTCACCGCGCATGCTGATGACGGAACGATGGAGCGCGCAGTGGCTGCCGGCGCCTTTGGTTATGTGCTCAAGCCATTTAGCGGAGCGGGACTGAAAGCGGCCATCGAAACAGCGCTCCATAAGCACCAAACCGAAGTAGAGAATCGTCGAGCCTTCGATCCGGCCTTTTGAAATCGTGAACGCGATCACTCCTCCACCGGTTCTTGTGGAGGCGGGCTGGCCATAGCCGAGCCTGAGAATTTTTATTCTCCCGATACGCACGAAACGAATAGAGAAAAGAACGACCTATGAATTTGCAATTGGATGGAAAGAAAACCCTGGTCACAGGATCGACGGCCGGTATCGGGTTCGCGATTGCTCGCGCGCTGGCGCGGGAAGGCGCATCGGTTGTCATCACTGGGCGCACTCAGCAACGAGTTGATAATGCGACTGAAGATATCCGAAAGGAAATCCGCGACGCGAAAATCAGCGGCATTGCCGTAGATCTAGCTACGCCCGACGGGATTTCAAAATGTATCCAGGTTGCGCCGGCCGTCGATGTTCTTGTCAATAACCTTGGCGTATACGAGCCGAAGCCGTTCGAGCAAATTACCGACGGAGACTGGCGCGAGATAATCGAGACAAACTTTATGAGTGGCGTGCGCCTGTCGCGCTACTATCTGCCGCGGATGAAAGCGGCAAATTGGGGTCGCATCATTTTCATTTCCAGCGAGTCCGCCATCAACATCCCGGTAGAGATGATCCATTACGGAGTTACCAAGACGATGCAGGTGGCGCTCGGGCGAGGATTGGCCGAGACGACGTCGGGAACAGCTGTGACGGTGAATTCGGTGCTTGCCGGTCCCACTCGTTCGGAGGGCGTTGAGAAATTTCTTATCGACATGGCGCGAACGAAAAACGTCAACCCCGAGGAGATAGAGACGGAGTTCTTTCGCTCGGCGCGGCCCAGCTCCCTTTTGCAACGTTTCGCCACGACCGATGAAGTTGCCGCGTTGGTGACGTTCCTTGCCAGCCCTCTCTCGTCGGCAATCAACGGCGCGGCACTGCGAGTCGAAGGCGGCGTCGTGCGCTCTATTTTTTAATCGGAGCGAACAATCATAATGCAGGGGCCGGTTGACCTGTTTGAGTTGGTGTTGATTGAATCTGTGTCTCGGCGGCGCTTTCACGCAATGAGCCGGTGGGAGCGGTTCGCAGTCGGATGTTAATCTCCGATTTTAGGGTGCGATGGACTGGGCATTTGGCCGCGATCTCCATCAGTTTCGCGCGCTGTTCCGGCGTCAAGGCACCGCTCAATCCGATCTCGACATCGATCCGGTCGAGCATCCCTTCTTTCGTCTCGCACTCGGCGCAATCTTTCGCATGGATGCGCGAGTGGCTTAGTGAAACGCTTATATTTTCCAACGGCCACTTTTTGCTGCGTGCGTACAAACCGACTGTCATCGATGTGCAAGCCCCCAGTCCGGCGAGTAGGTAATCGTACGGGCCGGGCGCGGCATCACCGCCACCGACATCGACCGGCTCGTCCGCACGCAACTGATGTGCGCCGCTGACGATCTCCTGGAGAAACCCGCTTGCGTTGCCGCGCACAACCACATCGGGCGGTTTCGCCCCAGTCCCTTCAGTTGTAGCTGTTGTTGAAGTGCTCATAATCGGAATGCCGCGTGTGCGGGCAAATTTCGTTCAATTCCTGCGACCGCTTCTATAGTTCTATTCATAATGCCTCCGTTTCGTTGTCCGGAGTAACGAGCTGGAAGTGAGCGCCGCGCCGCCATGGAGGCGCCCACCTCCATTCCTCCCTCACTCTCCTCCAAACCTCATACAGATCGTCATCGGCTAATTCCGGATTTGTTTTCAGTGGTAAAACAAGAGAAGTCCGAGAAAGCCGACCAGAATCCCGAGAACAGGACTGAGAACAGCGAACCAGAATGGGATGTCCCAGCCTGCGCTGGTGACGGCATCAGGTTTTGTCTTGGTCATACTCCTGGTCTCCTTGTTAGTTACTTGCCAATCGTGGCAATCCCAGAGCGCGCAGCGTGTCCGCATTAAGATTCCCAGTCATCCCCAACCCATGGTCACTCTGATAACGCACGACAGCGCGACGGGTTTCCGCGCCGAAGATGCCGTCGATTTCTCCCCGGTAATAACCTTGCCGCGCTAACTGCTCCTGGACGGGCGCAACCGTGGAATCCGCATATTGCTCCGATGAGGGGTAGGCGTCCTGGCCGTAGTAATTGACACCGCTGTCTTCATACACGCCGGGATCGTAGCCATAGGAATAGTAGTCGGATGCGTAGTAGCCGTAGCTGTACGGATACCAATAATCGTAAGGATAGAATCCCGTGTCATAGATGAACCAGAAGCCGTTGACGAATTGGCAACGATGCCCGTGCCACCAATGATCATGGCGCCGGTCCCAATCGCGATGCCAATCGGCTGAGCGTCGCGCAAAGACATGCTCCCGTCCGACGTTGGAGCCGCGGTTTTCGAAGCGATTCCTGGAATCATTTCCGTTTCGTGTGAGACGGGTTTCTCGACCATTAACTGTTCGAGGTCCCTCGAAGCGACGGGTCGCCGTTCCAGTTGGAAACTGGCGACTAAACGTGCGATCAGAATCAGCAAAACGCTGTTGACGAAATGCCGTCGGCGCTTGGTACGATGAGAAACGCGTTACGGGCGCCATGTAGCGTCTGCCGCCAAAATTACCGCGTGGAGCGGAGTGGAATTCTGGAGCCGCAGCGTGTGCTGGAGCTGGACGCGCCATGGCAAAGCCTGCGCCCCCTCCACCTCCGTGATGACCGCCCGCTTTCGCTTGGGCAATCATGGCCGCGCTCGCGAGGAGCGCGACCCAGTAGAATTTAGTTTTCATGATTTTGATTTCCTTTGTGTTGTTGTTTTGAATTCATTGTCTGGGCTTAACGAAGGCCACCCGCGGCACGAAGCGTTTCGCCGGTAATCCACGCGGAGTCGGACGAAGCGAGAAAGACCGCAACAGGAGCAATGTCCTCGGGTTGGCCGATGCGACCGAGCGGCGTCTGTGCTTCAATGCTCTTGCGAAGATCGCCTTGGTCGAAGCCGGCTGCGCGCACTCCTTCCGTTTCTACCATGCCGGGATTGATGGCGTTGACGCGGATTTTGCGCGGACCGAGCTCCTTGGCCAGCGTTCTGGTGATGGCGTCGACCGCACCCTTTGTCCCGGTGTAAACCGACGAACTCGGCGGCGTCAATGACGTGACGGCCGAGCTAATGTTTATAATGTTGCCGCCAGTGGAGTCGAAATGCTTGACCGCTTCCTGCGTGGCGAGGAGCAGGCCGAGGACATTCACGTTAAAGTGTTTGTGGAATTGCTCCTCGGTGATCTCTTCAAGTGGCGACCAGTCGTAAACTCCAGCGTTGTTGACCAGGATGTCGATCTTGCCGAACGCCTTCTTCGCTGCGGAAAAGAGTCGTTCGGTTTCCGCCTTCTTGCCGACGTTCGCCTGCACGGCAACCGCTTTGCCGCCGCGCTTTGCGATTTCGTCAACGACGCGATCGGCGCCTTCTTTTGAGGAGGCGTAATTGACGACGACGGCTGCGCCTTCAGCCGCGAATTGTTTTGCGATGTCGGCGCCGATTCCTTTCGACGCACCGGTTACGACTGCGATTTTTCCTGCAAGTTTTCCATTTTTCATTGTGTGCCTTTCATTTGGTTGTCTCAAAGTGGTACTGTATTGTTTAGCAACTCGCATAAGCCGGAATGAGCTGATGGTTTTGGTCTTCCGAGAAGCGGGCCGGGGCCGGCACTCGGTCGCCTCTGATGTCTGCCGGTCGCAACCCGAGCTGGGTGATGTGCTCTTCCACCAGATCGGGCAGAAACAAATGCGGGAAAGCTAATTCCCACGCCTTTGCTTCTTCCTCGTCGAGGACGATTCGAACGAGGTCTCCCAAGTCTGGGTAGGCTCGCTCGTACTCTTGCTGCAACCGGTTTTTTAACTTTGAAACCGCATTACTTAGGATCTGGGGGAAAACGGCTGCCGGGTCAGGGTGTTGGTCAGTTTTCATGGGTTTATTCTCGGGTTTTTCAGGGTCGTTATATTTGACTAGTCGTCTATACATTTGGCAAAAAAAGAGATGGTCATGACGATGCCGTAGCGGCTGGCTTGGCGCCCAGCACATCCATCGCGATTTCTTTAAAGTTCCGGAGCAGTTCGAGATCGTTTTGAATGCGGGCCTGGGCGAGCGTGCCGTGGTAACAAGCAAAGAGCGTCTTCGCTTTCGCTTGGGGGTCTGGCGCGTCAATCAAGCCTTGCGCATGAGCGTCCCGAATCGCCGACTCAAAATACTTTATCTTCCGATCAAAAATGCGGTCAACGGTATCGCGCACGACCTTGTCCTGCGTGCTCACCTCGCTCCCAATACTTAAGAGAGGGCATCCGAGGATGGACCCGCACTCTCGTTGAAGCTCGGCCAGGCGGTCGTGGACATGATCGAAGTAGCGATCGAACCGCTCGAGAGGGGGGATCGTGGGCGAAAAAAGGGCGTCCATGTTCACCTTGTTTTTATTCCACTCCGCTTCCAGTGCAGCTGCCGTGAGCTCGGACTTTGATTTGAAGAAATAATAAAAGCTTCCCTTTTTTGCACCGGCCCGCTCGCAAATTGCGTCCACCGAAGTGGTGCCGTAGCTGTTTTCCCACATCAAATCCAACGCCGCGTCGGTCAGGCGTTTCTTCATGTCACTTACTCGAGGCATACCACACCTCTACCCGTCTAGACTAATCAGTCAACTATTTTTTTGCACTTTTTTCGGTGGCCCGTTGTTCGGACATCGGCTGCGGACCGGAACACAGGCTTGCAGTCTATGCGCCCAACCGGCTTTTAGCCCGGTAATGTCTAGCATTGCCATGTTATATCCATTTCATTAACACCTCGCTTCAGCGAGGTACGTGGCCGAGTCTGGAACCACAACCGCTTTAGCGGTTTACTTGTTCATTGACAAAAAACCGCTGAAGCGGTTGAGGCTCGCGCGGGCGTCGTTAACGCCCAGCTAAAGCAGGATGTTAATGAGAGGGTCAGTCGACGGTTAGCCTGTTGTCTTCCTGGGAAAACAGAGAGCAATGCCTGTTAAAGTTGAGTGTTGATCGTTGAGGGTTGAGAGTCGGAGCAATGGCGCAGGATCTAAACGCGATGGCGTTCCCAACGCTGACGGAGGAGCAAATAACGCAGCTCGCTCGTTACGCCGGCGCGCCAACGAAAACGTTTCGCGCAGGAGAGGCGCTGTTTCGCGCGGGCGATCGCGATCCGAAATTCTATATCATTAAGTCTGGTGAACTCGAAATCATCGATGTCACCGGCGATCAGCCCAAGACGATCAGGATGCAAGGCCCCGGAGATTTCACCGGCGATGTTGGCCATCTGACTGGCAGTCCGAAAGTAGTCAGTGCGATCGCGCGATCGGATTGCGAGGTTTATGAAATGTCGGAGGCGGACCTGCGGAAGGTATTGAATCAGGATCCGCAGATAAGCGATCTTATTTTGCAAGCGTTCATCGCGCGGCGGCAATTAATGCGTGAGTCGCCAGAGTTCACCGGATTGCGCGTGATCGGTTCGCGATACTCGCGCGACACCTTTCGGATCCGTGATTTTTTGGCGAAGAATCGAGTGCTCTTTACCTGGCTGGATCTGGAAGGCGATCCGGCGGTGAATCAATTGCTCCAGCAATTCGGAGTGACGGAAGCTGACACGCCCATCGTTGCCTGCGCGCATTGTCTGGTCTTGCGCAATCCATCGAATCGCGAACTGGCTGAAAAGATCGGTATTCGCCGTCCGGTCGAGCACGACGTTTATGATCTGGCCATCGTTGGTTCGGGGCCGGCGGGATTGGCCGCGGCGGTTTATGGCGCGTCCGAAGGATTAAACACGATTGTGCTCGAACACACCGCGCCCGGAGGTCAGGCCGGGAGCAGCATGCGGATCGAAAATTATTTGGGATTTCCGACCGGCATCACTGGAAGCGAGCTGGCCGATCGCGCGGTTCTTCAGGCCGACAAATTCGGCGCGCGGATATCGGTTCCCACGCCGGTAACTAAACTAACCTTCGACAAGACGTATTCCGTTCTTGAATTGGAAGGCGGAGAAAATGTTGTCGCCAAATGTTTGCTCATCGCAACCGGCGCGGAGTATCGCCGTCTCGAGGTTGAGCATTGTAGTCGTTTTGAAGGCGCTGGCGTTTATTATGCCGCCACACCTAATGAGGCGCAGATGTGCCGCGGCTCGGATGTCGTGCTGGTGGGCGGCGGTAACTCCGCCGGCCAGGCGGCGGTTTATCTTTCGCAGAATGCGCGCAAGGTCTTCCTGCTCATCCGCGGCGAGGATCTTTGCAAGAGCATGTCGAGTTATCTGGCCCATCGAATCATGAACACCCCCAACATCGAGATCCTTCGCTGCACCGAAATCATTCGCATGAATGGCGACGGTCATTTGAGTTCGGTTGAAATTTTAAATAAGACCACGGGCGAAAACGAAACGCTGCCAATCGATGCCCTTTTCAGTTTCATCGGCGCGACCCCGCGGACTGATTGGTTACCGTCCGAAATCGAAAAAGATGAGAAACATTTTGTGCGCACGGGAATCGAGCTGGGCGATTCGCGACAATGGACCCTGAAGCGGCAGCCATTTCTATTGGAAACGAGCCGGCCGGGTGTATTCGCAGCTGGAGACGTGCGTTCCGGCTCAGTCAAACGCGTCGCTTCCGCCGTTGGCGAGGGATCAATGGCAGTTCAGTTCGTTCATGAA
>Ga0209161_10002701_pt1 | contig 14516 bp, 13 predicted proteins | sample GraSoiAngelo_155_FD_186169 | JGI IMG/M metagenome (GOLD analysis project Ga0209161, IMG submission 186169) | Grasslands soil microbial communities from the Angelo Coastal Reserve, California, USA - 14_1009_13_30cm (SPAdes) (version 2) | ecosystem: Environmental > Terrestrial > Soil > Grasslands...
GATCGAATCGCCGTGCTCTCGTAGGCTCTCCGCTACCGCGAAACGCGTTTGCCCGTCGTCTATGTCGATTCTCCCAGGCCCGGAGAGCGCCACGACTGAGAATGAAAATAGGAAGAGCCCGACCGCAAGCGATGCCCACGATGAGGTGCTCGACATACGATCTTCAGACTACACCGCGAGTCCGGTTGCGACGGGCGATCTCACGCACGACGGGACGCCGATCACGCCACACGTCGGGGCTGCGGAAGCTGCGGGCCGAGGTGATCACCGTCCCGTTGAGGCTCTGGCGCACGGGCAGCCGCCTCTCCGCGACCAGGCCGCCCGTGCCGAAGACGCTCCTCAACTCCAGATGGTTGCGGCGCTCGGTCAGCAGGGCGATCGACGCGCGGGCGAGGAGCCTCGCGGGTCCGGCCGGCCCGAGCGCGCCCGAGGCCGCTGCTCTCAGCAGCACGAGGTCGGCGCTGGCGCGCGGCGCATCGTCACTCACGCGTGCACGGGCGGGCGCCGCGCGCTCCACGGGCGCGCCTCCTCGAGCTGGGCCGCGATGCGGAGGAGCAGGTCCTCGCGCCCGTAGGCGGCGCCGAGCTGGACGCCGATCGGGAGGCCGTCGGTGCTCCAGTGGAGGGGGAGCGAGATGGCCGGCTGCCCGGTGACGTTGAAGGGCATGGTGAAGGCGACGAAGGCGCCGCCGCGTGTGAAGCCGCGCAGGGGATCGCCGGGCGCCGGGTCGAACTCGCCCAGGCGGGGCGGCGGCTCGGGGAGCGTCGGGGTGAGCAGGAGGTCGAAGCCATCCGTCCACCACGCCGCCACCTGCCGCGTGTGCGCGTGCAGATACTCGATCGCCCGGAGATAGTCGCTCGCGCTCACCGGGCGCCCCATCTCGGCGATCGCCCAGGTCATGGGCTCGACGTCGCCGGGACCGATCTTCCGCCCCGTGCGCTCGCTCCAGTAGGCGAGGTCGCGCGCGGTGGCGGCGGTGATGACTGTGACCGCGGCCCGCCCGACCTCGCCGTCCGCGAGCGCCGCAGGGGACGACTCCTCCACGCGATGCCCGAGCGACTCGAGGAGCCGCGCCGTCTCGCGCGCCGCCGTCGCGCACTCGGGATGGACCTCCGCCTGCCCGGCGGGCGCCTTCACGAGGAGCCCGACACGGAGCTTTCCCGGTGCCGCACCCACCTCGTCGCGGAATGGTCGCGCGGGCGGCGGCGCGGTGTACGGGTCGCCGGGCAGGTAGCCGGCGACGGCGTCGAGCACGGCGGCCGTGTCGCGCACCGAGCGTGCCACCACGTGCTCGACCGAGAGCCCGCCCCAGCCCTCGCCGACGTCGGGGCCGAGCGACGTCCGCGCGCGGGAGGGCTTCAAGCCGACCAGCCCGCACTCGCTCGACGGGATGCGGATCGAGCCGCCGCCGTCGTTGGCATGCGCGACCGGCACCAGGCCGGCGGCGACCGCGGCCGCCGAGCCGCCGCTCGAGCCGCCCGGGGAGCGGCTCGTGTCCCAGGGATTGCGGGTCGGGCCGTAGGCCAGGGGCTCGGTGGTGGGCGCGGGACCCAGCTCGGGCACGTTCGTTCGCCCGAGGAAGACGAAGCCGGCGGCGCGGAAGCGCGCCGCGAGGTGCGTGTCGTAGCGCTCCACCCACTCGAGCTCGCGGAGAAGCCGCATGCCCGCGTGATACGGATCGCCCGCCGAGTGGCAGATCAGGTCCTTCAGCAGGAAGGGCACCCCGCGGAAGGGCCCGGCGGGCAGGTCCGGCGCCGCCGCCTCGGCACGCGCCTTCTCGAAGCGCTGGATGATGACCGCGTTCAGCTGCGGGTTCACGCGCTCGATGCGCGCGATGGCCGCGTCGACCAGCTCGCGCGGGCTCGCCTTGCGCTGGCGGACCAGCTCGGCCTGCGCGGTGGCGTCGAGAAGGGCCAGTTCGTCGCTCATCCTCCGACGCTACGCCAAGCACCGTGTGGAAGTCCAGAAGGCGCCGGCTGCGCTGCTCGCTGCAACAGGGCACTCGGCCGGCCGAGCAAGGATACCCCCCCGACCCCCAGCGATACAGTGCATTTCCCTCCGCCCCCAGTGTTGTGCTACTATGTAGCACATGGGACAGGTCGGCGTCCGCGCGCTCCGGCAGCACGCGAGCGCCGTGCTGCGGCGGGTCGTTGCTGGAGAGCGACTGGAGGTGACCGACCGGGGCCGTCCCGTCGCGCTCATCGTGGCGCTCCGGGGGCACGATCCCCTCCGGCAACTCGCCGCCGAGGGTCGGCTAATCCGGGCGCGCGGCGATCTGCTCGCCCTGGGCCAGCCGCTGCGCTTCCGGGCGGGCAAGAGGCCCGCCTCCACGCGGCTCGCGCGAGCCCGGGATCACGAGCGCTGAATGGCGGCCCGTGCTCGTGCGCGCGGCATCCTCTACCTCGATTCGTCGGCGCTCGTGAAGACGGTGGTGACGGAGCCGGAGTCCGCTGCGCTTCGACGACTGCTACGGCGCCATCACCTGCGGGTCTCCTGCGGGCTCGCGCGCCCGGAGGTGGTCCGGGCCGTTCGACACCTCGGCCCCAGGGCGACGACCCGTGCCCGCCAGGTCTTGCAGCGGATCGACCTCGTACGGCTCGACGACGCGCTGCTCGATGCCGCAGGGGTGCTCGACGCGAGCGTGCTCCGATCGCTCGACGCGATCCACCTCGCAGCGGCTCTCACGGTGGCGGCGCAGCTCGAAGCCGTCGTCACGTACGACGCGCGCATGGCGGCCGCCGCGCGGCTGCTCGGTCTCCGCGTGGCCGCGCCAGCGTAAGGGAGGGTAACCCGGCGCGGGCCTCTGCCGGGGCAGCAGGTCGGCGCGGGGTCCGGGGTCGCCGTCGGAGCGCCGCTGCGCCGGCACGCCTGCGCGTTCTGGGCCGCTCGCCCGGCCGGTGCAGCGCGAAGACGGTGTCCCCCCTCGCCGCTCGCTTCTAGCTCCTGCCCGGCAGCGGCACCCGCACCTCGACCCGCATGCCCCGCTCGCCATGCAGCACGAGCTGCCCGCCGAGCGCGCGCACACGCTCCCGGATGCCGACCAGGCCCGTACCGGTCGGCGTCCTCCCGCCGTTGTGGACCGCAAGGCCGACGCCGTCGTCCTCGATCTCCAGGCGGAGCTCGCCGCCGATCGCCGTCAGGGCGACGCGCACGCGCGCGGCGCGAGCATGGCGGGCGGCATTGGTGAGCGCCTCCTGCGTGATGCGGTAGAGGGCGGTCTCCATCTCGGCCGGCAGGCGCTCGGGGAGGCCGTCGCTGGTCAAGCTGACCGCGAGCTGGTGGTGCTCGCCGAATGCGCCCAGTAGCGTCTCCAGCGACGGGACGAGGCCGAGCGTGTCCAGCACCACGGGCCGCAGGAGTTGCGAGAGCTCGCGCATGGCGCCGAGCGTGCGCCCCACGAGCCGGCGCGTCTCTGCGGCGCGGTGGCGGAGCGCCTCGGCGTCCGCCGGGGCCAGCCGCTCGATCAGCCAGAGGTTGGCATTGACGGCGGTCAGCGACTGCCCGAACTCGTCATGCAGCTCGCGCGACAGGCGCCGGCGCTCCTCCTCCTGCACCGACATGAGACGGGTCGAGAGCTCGCTCAGCTCGCGCTGCCGCTCGGCGAGGCTGGTGCGCAGCATCGCCAGGAGGTGCGTGCAGCCGACGGCGGTCGTGGCGCCGACCAGGAGCACGATCGACGCGACCGCGAAGTCCGGGCGCTGAACGTCGTACGGCGCGATCTTCATCCCGAGGGCGAGGAAGCCGGCCGAGAATCCGATCGCCAGCGCCAGCACTCGCTGCGTGCTCCAGCCGAAGAGGACGCTGTCCCCCATCAGCATGCAGGCGAGGATGCCGGCCGCGAGCCCCGGATAGACCGGCCAGACGTAGACGTAGACGTGCAGGTTGACGGCGTGGCCGACGACCAGCAGGACGGCGAGGCGATCGGCGTTGCGCTCCCCGCGCGCCGTGAAGCTCGCGATCAGGACGAAGGTGGTGAGGACCGCGTGCCAGGCATAGAGGACGAGGAGCCAGAAGGAGGTGTCGCGCGCCACCACCCCGCTGCCGTCGACGGGGAGAAAAATGACGCCGCACGCGAGCGCGAAGAAGGTCGCGATGCGCAGCCGCGACACGAGCGGCAGCCCGTGCCCGTTGGCGTCGGCGGTCTTCGTGCGGTCGATCGCGACCGTGACCGCGCGGGTGAGGCGGGCGGCGAGCTCGGGAAAGCTCGGCACGCCGGTCACCGCCTGCCGCAGCCGCTCCTCGAACACCGCCACGCCTGCACCTGCTGGAGGCATGCCAACGCGGCGGCCGGTGAGGATGCCACGGCGGGCCGCGCGCGCACGGCGCCTCGAGTGCCGGACGCCGCGGCGCTCGCCATGTCGGGGCGGAGGCGCGCCCTAGGAGCTGGACAGATCCGTTCGCCGGCCGTCGGCAGGATGCCGGCGGGCCGGCGTCACGCCGGCGCGCCGCGCCCCGTGATCCAGCGCCACACGCGCCGGACCGGGTCGTAGAAGTCGTCCACCACGCGCTCCTTCAGCGGGATGATGGCGTTGTCCGTGATGTGGATCGACTCGGGGCACACCTCGGTGCAGCACTTGGTGATGTTGCAGTAGCCGATGCCGGCCTGGTCCTTCAGGTAGCGGCTGCGCGAGGCGACATCGAGCGGGTGCATCTCGAGACTCGCGATGCGCACCAGGAAGCGCGGGCCGGCGAAGGCATCCGTGCGCTCGTGGTCGCGCAGCACGTGGCACACGTCCTGGCAGAGGAAGCACTCGATGCACTTGCGGAACTCCTGCACCCGGTCGATGTCGGCCTGCTGCATGCGCCAGGTGCCGTCGGCCTCGGGGGGCTTCGGCTGGAAGGGCGGGATGCGCTTGTTGACCTCGTAGTTCCAGGAGACGTCGGTCACCAGGTCCTTGATCACCGGGAAGGCCTTCATGGGCGCGATGGTGATCGGCTGATCCGGGGGGAACTGGTCCATCCGCGTCATGCACATGAGGCGCGGCCTGCCGTTCACCTCGGCGCTGCACGAGCCGCACCTCCCCGCCTTGCAGTTCCAGCGGCAGGCGAGGTCGCTCGCCAGGTGGGCCTGCACCCAGTGCACGGCGTCGAGGACGACCATGCCCTCGTGCTGCGGCACCGGGTAGTCCCGGAAGGCGCCCGCCTCGCGGTCGCCGCGGAAGATGCGCAGCAGGGCGTCCATCAAGCCTCTCCCTCGACCACGCGCCGGAGCTCGTCGGGCAGCGGCGCGATGGGCCCCTGCACCACGGTCATCCGCTCGCCTTGCCGGCGAACGATCACGTCGACCGTGCCGAAGCGCTTGTCGGAATCCGGGTACTCGACGCGCATGTGGGCGCCCCGGCTCTCGCGCCGCTCGAGCGCGGCGCGCGTCACCGCCTCGCTCACGGTGAGGAGGTTCTTCAGGTCGATCGCCGTGTTCCAGCCCGGGTTGTACTGGCGGTTGCCCTCGACCACGACGCGGGCGGCGCGGGCGCGGAGCTGCTCCAGCTCGGCGAGCGCGGTGCGCAGGTCGTCCTCCTTGCGCGCGATGCCGACGTAGGTGCCCATCATGTCCTGCAGGGCCTCCTGCACCGCGTAGGGGTTCTCGCCGCCGCCGGTGCGCTCGAAGGGAGCGAGCAGCTCGGCCGCGGCGGCCTCGACCTCGGCCGTCTCGATGCGCGGCTCGCCCCGGAACGCCTTGGCGTACGCGGCGGCGCCCATCCCGGCGCGCCGTCCGAACACGAGCAGGTCGGAGAGCGAGTTGCCGCCCAGGCGGTTCGCGCCGTGAAGACCGCCCCCCACCTCGCCGGCGGCGAACAGGCCGGGGACGGTCGCCGCCTGCGACTCGGGGTCGACGCGCACGCCGCCCATCACGTAGTGCGTGGTGGGCCCGACCTCCATCGCGTCGCGCGTGATGTCGACGTCGGCCAGCTCGTGGAACTGCTGGTACATGCTGGGCAGCTTCTTGCGAATGTCCTCCGGCCGGCGGCGCGAGGCGATGTCGAGGAAGGCGCCGCCGTGCGGGCTGCCGCGTCCCTCGCGGACCTCCTGCGCGATGGCGCGCGCCACCACGTCGCGCGTCAGCAGCTCGGGAGGGCGGCGCGCCTCGGCCTTGCGGCCGGCGATCACCTCCTCCACCCAGCGGTTCGCCTCCGCCTCGGTGTCGGCGAAGTCCTTCTTGAACATCTCGGGGACGTACCGGAACATGAAGCGCTCGCCCTTGGAGTTCTTGAGCACGCCGCCCTCGCCGCGCACGCCCTCGGTCACCAGGATGCCGCGCACGCTGAGCGGCCAGACCATCCCGGTGGGGTGGAACTGGACGAACTCCATGCCCATAAGGTCGGCGCCCGCTTCGTAGGCGAGCGCCTGGCCGTCGCCGGTGTACTCCCAGGAGTTCGAGTTGACCTTGTACGCGCGGCCGATGCCGCCGGTGGCGAGCACGACGGCCTTGGTGCGAAAGACGATGAAGCGCCCCGAGTCGCGCCGGTAGGCGAGAGCGCCGGCGATCCGCTCGCCGTCCTTCAGCAGGCGCGCGATCGTGCACTCCATGTACACGTCCACCCCGGGGGAGTGGACGGTCTTGTCCTGGAGGGTGCGGATCATCTCGAGGCCGGTGCGGTCGCCGACGTGGGCCAGGCGCGGATACTGGTGGCCGCCGAAGTTGCGCTGCAGGATGCGGCCGTCGGGCGTGCGATCGAAGAGGGCGCCCCAGGCCTCGAGCTCGTTGACGCGCGCGGGCGCTTCCTGGGCATGGATCTGCGCCATGCGCCAGTCGTTCAGGAGCTTCCCGCCCCGCATGGTGTCGCGGAAGTGGACCTTCCAGCTATCGCGCGAATCGGTGGTGGCGAGCGCGGCGGCCACCCCGCCCTCGGCCATCACCGTGTGCGCCTTCCCGAGCAGCGACTTGCAGACCAGGCCGACCGAGCAGCCCTCGGCCGCCGCCTCGATCGCGGCGCGCAGCCCCGCGCCCCCGGCGCCCACGACCAGCACGTCGTAGGTGTGGCTCTCGTAGCGGTCCATCAGTCCATCAGAGGAGCCGGAGGTCGCTGATCACGCCCGCGGCGACCAGGCGCACGTAGAGGTCGGCCGCGCACACGGCGACGAAGCTGATCCAGGCGAACGTCATGTGGTGCTCGTTGAGCGCGCTCGCGCCCCGCCACACCGAATGGCGCGCGCGCGTGGCGGCGCTACACGAGAAGCAGTCGAGGGTCCCGCCCACCAGGTGGCGGGCCGAGTGGCAGGAGAAGCTGTAGAACGTGAGCGCAGCGGTGTTGATCAGCAGCACGAGCGTGCCGACCCCGATGCCGATGCCGCTCCCGAAGCGCGCCCCCTCGAACACGTCGCGCCAGAGGAAGAAGAGGTAGACGAACGTGATGTAGAACGCATAGCGGTGGAGGTTCTGGAGGATGAAGGGGAAGGCGGTCTCGCCGCGGTAGCCGTGCCCGCGCGGCTCGCCCACCGCGCACGCCGGCGGATCGAGGAAGTACGAGCGGTAGTAGGCCTTGCGGTAGTAGTAGCAGGTGGCGCGGAAGAGGATCGGCGGGAGGAGGATCAGGAGGGCCGGCGAGTAGGGGAAGCCCGGGATGATGATGAGCGGCGAGTAGAACGGCGAGAGGTAGCCGCCGCCGCCGGCGTGGGGGACGTAGTAGTTATTGCCCTGGATGGCGGCCCAGTTGGCGTAGCAGATGAGGGTGGCGAGGAGCAGGCCCTGCACGAGCGGCGCGACCCACCACGCATCCCGCCGCTCCGTGGCGGCGAAACCCGTCGGCCGAACCGAGTGCGTCGCGACAGCCATGGCGCTCCTCTCTGCGAAACGGCGCGGAGCATAGGCGAGGCGCGCGGGCGACGCAAATTCGCGGGGCTAATATCTACGGAAAGACGAGGCCCTTGCGGGAGGTCCTGAGCGCCATGGTGGTGCGGGCGCACGCGTTGCCCACCCGGAGCGTCACGCGGACGCTCCCCCCGACCACCGGACGCAGGTCGTGACCGCGGCCGCGCGCCCGGAAGAGCAGGTTCCCGCGGCGGTTGATGCGGAACTCGCCGCGCTCGAGGCCCCCGGCGAAGCGCGCTGCCGGATCGGTGAACGCGAACACCAGGCGGCGCGTGCGCCGGAAGCGTCCCGCCGGGATGGTGGTGCAGAAGAGCGGCCCGCTCGCATCCGAGAGCTGGAGCGAGGTGTCCTGCTTGAGGGGGTCGAAGAGCGCGGGCGTCACCTCGGAGTAGATCGCCTGCAGGCGGAGGCGGTCGCCGTGCACCCGGGCGGGCGGCGGGCGCAGCGTGACGCGATCGACGGCGAGGGCCATCGGCTGCGCGCAGCACTGCGGGTCCTCCCAGTCGACCAGGCCGTCGTGGTTGTCGTCGACGCAGTTACCGCACATCTCGGGCGGCGGCGCGCACGCGGGATCGGCGGCGCAGTCGGGGTCGGCGCAGTCGGTGAGCCCGTCGCAGTCGTTGTCGATGCCGTCGCCGCACACCTCGGGGCCGACGACGCACGGGCAGCCGGTGACCGGCGCGTGCGCGCACACGCCGGTCGCGCAGGTGTCGGTGGTGCAGCGGTCGGCGTCGTCGCACTGGGCGGCGCTGGTGCACGGCACGCAGCCCGGGATGGGCGTGTTGGCGCAGCTCCCCGCATTGCACGCGTCGGTGGTGCACGCGTTGCCGTCGTTGCAGTCCGCGGCCGTCGTGCAGGGAGGGCAGCCGGGCAGCGGCGTGTGCGTGCAGCCGAGCGTCGCGTCGCAGGCGTCGGTGGTGCACGGGTTGCCGTCGTCACAGCTGGGCGGCGTGCCCGGCTGGCAGCCGGCGCCGCCGGCGCAGGTCTCGGCGCCGTTGCAGAAGGCACCGTCGTCGCAGAGCGCGTCGCCGCCCTCGTCGACCTGGCCGTCACAGTTGTTGTCGATCCCGTCGCACGCCTCGGGCGTGCCCTCGACCTGGAGGATGGCCGAGGCGCTCGCCGGGGCGGCATTGGTGGCGGAGGCGGTGACGACCGTGGTGCCGCCGGTGCAGGCGAGCGCGGCCGTCCCGCTCACCCGCACGGTGAGCGTGGCGCCGGTGGGGAGCGCGGCCACGCGGACGGCGGGCGGATCGGCCGTGACCACGGTCGGGGTGACGCTCGGGTCGTCGGCCGAGGCGGTGACCTCGGGGCTCGAGACGAAGGGCGGCAGCCCGGCGGCGGTCACGACGACGCCCCTCGCGGCGAGCGACCCGCCGTTCCCGACCGTGAACGTGTAGCTGAGCGGCGTCTCGGCGTGGGCTGGCGCGGTGGCGGGCGCGACGCTGGCGCCCACCGTGAGTGGGGTCGCGGGCAGGAAGGGGCAGTTCAGGTAGTCCTTGTTGTGATGGGTCGGCGCGATGGCGGTCGCCGGGAAGAAGAGCGCCTGGCCGAGCTCGTCGGCGCTCCCGACCACGCCGTTCGCGATCAGCACCGAGATGGGGAACGCGACGTCCACGAAGTAGTCGGGGGTGCCCTTGAACCCGGAGCCGTCGGTGGCCTCGACGGCGCGGGCGAGCGGGCTCGTGTTCACGGTGCCGGGGCCGACGAAGTCCGGCGCCTGGCTGAAGAGCAGCGTGTCGGAGTCGTCGGTGAAGAGCGGCGAGAAGGTGAGGTCGTCGGCGGGGTCGTTCTTCCACACCTCGACGGTGTCGTCGCCGTCGCCGTCCAGGCTGAGCTGGTACTGGTACTGGAACGGATTCCCGGCGGGCACCTGGACGAGCATCGTCCAGTCCGAGTTTCTGACGAACCCGCGCGGGCTGAGGGGGGTCAGCTCCACGCGATAGCGGAGGTAGAGGTAGGTGGCGTCCCGACCGACGTAGGCCGCCGGGAAGAGGGCGTCGCCGACCAGGTCGATCTCCGCCCGGGGGTCGAGGGCCGTCAGCAGGGCGGCGTCACAGGTGAGCGGGGTCCACGTGACGGCGTCGAAATCGGGATTGGCCTGGGCCCCGGCCGGACGCGCGTCCAGGAGTCCGAACAGGCAGACGACAGAGAGCAATCCCGGTGCTGGCCGTGGCAGGCGCATGAGCCCCTCGGCGAGGTTTGTTCCCACCGCGAACGGTTCTTTGCAACCCTCTGCCAGGGGCGCCTCGCCGGGCGCGGCCAGCTTGCCGCATGGCGCCCGTCTGGCCTAGAGAAAGGGCCGCCATGGACGTGAACCGGACGGAGCTCACCCCGCTCCTCTTCCTCGAGCGGGCGGCGCGCGTCCACGCGTCCCGGACCGCCGCGGTCTACGGGCGGCGACGCTTTACCTACGCGGAGCTCGGCGCCCGCGTGCGGCGGCTCGCCACGGCGCTCCGGCGCGCGGGGCTCCGCGACGGCGACCGGGTGGCCTTCCTCGCCCCCAACGTGCCGGCCCTCCTCGAGGCGCATTTCGGCGTGGCGCTCGCGGGCGGCGTGCTGGTCGCGATCAACACGCGCCTCAACGCCGACGAGGTCGGCTACATCCTCGACCACTCGGGGGCCCGGTTCCTCTTCGTCGACGCCGAGCTGGCGCCGGCGCTGGTGCCCACGCGCGGCGCGCGCCGCGTCCTCGAGCGCGTCGTCACCGTCGAGGACCCGGAGTTCGCGCCCGGCCTCGGGCGCGCCTTCGACGGCCCCGAGTACGAGGCCTTCATCGACCTCGCGCCCGACCCGGCGCTCGCCTTCGGGGTGGGCGACGAGGGCCGCACCTATTCCATCAACTACACCTCGGGCACCACCGGGCGGCCGAAGGGCGTCATGTACACGCACCGCGGCGCGTACCTGAACGCGCTCGCCGAGATCGTCGTGCAGCGGCTCGACGCGGCGACGGTCTTCCTGTGGACGCTGCCGCTCTTTCACTGCAACGGCTGGTGCTTCCCGTGGGGCGTGACCGGCGCCGGCGGCCGCCACCTCCTGCTGCGCAAGGTCGATCCGCCGCTGGTGTGGCGGCTGGTGCGCGAGGAGGGGGTCACGCACTTCAACGGCGCGCCGACGGTGCTCATCATGCTCATCAACGATCCGTCGGCGGCCACCGGCCGCCTGCCGCACCCGCTGCGCGTCGCCACCGGCGGCGCGCCGCCCTCGCCCACGCTGCTCGCGCAGTGGGAGCGGATCGGGGCCGAGATCACCCACATCTACGGCCTCACCGAGACCTACGGGCCGCACACGATCTGTGACTGGCACCCGGAGTGGAACGCCCACGACCCGGAGATGCGCGCGCGTCTCCGCGCCCGGCAGGGGGTGGCCAACCTGGTCGCCTGCGAGCTCCGCGTCGTCGACCAGGAGATGCACGACGTGCCCGCGGACGCCGAGACACTCGGTGAAGTGGTCATGCGCGGCAATAACGTGATGTCCGGCTACTTCGACGACCCGGCCGCCACCGCCGAGGCCTTCCGCGGCGGCTGGTTCCACTCCGGCGACGTGGCCGTCATGCACCCCGACGGCTACATCGAGCTGCGCGACCGCAAGAAGGACATCATCATCTCGGGCGGCGAGAACATCTCGACCATCGAGGTCGAGCAGGCGATCGCGCGCCACCCCGACGTGCTCGAGGTGGCGGTGATCGCCGTGCCGGACGCGAAGTGGGGCGAGGTGCCGAAGGCGTTCGTCGTGCTCAAGGAGGGACGGACGCCGACGGAGGCCGACATCATCGCCCACTGCCGCACGGTACTCGCACACTTCAAGTGCCCGAGGGCGGTCGCCTTCGGTCCGCTGCCGAAGACCTCGACCGGCAAGGTGCAGAAGTACGCGCTGCGCGAGCGGGAATGGGCCGGGCAGGAAAAGCGCATCCACTAGGAGGCGCCATGGAACACAGGACGTCGGGGGCCGGCCGGCTGAGCGCCTTCGGGGTGATCGCCGGGGCGCTGTTCGTGATCGGGCCGGCGCTCGCCTGGCTCGGGATCGTGCGGGGGCTGGTGGCCTTCGTGCTCTTCGGGCTGGGCGGGCTCACGGGGGTCGTCGTCGGGGTGACGAGCGTCATCCAGGCCGCGCGCGGCCGGGGCCTCGGCCGCGGCGGGGCGGTCGCGCTCGCCGTAGGCGTGGTGTTCCTCGCCCTCGCCTCGCGCGGCGCGGGCAAGCCGAGGATCAACGACTTCACGACCGACCCGGCGGACCCGCCGGCCCTCGCGCACGCTGCCACCCTGCCGCCCAACGTCGCGCGGGACATGAGCTACCCGAAGGCCTTCGCCGACATCCAGCGGGGATGCTGTGCCGACCTTCACCCGGCGCGCGTGCGCGCGGGCGCGCCGGAGGCGTTCGCGCGCGCCGAGGACGTGGCGCGACAGATGGGCCTGACGGTCACCTCGAGCGAGCCGTCCGCGGGGCTCCTGGAGGCGATGGCGACCAGCCGGCTCTTCGGCTTCCACGACGACATCGCCATCCGGGTGCGCCCGGAGGCCGACGGCACCAGCCGGATCGACGTGCGCTCCAAGTCGCGCGACGGGCAGGGCGACCTCGGGGTGAACGCCGCCCGCATCAGGACCTTCGTCGCGGCGCTCGAGGCCGGCGCGCCCACCCCTCCTTGACAGCCGCGCGGCTCCGAGGATAGCGAGGCGAACATTCGTTCGGCCGTGGAGAGGCCATGAAGCAGACGCGACTCGTGGGAGCGATGCTCGCGCTCGGGCTCCTCGGGGGAGCGCCGGCGGGCGCGGAGCTGAAGGCCGGCAGCACCCTCGATCAGAGCAACTGGGAGGAGGCGAAGGACCTCCTCGTGCCCGAGGTCCTCGCCCACTACAAGGAGGGCAAGTTCGCGTCGGCGATCGGCGAGATCAAGCCGGGCGAGTACGCCCTCGACGACCGCTTCCACCAGGCGACCAAGGCGAACGCGGGCAAGTTCAAGCTCGACGAGCACGGGTCCGTGGTCGAGGCCGCCACCGGCAAGCCGCCCGAGTACAGCTTCGGCGGGCCCTTCCCGGACCTGGACCCCAAGGATCCGCAGGTCGCGCTCAAGATCATGTGGAACTACGAGTACGCCTACTGGTCGAACGGCGACAACCGCCTGCAGGCGTTCCTGATGTGGCTCGACGAGAAGTCGAAGTCCCCCGAGCGCTCCATCGCGGTCGACACGCGCGCCAAGGTGTTCGAGGGCAACCCGAACCGCGAGCCGAACCCGCAGCAGTTCAGCCGCCTCGACAAGAACTTCCTGGTCGAGCCCGCCGACCTGCACGGCAGCGCCACCCTCGGCTGGCGTTACAAGGACCCGACGCACCGCGATCAGCTCTGGGCCTACGTGCCGGCGCTCCGCCGCGTGCGCGCCGTCTCGCCGGCCAACCGCTCCGACGGCATCTTCGGCTCCGAGATGACGCAGGACGACGGCTTCAACGGCTTCGACGCCAAGCCCGAGGACTTCACGTACAAGCTCGTCGCGATGAAGGAGGAGTACCATTCGTTCTCGCCCGACGCGCTCGAGGGGCACATCAAGCTCATGCCGCACCCGAGCGGACGCGGGTGGGTGTTCGAGACCCCGATAGCGCGCTACGGCTTCCGTGAGCCCGGGTGGAAGGGGTTGCCCTGGATGCCGCTCGACAACACGCTCGTGAAGCGGCCCATCTGGCTCATCGAGGCGGTGCCGAACGACCGCTACTACCTCTACGGGAAGCTCGTCTTCGGCATCGACCGGGAGACGTACAAGATCAGCAACGTCGTCAAGTACGACTGGAAGGGGCAGGCGATGGGGGTGTTCAACCGTGGCATCGCCTACGGCCGGGCCCCCGACGGTTACCGCTACGTGAACATCACCGGCGGGGGCCGCGGGGGCGCTTACGCGGAGAACATGAAGATGCACCGTGCCACGGCGGCGGACCCGTCCGTCCCGGGCACGCGCGGCGAGCTCGACATGCACCTTCCCGCCGACGGCTTCCAGCTCGAGAACCTGGCGCGCGAGGGGAAGTGAGCGCCGGCGCGTGATCGATCTCTACACCGCGCCCACCCCGAACGGCTGGAAGGTCTCCATCCTGCTCGAGGAGCTGAGGATGCCCTACACCGTGCGCCCCATCCGCCTGCAGGACGGCGAGCAGAAGGAGCCCTGGTACCTGAAGCTCAACCCCAACGGCCGCATCCCCACCATCGTCGACCGCGACGAGGGCGACTTCGCGGTCTTCGAGTCGGGCGCCATCCTGATCTACCTGGCCGAGAAGGCCGGGCGTCTCTTGCCGGCCGATCGCAAGGGTCGCTCGACGGTCCTCCAGTGGGTCATGTTCCAGATGGGCGGCATCGGTCCGATGCAGGGGCAGGCGAACGTCTTCTTCCGCTACGCGCCGGAGAAGATCGACTACGCCATCGCGCGCTACCAGAACGAGACCAAGCGCCTCTACCGGGTGCTCGACACGCGGCTCAGCGACCACGAGTTCCTGGCTGGCGAGTATTCGATCGCCGACATCGCCACCTGGCCCTGGGTGCGCATCCACGCCTGGGCGGGGGTGGAGGTCGACGACCTGCCGCATCTCGGGCGCTGGATCGAGGCGATCGCCGCCCGCCCGGCCGCGCAGCGCGGCGTCGAGGTGCCGGGGAACATCGACCCGGACGCGCAGCGCAAATGGCTCGAGAAGTTCCGCGCCGGGCAGGCGTAACGGCAGGGGCGGGCGGCGGC